>Ga0224525_1000858_pt1 | contig 12338 bp, 5 predicted proteins | sample CFST100metaG_FD_179874 | JGI IMG/M metagenome (GOLD analysis project Ga0224525, IMG submission 179874) | Peat soil microbial communities from Stordalen Mire, Sweden - C.F.S.T100 | ecosystem: Environmental > Terrestrial > Soil > Wetlands > Peat | place: Sweden: Norrbotten County, Stordalen Mire...
ATACAATTTGCGAAAGTGGAAATTGTCCGAATATTGGTGAATGCTGGAAAAACAGGACTGCAACATTCATGATCCTTGGTGATATCTGTACACGTTCATGTAGCTTTTGCGCTGTAAAGACAGGAAAACCATTACCTGTTGATAATGATGAGCCGCTGAGAATTGCCAATGTAATTAAAGAAATGAACCTGAAACATGTTGTAATTACTTCAGTTGACAGAGATGATCTTACTGATGGAGGATCAGAAATATGGTTCCAAACTGTAAAAGCAATAAAAGAATTAAACCCCGGCATGACCATTGAAACTCTTATTCCTGATTTTAAAGGAAATGAAAAAAATATTACTAGACTGATTGATGCCAAGCCTGATATTATTTCTCATAATCTTGAAACAGTTGAGCGTCTTACAAAAATGGTACGTATTCAGGCAAAATATAAAAGAAGTTTAAATGTTCTGCAATTAATATCATCATCAGGTATCACCACAAAAACGGGTATTATGCTGGGATTAGGTGAAACAAATGAAGATATTCTTAAAACAATGGATGATTCTCTTTCGGTTGGCTGTCGTATCTTTACGCTTGGACAATACCTTCAGCCAACAAAAAATCATTTACCTGTAGCTCGATATATTCACCCAACGGAATTCGAGTTATTAAAAAAAGCGGCACTTAAAAAAGGATTTGCTTTTGTAGAAAGTGGTCCGCTTATAAGATCTTCTTATCATGCCGAAAATCAAATTTTAAAAACACAAACTGATTCATTATAACCGTATACTGGATAAACACAGCCGTTTACTTGATAAGGATTTTTATTTCATTAAATATTTATAAATTTAAACCATTAAAAAGTTAAATATTTTCAAAAAAAGTTTTTTGTCCTTTTCTGAAAAAGATGTATCTTGTGCCGTTTTTTAAACACTTTAGATTTAACTAGAAATAAAATAATAATTCAAAATACTATGAAGAATAAACATTTACTTTTCAGCTTTTTAGCTTTTGTTATGGCAGGGTGTATAATGATTCTTACAACATCATGGATACCTAAACAAAATTATACTTTGCACATAGAAAAGAATAATTTAAGTAGAATCGTTAGTCCTTTAAAAACAGCTCATGTAGATTTAACATGGCTTTCAAAAGCGAATGGAGACAACAACAATAAACAACAAAAAAATAAAGAAGGGGCAAAATCTCTTAACTTAACCTGGTCTGAAATGGGTCCAGATAATTTAAGCGGAAGAACAAGAGCTATACTGGTTGATAAAAATAATTCTAGTACTTTATATATTGGAGGTGTAAGCGGAGGTATTTGGAAATCTACTACCAGTGGATCATCATGGGTACCAATCAATGACTTTGCTCCAAATCTTGCTATTTCTTGTATTGCTCAAGGTTCTGATGGCGCTATTTATGCAGGAACAGGAGAAGGATTATCAAAATGTACTGGCTCCGCAAACGGAAGCACTGCTTTTATTGGAGGTGGTATATACAAATCTACTGATGGTACAAGTTTTAATTTACTTACTTCAACGGTACCTACAACTAAAAACAGCGATACAGCTGCATGGGCATTTATTAATAAAATTGTTTGCGATCCAACGAATGCTAACCGAATATATGCCGCTACCAATAAAGGATTGAAGAGAAGTGATGATGGAGGAGCAAGCTGGGGAAATCCCATTAACATTATTGCAAATTCAACAGATGTTGTTGTTGCAAACGATGGAACAGTAGTTGCCTCAATTGGTAATAAATGTTATATCTCAAATAATGGAAATGATAATACATTTACATGCCTGTCTGGTAGTTCATCAGGGCAGTTGCCAGCAAATGGTATCGGAAGGTTAGAAATGGCAATTGCTCCTTCAAATTCGAATTATATTTATGCTAGTATAGTAAACTCTGGTGGTAATTTATATAGTATTTATAAATCATATGATAAAGGGAACACATGGATTATTATCGGACCTGGGGGCAGTTCTAATTTTCAACCATATGGAACAAAAGGCTTGTATAATAATATCATTGCAGTTCACCCAACGAATCCAAAGCATATTTTTGTTGGTGGAGATAATTTATGGGAATTGAAAGATTCATTATCCACTTGGTCTCAAAGGACAATTAATTCACTCGCTCAAACAAATATTTTATTTTTACATTCAGGACAAAATACTTTAGTTTTTGATCCAACCAATTCTAACATTATGTACATTGGTTCTGATGGAGGTATATCAAAAAGTTCAGATTGTGGACAATCATTTATAACCATTAACAGAAATTGTAATACTGTACAGTGCAATGCTATTTCTTGTTCTCCTTTTGGGAAAATAATGGTTGGCACAAAAGATAATGGAACTTTATTTTTTAACCCAATATATAGTACATCGAACCCATTATCCAAACATGCTTTTAACATTGTTGGTGATAATGGTGGATGGTCGGCATTTTCCTGTATTGACACAGCAGCTTATTTTACTACAACTGAATATGGTTTACTCGAGCGTTCCCCTGATGGAGGTAAAACGTTTTATTCAGGAATTGATGGATCAAGTCCTTTCTTTGATTTAAAAATGTATGCGAATACTACTGGATTTTTACCAGGTAGTTCTACTTATGCTTCTTATGTTACTCCATTACTTTTGTGGGAAAATTTTAATGATACTTATGCATATGATTCTATAAGTTTTACACCAGAATTTATTAAAAATGAAAATATAAAACAAGGAGATGGTATTAGAGTGGAATATGACAGTACTTTTCAGCGAGGTGGTCAACCTTCTGCCGCAATAGTACCTGGATCATTAGAAATAATTTGCGCTGGTTTGTATGTAACCGATGATGGAACTGGTAAGCTTATTGGTGATATTGATCCAACAGGTGTTGATTCTATTCACTATACAACGGGCGTATATAAAGTTAAATTTAAATCACCTCCAGCCTATGGGAAAAGTATACTTGCATCATATAAAGTACAATTTTCCGCAAATTCTTCTATCCAAATTGCTAGCGGAAATTATGCTAGCGGAAATCAACAGGGAAAATTTAATTATATAACTCCAAATCCAATAAACTATGGTGATACAATAAAAATACAAGATATTATTCAGGCTAAATTCTATTTTGGAACAGACTCACTAATTTGGATGACCAAGCAAGCATTGAGGTTTGCACTAAGACCTCTATGGTTTAAAGTTGCATCAATTTCAGGTACTGGTGTTCAATGCATGGCATTGTCACAAGATGGAAATAATCTTTTTGTAGGAACTTCTAATGGTTTACTTTATCGGGTATCTAATTTACTAGAAGCTCAAGATTCACTAACTGCTGATGTTGCATCTTCATCCTGTGTTGTTAGTTCAAAAAAACTTACTTTTAATGCTGCCTCAAACAGAGCAATCACTTCTATTGCTATTGATCCTAGCGATGCCAGTAAAATTGTTGTAACTTTAGGTGGGTATGGTTATTCCAATTATATTTATTATTGCAGTAATGCATTAGATAGTGTTCCTACTTTTACTGCAAAACAAGGGAACTTAACAAATATGCCTGTATATACATCTTGTATTCCTCTTTTTAATTCAGGAACAGTTATTATTGGGACAGAGCATGGTATATATTCAATTGATGATATTACTTCGTCATCTATTAATTGGAATGATGAAAATACAGGGTTGGCAGATGTCCCCGTATATATGATTTCGCAACAGAAAAACTTATTCCCTATTGTCCAAAATTATGGTACTTTGTTTGCCGCTACTCATGGAAGAGGTGTTTTTGAGTGTTCAAAATATACAAGTATTAATGAACCTAATGCGCCAAAAAATTCATCTTCTAATTCTATTAATGTTAATTTATATCCTAATCCTCTTACTGATAAGGCTACTATTTCATTTACTTTACCAAAAGCCGGAAATGTTTCTATTAATATATATGAGATAAGCGGTAAAATGATTAAATCAATAAATACTAAGTTCTCCGCTGGAGAGCAGACATATTCTGTTAACTTCGATAATATGAGCAATGGAACATATTTCTTACAATTTATTTATAATGGAAAAAGCACAAATAAGAAATTTGTTGTAAATAGATAATAAAAATAAAATTAAAAAAGCTGTCTATTTAAGACAGCTTTTTTTTTGCATTGAAATTAATGATTAAAAAATATTGTATTAATATGTGCAAATATTGTTAAATGTCGAAGTTCTAAGTTAGGGAAGTCCTACCGCAAATTGAAAAACTTTATTAAAATCGCGCTTTCCCTTTGTCTTTCCTGAAGCCTTTATCTTTTTTAAAATTGGAATCTTTGCCTCTGTCTTTATCTTTTGAGAATTTTTTTTCTTTGCTAAAACCTCTGTCTTTACCATCTCCTCCCTCTTTGGCAAATCCCCTGTCTTTGCTTGCACCTCTATCTTTACTAAATCCCCTATCCTTGCTAAACCCCCTATCTCTGGTAAATCCTCTATCCCTGCTAGATCCTTTATCTTTCGTGAATCTTTTCTTTTTATCAAAACCCCTGTCTTTACTATATTCTTTATCAGTTCCACTTTGCTCACCAGAAGTTTTTTCCGAAGCTTTCTCAACAACGACTTCTCTGCCTGCAAAATCTACTTGTTTATTCAACGCGGTAATTACTTGCTCTTCGGCGTTTTTGTCGACTTCAAAAAATGAAAAGTTTTTTAAAAGATCTATCCTGCCAATTTCTACTTTTGTTCCAGGCATATTTGAATTGATAAGATCGATAAGCTGGCTTGCAAATAGTCCATCGATCTTTCCCATGTTTATAAAAAGTCTTGAAAATCCCTCACCAGTGCCTTGTTTACGTTCGGCAAATCGTTCTCTTCCTTTTCCAAAATCATGTTTGTCTTCGGTAACATTCAGATCTCTGGCATTCTTGTAATATTCAAGAAAGCGGTTAAATTCAAGTGAAACAAAGCGTGTGATGATATCTTCTTTATCGAGCCATTCAAGCTTGCGAAAGATAAGTGGCAAATAGGTATTGATCTGTGAATGGTCAACCTCCACTTTTTCCATTTTGTCAATGAAATGGAAAAGTTGTTTTTCGCATATCTCGCGTCCTGAAGGCACAGGCGCATGTATAAATGTTTTCTTAATTTTTTTCTCAATGATACGAAGCGCTTGTTTTTCCTTGAGGTGAACAATTACAACGGAGATACCTGTCTTACCTGTTCTTCCTGTTCTTCCGCTGCGGTGTGTGTAAACATCAAGTTCATCGGGTAAATTATAATTAATGACATGCGTCAAGTCGTCAACATCAAGACCACGGGCAGCAACATCAGTAGCAATAAGAAGGCTGATATTACGGATACGGAATTTCTGCATTACTGAATCACGCTGTGCCTGCGAAAGGTCACCATGAAGCGCATCTGCATTGTATCCATCCTGGATAAGTTTATCGGCAACTTCCTGAGTTTCTCTCCTGGTGCGGCAGAACACGATACCATAAATTCCCGGAGTATAATCTGCAATTCGCTTTAAAGCTAAATACCTGTCTTTTGCTTGAACAGTATAACAAATATGTTTAACATTCTCTGCGCCTGCATTACGCGAACCGATAGTGATTTCGACCGGATCCTTCATGTATTTATGAGTGATGGCAGCAATTGCATCAGGCATGGTTGCTGAAAAAAGCATTGTTATCCTGTCCTTTGGAGCTTGGGCAAGGATAGTATTTATATCTTCAGTAAATCCCATGTTAAGCATTTCATCAGCTTCATCAAGGACCACTCTTTTAACATTTGATAATTTTATAGCTTTACGTTCGATCATGTCTACTAATCTTCCAGGAGTAGCAACAATAATTTGAACACCTTTCTTAATAGCGCGGATCTGGGTATCAATACTGGCACCTCCATAAACTGGTACTATTTTTACACCATCGAGATAACGTGCAAAATCATTTAGGTCGCCTGCGATCTGAACGCAGAGTTCACGTGTAGGACTTAATACAAGCGCCTGTGGTAACGAATTATCAGGATCTGATTCCTGAATAAGTGGTATTCCATATGCAGCTGTTTTCCCTGTGCCTGTTTGGGCAAGTGCAATAATATCGCACTTTTTATTTAATAGTAATGGGATTACTTCTTCCTGGACCGGCATTGGGCGTTCAAACCCAAGTTCCTGGATTGCTCTTATGATTTCGGGAGCAATGGACAATTCTTCGAATGTCATTATAATTATTTTTTTACTTTCTGATTTGCTTGCTATGTTATTTCTATGTAATGTTCATGCACATTACAACAGATTAAAAAGTAATTTCAATTTCTTGAGATCACTGTGTTTGAAATTTGAAAAATATTTGTGCTAAAATAAAAATATTCCCCGTAATTTTTCGGGGAATATTTTTATTTAAAGGTTTAATTTCTTCTGAAGTTTCTTCTGTCTGGGCCTCTATCGGAGCCGCCTCTATCGCCACCTCTGTTGTTGTCAAAACTTCTGGTTCTGTTTGGGCTGTCAGTTTTAGGTTTAGCTACAGAAACAAGAATAACTTTACCATCATAATCTGCCTGGTTCAATTCTTCAATCGCTTTTTTAGCTTCATCTTCAACATCCATTTCCACAAAGCCAAATCCTCTTGATCTTCCTGAAAATTTATCAGTAATTACTTTTGCGGATTTTACTGCACCGTACTCTTCAAATAATGATTTTAAATCATCGTCGCTTATTCTAAAGCTTAAATTTGAAACAAAAATGTTCATAAATAGTTTTTTTTTAATGAATGAATGATTTGATCTGAGTTTTGAACAGGAAGGCAGGTTATAGGATCATCACTTTGAAGCGGAAAACTCAAAACTATATGGTTGCGGAACCCTGAATAAAAACTATTATCAAAAATTAACGCTACAAAGGTAAACAAAATAAAGATGCGAAAAACATTTATCTACAGAGACTAATGGCTCAGATAGTAAAATAAAAAAAGCGGAATATGAATATCCCGCTTTAAAATCAAAGATAATTTTATTTATTGTTTTACAACATTCTTTACAGCAAATCCTTTTGAAGAAGTTAATTTTATCATGTACATACCTGCTGACAAAGAACCTAAGCCAATGTTGATCCTGTTCGAACCTGGAGTAACATTCCAGTTTCGGCTGTTTATAATATTGCCAAGCATATCTGTAATTACAAGAGAAATTGTTTCGTTTCTGTCAGCATCAAATTTCAGTGTGAATGCATCATTGAAAGGATTCGGATAAACATCGAATGATAATATTGTGCTGTATTCCGGCACACTATTCTCTGATAATGGGCTAAAGCAAACATTATCAATATAAGCATTATCCATTTTGTAAGACAAAGTATCTTTTGAAATATTTCTTGTTTCAAAAGTAACCTGAAATATCTGTCCTGCATAAGAATTAAGATTTATATAATGTGTAGCCCATGGATCACTGCCATTGGTATTAGGATTATATGTACCTCCGATCTGAGTTCCATTGACCAATATCCTTAAACTACTGGCTTTGGTATAATCGCCTGCCCCCATATACATTGTATAAATAGCTCCGCCATCGGTTTGTTTAAGATCAAAGCGCATATTGGCTGTCGACCAGCTTGTAGCATCAACGCAAAAACTTAATTTGGCAGATACTAAGTCGTTAACTGTCCATATATTCGTACTATCAGGAAATTGGATATCATTCAAATAAGTCATTGCGTTTCCACCTGTCATCTGGAAACCCTTTCCACCGGTATGTTGTGCTGCGGCAGAAACCAATGCATGAGAATAGCGAGCTGTTTCAACAAGTGCTATATTATTAATGTTTGATTCTTCAAACCCAATTGTATCAAATCCAATACTAGCAGGATATTTGATCATATATCCCAATAATGAATCATTTGATTTCTGTGTATCTAAATTATATTCTGTCCATGCATCAATTTTATAGCTGCCAGGAGCAGACAAATTTATGGTTGATGAAAATGTATGTGTAAATGTATCATTAGGCATGATATTTTGAGTTAAAATAATAGTATCACGCAATGGAGATCCCCCATTTAAGCGATATGCAACTGCAATTTTTGAGCCTTTGGCTAATGAATCGCAACCATAAAAACCGATATCAATTTTTATATGCTCAGCATTTCCCATATTGCACGAAGAAACAGGTGCCGTTATTTTAATTACTCCAACATCCGTATTTTGATGTAATTTATTTATAAAAGTATATCCGGTAATGCTGTCATTAAGGGCTAGGGTGTCATTCTTGTATTTTACCCAGCAATTGATGGTATGGGTTCCAATTGCAGAAAAATCAGCTGCTGAAGGAAAAATAAAACTAAGTGTATCGCCTTTATTTAATGGGTATGCAAGGGTGATTGTATCATTAACAATTGCGCCACCATCAGCACTATATGCCACAGGAACCTTATCACCAGAGGAAATGGCATTGCATCCATTATTCCTTAATCGTGCTGAGATAGGTTCTGCATTTGAATGTCCACAAGCGGTAATGGGGGATGTAATATCAATCATTTCTAAATCATTGTTTGCGCATTTGTATTCCATATAAGCTGCATCCGTCCCGACCGCGTCGCTACCGTATGACATGTACATATACCCGTTAATGCCCCAGCTTGAATCCCATGAGTTTCTCAAGATCCAGTACCCGCCACCTGAAACTCCGGTGCTATCACACCATCCAACAAGACAAACAGCGTGATCAGTAGATGTATCAGCTTCTGTAAAGATACCTCCTGTATAAGTCTGCCATGCGCTGCTTGAAGCATCAACAGCAACCCAGATAGGCCCATAATTGTATATGGCATTTTTCATATTGGCATCAGGCGGTATTCCCTGAGCGTTTTCACTTGGAATATAAGCCCAGCTGTTAATTGTTTCATGATATGTGTAAGGCCCGGCACAGGTTCCTGTAGTTCCATTGCCTTCGCTGGTTGTCCAAGGATCATCAGTTTCATAAACAGCTCCTTTAGGCGCCATCCAATAATCGAGCGGACAACCACCACCGTTGCAGCCAAAATAATCAATGTCGCAATCTGTCAGGTATTTTTCCGAAATATCCCGGGTAACACCATCGTGGATCAGAATATTGCATTCTAAAACTCCAACTCCCGCAAATGCCCAACAATCCCCACACTGCATCTGATTTGCTATAGGAGCACAGTGTAATCGCCAATCCCATTTAGAAGGAACTCCTTTTGGCGTTGAAGTCATATGTTTCGATAGTTCTTTTTTTGTAGAAGGCATATAATTCCCGTTATATTTCCCAATGGATACAACTGTAATGGTATAACTGTCAATAGGCGGATTATTCTTTTCCCATGGGCGCCTTAACTCTAGGGTTAGCGAAATGGTTCCCTGCGAAGCACCAACATATCTGATAATTTGAGTACCAGAAAGGCCTATTGTTTTTCTGCCTTTTACTGTTTTTATATTGGCATCAGGTAAGAAATCACAATCGCCAACCTGTGCAATCGATCGTTGGCTCGTTTTGTCATTAGATGCCGTTGATTCACACCAGATATAACCGGTTGATGGAATTCTGGGTAGTTTTATTTCTAATACCTGATCAGGGAAAAGAGTGATGGTTTGTCCACTGTTACTTTTAGTAACGTCAACAAAGCTTTGTCCGCTTGAGCTAAAAGCAAAAAATATTGAACAAATTCCGAAAAGAAATTGTAATCTTTTTTTCATAATTGTAAGTTTTATAGTTATTCAAAAATACTAAAATCCTGATATGTGCTTTTATTTCTTTGGCAAAACCGATATAATGGCAATTCTAAAAGCCAAGATATTCATTCCGATATGTCAATTAAAAATTGAAAAAAAAGAAACCATTCAGAATAAATAAGCGAATTATTAAAGGTCCTTATTCTGCAATATTAATTAGAACCTTGTTGTTTGTCTTTATTCCCTTGTTCTCTAAATAATTTGCTTTTTTTAATTCCATAAGTAAAATAAATTATGAAACCAATCGCCATCCAGATGATTAGGCGAAGCCAGGTACTTAAAGGCAAAGACGCCATCTGTGCAAAACATATCAATGCACCTAAAATTGGTATCAATGGTACTAAAGGTGTTCTGAATGGTCGATGAAGTTCAGGTCGCTTCTTTCTTAAAATAATTATGCTTACACATACTATTGCAAAAGCCAGTAATGTGCCAATTGATACAAGTTCTCCAAGTATACCTATCGGGAGAATGCCGGCAATAACCATTGCTACGCTTCCGGTAACTATTGTGCTTATATATGGAGTTTTGAAACGTTTATGTACTTTTGAAAAAACCGGTGGAAGTAAACCATCTTTTGACATTGAATAAAAAATACGGGGCTGTCCCATCAGCATTACAAGGATTACAGAACTTAAACCTGCAATTGCTGCAATTTTAATAATTGGTCTTAACCAAAACATACTATCACCCATTGCATTTACACCTACAGCAACAGGATCGGGAACATTTAAAAAAGTATAACTTACAATACCTGTTAGCACTATCGCAACAAGGATATATAAAACTGTTGAAATACTCAATGATCCAAGAATACCAATTGGCATATGCTTTTGCGGATTCTTTGCTTCCTGTGCAGCTGTTGATACAGCATCAAATCCAATATAAGCAAAGAAGATAACACCTGCTCCACGCAAAATACCGCTCCATCCGAAATGTCCCCATTCTCCAGTATTTTTGGGTATAAATGGGTGCCAATTTCCGGTTTTAATAAAAGCAAAGCCTATTGCTATAAATAAAATAATCACGGAAACTTTAACAATAACCATTACATTATTGAAATTAGCCGATTCCCTAATTCCAATTACAAGCAATGTTGTAAGTATTGCAACGATTATCATTGCAGGCAAATTCATTATTGAAGTTACATGTGGCAATGTGTCAACGCTAATATTCATGCTTGATAAATATTTTACCAGATTCTCAGTAATGGGTTTCCATCCTATATTTGGCACATCAACCATGACACTTCCGGAAGCGGCGCTAAGATAAGCGGGAATATGAATTCCAAAATCATTTAGAAAACTTACTACATACCCACCCCATCCAACAGAAACAGTTGAAGCAGCGAATAAATATTCAAGAATTAGATCCCATCCGATTATCCATGCCAGGAATTCACCAAGCGTGGCATAAGCATATGTATAGGCACTTCCGGCGATCGGGATCATAGAAGCAAATTCAGCATAGCATAAACCAGCAAACGCACAAGCTATTCCTGAAATAACAAAAGAAAGAACAATAGCAGGGCCAGCATACTGTGCAGCAGCCTGTCCGGTTAATACAAAAATTCCCGCACCAATTATTGCTCCAATACCCAGCGTTGTTAGGTTTGTTGCAGTAAGTGTCCTTTTAAGCCCTTGTCCTTTGTCAGTGGATTCTTCCATGAGTTTTGTCATGGACTTCGTAATAAGTAACCTTTTCGCCATTTTATATTTTGATTATTTGAAAATAATTTCTTCACAATATTATAAAATAATCCACATGAAAAAAAATTTATACTCATTTTAGAATAAATATAACTTTGCGTCATTAATCCAAAATTGATTTTCATACAAAATGAAACAATTTTTTAAAGATTATCTTTCATTCAATAAAAGAGAGCGCAACGGAATTTTTGTTTTACTGCTTATTCTGATCTTGGTAATTGCCATTCCGCGAATACTTCCTTTATTTTCCTCAAAAGATAGTGTTGACTTTTCAGCTTTTCAAAATGATATTTCAAAATTTAAAAAAAATATTATTAAAGGTAATGACAGCATAAAACATGAAAATTTTGATTACGATAATGTTGACAGATCTGTCGCCGAAAATAAACTGAATCCATTTTACTTCAACCCCAATAACCTTTCTGTAGAGAAATGGAAAGAACTCGGATTTGATGATAAACAAATCCATATCATCAAAAACTATGAAGCGAAAGGAGGGAGATTCTACAAAAAAGAAGATCTGAGAAAAATATATGGAATAAGCGAAAACGAATATACTGTTCTTGAGCCGTACATACAGATCCCGGAAGATCATAAAAATAATAAAAAAGAATTTACTTCTTTCAAAAGTGAAAAAAACTCAGTAGTAATCGAATTGAACTCTGCTGATACGGCTGAATTAAAAAAGCTGAAAGGTATTGGATCGTATTATGCGAAAAAAATTATTGCATACCGCACAAAGCTTGGAGGCTTCTATAAAAAAGAACAGTTGCTCGAAGTCAAAGGAATTGATAGTGCCCGTTATGCAGGTTTTGTAGATTATGTAAGCATTAATAAATTTATTATCCGGACAATTAACATCAATACTGTAACATTTGACGAATTAAAAACTCATCCATATTTGAATTATAATATTG
>Ga0224525_1000859_pt1 | contig 12334 bp, 15 predicted proteins | sample CFST100metaG_FD_179874 | JGI IMG/M metagenome (GOLD analysis project Ga0224525, IMG submission 179874) | Peat soil microbial communities from Stordalen Mire, Sweden - C.F.S.T100 | ecosystem: Environmental > Terrestrial > Soil > Wetlands > Peat | place: Sweden: Norrbotten County, Stordalen Mire...
GGCCATCAGGCTTACATTGTTTACCCTGTCATCGAAGGAAACCGGGACGACCAGCCGGAATTGGACTTTCCGCAAGACGATGCGGCAGGCGGCACGAACGATTCGGCATCCCCGGTCTCAAAAGCGAGACCGGGGGCACCCGGGGTCCGTGGTTTCCCACCCTTGCCGCAAAAACAAGGACGCGGCAAGGATGGGGCACCCAGCAGGGGTACCCGCAAAGGCAAAACAGCGGAGATGTTTCCCAAGACCGCGCAGGAGGCCAATCCGGGCGCGAAGCTGGGGCTGAAATCGGCCGTTGGAATGTATGAAAAACTGCGTCTGGGGCCGCTGGCCGGCCTGCGCGTCGGCCTGCTGCACGGACGGCTCGACGCCGATGAAAAAGAGATCATCATGCGCCGTTTTCAACGCGGAGAAATCGACGTACTGGTGGCGACGACGGTGGTCGAAGTGGGCGTCGATGTGCCCAACGCCACCGTGATGGTGGTCGAGGACGCGGAGCGCTTCGGCCTGGCGCAGTTGCACCAGTTGCGGGGCCGGGTGGGCCGCGGCGCGGCCAAAAGCTATTGCGTGCTGATTACCGGCCCGCGTGTAACGCCGGCGGGCGAGGAGCGGCTCAACGCCATGGTCCGCACCCAGAACGGCTTCGAGCTGGCGGAGCTGGACCTGAACCTGCGCGGCCCCGGAGAGTTTTTCGGAACTCGCCAGGCCGGACTGCCCGATTTCCGCGTGGCCAGCCTGTTGCGGGACCGGCAGTTGCTGGAGCTGGCCAAGATCGAGGCCGCCCGCTTTGCCGCCGCCGGAAAAAGCGAAAAGGCCGAGGCCTCTGAAGCCGAACGGAAGCTGGTGCGGGAACGGCTCAAAGATTCCTGGCAGCGCCATTATGGGCTGGTGGAAGCTGGTTGACCGCCCGTCCGGCCACTTGGTAGCATTCTGGTGGTGATCCTCGACTCATGTCCGCGGGATTCGCTGGTAATCTCATGGCGCTTATCCGCCGATAAAACCCATAGAAGCAATGCGAAACCGGCAGACGGGTTGAAAGGATAAACAATTCAATGAAATGCAAGTCTCTGTTTCTGGCTGTTCTGATGCTTTCTCTTCTTCCCCTTGCCGGGTGCAAGCCCAAACCAGCGGCGCTGATCGCAGCCGTCAAGGCCGACAATACCGATGAGTCGCTGCGCCTCATCCAAAAAGGCGCGGACGCCAACAGCCGCACCTCGGCGAATGGCTGGAGCGCGCTCCACTACGCCGCCAGAAATGGCAATGTGGAGATTGTGCAGCACCTTCTCAGCGCCGGAGCCAGCCCGAACTACGCGGGAAGCATGGAGGGACAGGCCAGTTCAGCCGCCGCGCTGAAGCCCCTGATCCTCGCGCAAGTCAGCATGGATCTGCTGACCCAGGTGCCGCCCACTCAAATCGAAGAAAAACTGCATGAAAATGGGCTGGACGACCCCGCGCTCATCAAAAGCCTGAAAGATCCCAACGCCGCGGATCGCTATCAGAAAGTGATCGAGCTATTGACTCCGGTCACGAAGTAATCGGATATTTTTGGCCTGGGCGCGCCGGTATCGGGTTAATGAAAAAGCGCCCATCCTTCGTTTCAAATATCTTTTGAATTGATTATTGATCCGGCAGCCAAATACAGTCAGGGTGCCCCAGGTCCCGCTTTTGGGACCTGGGAAAGCAGGAACTCAAGCTACTTCTTCATCCTGTCAGAACCCTAATCGATTGCGTTGACACCCGCGCCGCGCGCCAGTTCAGCAGGATAGGTCTGCACCTCCAGGTCGACGCTGGCGATCTCCGTGCCGCAATCCTGCGGGTGGCTGCGGGTGCACTGGCAGAGTTCAGTGAAGCAAATGTGCCCGTTCTGGCTCAGTTCGAGGCCGGCGGCGATCATCACGCTGTAAATATCGACGCATGCCTGCCGCTCAAACTCGAACAACATGCTCACCGTACCCGTATCGCTGGCGCCGCGGCTCAAGACCCAGCCTCCGCAGCCCAGGATTGCACCGGTAAGCGCCTGCACCAGCCGCGATGGCTCTTCAACGGAGACAGCCTTCATCTGCAACGCCCAGGGGATGCTGATCGCTCGCGCTGCCTCTCGTGTTGGCGCCATCAGTCTCACACTAGCCTTATCGGAGCGCGCGCGCAGCAGCATAACGGCTGTGCCGAAGTAGAACGATAACTGCCCATCATTGAGACAGTTACGCGCCGCATCCGCTCCCGGATATTTTGCTCCGGTAATTGGACGCGCGTTTGCCTTCCCAAATTGAGGAAGGAACGCCGCTCTACGTTCGCCAGCACAAGAAGAGAAAAATGATGTAATTTCATAGAATGATCGTCGGCACCGGAATTGACATGGCAGAGATCGGGCGCATCCAGCATTCCATGGATCGCTACGGGCAGCGCTTTCTTGACCGCGTGTACACTGCCACCGAGCAGGCCTATTGCCTGAGCAAGCGCAAATCCGCGGAGAGCTTTGCCGCCCGCTTTGCCGCCAAGGAGGCCGGAGCCAAGGCGTTGGGAACAGGCATCAGCCATGGCGTGAGCTGGCTGGAGATCGAGGTGGCGCGTGAGCCCGGCGGAAGACCCTCGCTCCGCTTTCATGGCCGCGCGGCCAGCATAGCCACCCGCCTCGGCGCCACCCGCGCCGCGCTTTCCATCACCCACACCACCACCCTCGCCACGGCCAGCGTAGTGCTTGAGGACGGGCGCTGATTCCACCTTTTCTGCTATTCTCAAGGCGTTAACCTCCGTATTTTGTCGCCAGAGGAGTAGCGTGCCAAGCCGCAAAGAGATTCAGTGGTCACAATTGAGAGTGGGAGCGTTGGTCCTGGGCGCCATGGCCGTGCTGGTCGGGCTGATTCTGCTCATGTCCAGCTCGGGCGGCGGACTGTTCGCGCGCAAGCTGGTGCTCCGCTCCTACTTTGAAAATGCCTCCGGCCTGAAGAATGGCGCGCCGGTCACGCTGGCAGGCGTCACCATCGGCAATGTGATCCGTATCCGCGTGGTTCCGGAGCGCAATCCCATGCCGGTGGAGGTGACCATGCGCGTGGGCCATGAATATATTGGCTGGCTGCATACTGATTCGACCGCCTCGATTGCCCAGGCGGGCGTGCTTGGCGACAGCTTCATAGACCTCAACTCCGCCAGCGCCAGCGGCCCGGCTCCGGCGGATAACGCCGAACTTCAAGCCGCCGGTTCGCCCACCATTCAGGACGTGATTCGCGGCAGCAAAATCTCCATCGATGAGGTCAACAAGCTGACGCGCAAGGTGGAGACCCTTGTGGATACGCTCAATTCCAGACGCGGCACAGCGGGCGAACTGATCAACGACCCCGCGCTGGCTCACAAGATCGTTTCCATCGCCACCAACCTCGACACCATCACCAAGGCCGTCTCCAGCGGCAAGGGTTCGCTGGGCAAGCTGGTCAACGACGACACGCTCTACACCCGCGCCAACTCCGCCGTTGACCGGCTCAACCGGATCACCACCAATCTGGATGAAGGCAAGGGCACGGCGGGCAAGCTGCTCAAAGACGACACGCTCTATAACAATCTGAATGCCGCCGTGGCGAACACCAACCAACTGGTAGCCGAAATCAACGCTGGGCACGGAGCTTTAGGCAAGTTGGCCAAGGACCCCGCCTTCGCGCAGAAGCTGGACGACACGGTCACCCGCTTGGACTCGATCCTGACCAGCGTGGATGAGGGCAAGGGCACGATGGGGCAACTGGTGCAGAACCGCTCCCTCTACGATCACGCCGACCAGACCCTGGATCAAACCCAGCAGTTGGTCAAAGGTATCCGCGAAGACCCCAAGAAGTACCTGGTCATCCGGCTAAAAATCTTCTAGCAAATCTCTGAATTAGAGCATTTTCACAGTTTCTGTAATGCAGGGATCGTGCTATCCCACCCTAGCCACAAGAACAAAAACGTGGCGAGGGTGGGGCACCCATGACATCACACTAACTGTGAAAATGCTCTAGTTGACGCTTTGAAGCGGACAAGCTGGGTGCCCCATCCTTTTCGCGTTCTTTGCGAAAAGGGTGGGAAATCTCGATGCCCGCGCACGACAACCGAAAAAGGCCCTACTTCACCACCAGATTCACCAGTCGGCCAGGAATCACGATCACCTTGACCACATGCTTCCCGGCGGTCTTTTGTTGCACTTTGGCGTCGGCCAGCGCGGCGGCCTCGATGGTCTGGCGCTCGGCATCGGCGGCGACACGGACGACTGACGCAAGCTTGCCGTTAATCTGCACGGCAATCTCCAGCTCGTTTTCCTTGGCCAGTTCCGGGTCGCTCACGGGCCACGGAGCGCGCAGAATCGCGCCCTTCTCGCCCAGTTCCTCCCACAACTCAGCCGAAAGATACGGCGCAAACGGCGCAAGCAGCAGCACCAGCGAGCGCAGCAGCTCGCGCACAACCGGCGCTGGAACCTCACCCGCAGCCAGTTGCGCGTCGGCGGCTTGCAGATCGTTGACCAACTCCATTATGGCCGCAACGCAGGTGTTGAAGTGCCAGCGTCCCTCGAAATCCTGCGTGACTTTGGCAATGGTCTGATGCAGCTTGCGCAGCAGTTTGAGTGACAGACCGGCTGGCGCTTCCGGCTTCTGATCGCCCGCCTCGCGGACCACCGGAGCGTACTTCGTGACCAGCCGCCAAACGCGGCCCAGGAAGCGGCTCACTCCGGCCACACCGTCTTCCTGCCAATCCAAATCGCGGTCCGGCGGCGCGGCAAACAGAGCGTACATGCGCGTCGCGTCTGCGCCGTAAGCGGCAATCATGTCGTCGGGCGAAATCACGTTGCCCTTCGACTTGGACATCTTGGAGCCGTCCTTGATGACCATCCCCTGCGTGAACAGACGCCGCACCGGCTCGTCATTCACAATCAGCCCCAGGTCGCGCATCACCTTGGTCCAGAAGCGCGAGTAAATGAGGTGCAGAATGGCGTGCTCCACGCCGCCGATATATTGGTCGATGGGAAACCAGTACTGCGCTTTTGCCGGCTCGAAGGGGCCGCTCGCGCATTTTGAATCCGTATAGCGGTAGAAGTACCAGCTCGAATCGACAAAGGTGTCCATCGTGTCGGTTTCGCGCTTGGCCGGAGCGCCGCACTTGGGGCATTTGACATTGACGAACTCCGGCACGCGACTGAGCGGCGAGCCGCCCTGCTGCGTAATCTCAATCTGCGCGGGCAACAGCACCGGCAACTGCTCGTCCGGCACTTGCACCAAGCCACACTTTTCGCAGTGAATCATCGGGATCGGCGTGCCCCAGTAGCGCTGGCGACTCACGCCCCAGTCCTTCAGCCGGAAGGTGACCCTTGCTTCGCCAAAGCCCTTGCGGGCGGCGGTCTCTTGGAGTAGTTTTTCGGCCTGAGAGCAGCTCAAACCATCAATCAGCGGGTCGGAATTGACCACCACGCCCTCGTGCGCACAGAACGGAAGCTCCTGCGAGACGCTGGGGTCATCCGGCTTAATCACCTGCACGATTGGCAGTCCGTATTTTGTCGCGAACTCGAAGTCGCGCTCGTCGTGGGCCGGAACGCTCATGATGGCGCCGGTGCCGTAGTCGGCCAGGATGTAGTTGGCCACCCATATCGGCACGCGCTGGCCGTTGTAGGGGTTGATGGCGAAGTGGCCGGTCGGAATGCCGTGCTTCTCGATTGCACCCAGGTCGCCGGCTTCGCGCGCCTTTTTCTGCTGGTCGAGCAACTCATCGACCTGCGCTTTCAGCTTGGAATCGGCGGCGGCAAACTCGGCCACCAGAGCGTGCTGCGGCGCCAGTTGCACACTGGTCGCGCCAAAGATCGTGTCCACGCGCGTGGTGAAAACGCGAATTCTTGTCTTTTCTGTTCCCTGTTCCCTGTTCCCAGTTCCCTGCTCTTCCAGGAAGAAATCGACCTCGGTGCCTTCACTGCGGCCGATCCAGTTGCGCTGCATGGTGCGGACTTTTTCCGGCCAGCCGTCGAGCTTGCTCAGGTCGTCGAGCAACTCCTGCGCGTAGGCCGTGATGCGGAAGAACCACTGCGTCAGGTCGCGCTGCTCGACCGGCGTGGTTTCGTGCCGCCAACAGCAGCCGTCGATCACCTGCTCGTTGGCCAGCACAGTGGCGCACTCCGGGCACCAGTTCACCTTGCTCTTCTTGCGGTAGGCCAGCCCTTTTTCGTACATGCGCAGAAAGAACCACTGGTTCCAGCGGTAGTACTCCGGCAGACAGGTCGTCACCTCGGTTGCCCAGTCGTAGCCCAGGCCGAGCCGCTGCATTTGCAGCTTCATGGCTGCAATGTTCGAGAGCGTCCACTCGCGCGGAGGGGTTTTGTGCTTCAGCGCGGCATTCTCAGCCGGCAGCCCGAAGGAGTCCCAACCCATCGGATGCAGCACGTTGTAGCCGTGCATCCACATGTAGCGGGCCAGCGCGTCGCCAATCGAGTAGTTGCGCACGTGTCCCATGTGCAACTGGCCGCTCGGGTAAGGCAACATCTCCAGCACGTAGTACTTGGGCTTGCCGCAGCTCGCGGGTTCGGCCGCATACAAAGTGGGATTAGAAACCCACCGCTGCCGCCATTTGGGTTCAATCGCCGCCGGGTCGTAACGCAGTTCGTTCTCTTCAGCCATATCTCTTTTAGTGTAAACGGGAAGCGGAGACTACTTCTCGGGCGACCGGGGAAGAACAAGATTAGGGGCAGCAGATGGCTCCATTCCCTCGAAACTGGTGCATGGGTCGACGTTCACTTCCCGGTTCACGATTTCATAGCCTGTGGGAGGCCGGAAGACCACCGCATCCGGCTCGCCCTGGCTGAACTTCACCAGTTCCTTGCTCGACTTGACCGACTGCATATCCACATTAACCTCGCGCACCACAAGGCCGGTTAAGCCGGGAGCAATCGCGCTCCACAGCTCGGCCGTGCTCACCAATTCGTCCGTGCGCTCCTGCGGCTTATGTTTTTTATGTTTCTCGATGGGATGAAGGGGAATTGTCGTCGTGGTCCGGCTGCCTTGCGCCTCAACTCCCAGAATCGCCATCGTACCCAGATCTTCCACTGTAGTTTTCGCACTCGCATAGCTTATCCCTGCGGACATGACACCACAGCCCTGAGAAATCGCGCCAGAAAAAGGAATCGCCATCACCGTCGCTTCCCGCCCAGGAAAACTCCAGTTGAAAGTGAGGTGAGCCACTGGATCGAAGACCTGAAAATGTGTGGTTGCCCTCTGAGCAGCCGACGTTGGAATAATTGTCGTCGCTGTCATATGGCGGCCCTGTGAGTCTCTGGCTGTTATTACAGTGGTTTCGTGAGTTATGGCAGTTTCATTTGCGAGCGTCTGTGTCCGCAGCATCTTGAACTCTGCGATGTATGGTAGCCGCGCGAGAGGTACGGGCTTGCTGATCGCAGCAGGACTTGTCTGTGCCGCGGGAGTCTGGCCCGAACCCGGCAGCACCATGCTTGCAACCACTACGAGCGCCAAAACTCCACTGATGCTTCCGCGCATAGATTACCTCTTCAGACGAGTTTTCCTGACGCACACAATCTAGCGCTGCGCCGATGATAACGCAAGCTGGCTTGCCCTGGAAAAAACCTTGGGGTTCACCTTGCCGCAGAAGCATTCAATGCGTGTATACTTTGTATGACAGCGTATACGAGGTGCATCATGCTGGCAGTCCGCATCCCCGACGAAATGGAATCCCGCCTCGACAAGCTGGCCACCCTCACCGGCCGCCCGAAGAGCTTTTATGTGCGCGAGGCCCTCAAAACGCATCTGGACGAAATCGAGGAGACCTACACAGCACTCTACCGGCTGGAACATCCGGCCAAGCGCTGGACGCTAGAGGAGCTGGAGCAGGGGCTTGACCACCCCTGCGACAAAGACCCGTCGCTGGGGACCCCGGTTTGACCGCGCCAAATAATTCCGAAAGCGCGCCACCTTGGAGCGTCGAGTTCGATGACCGCGCCCGCCGCGAGTTGCGCAAACTCGACCCGCCCATCCAGCGCGAAATTCTCTTGTACCTGCGCGAACGCATTGCCGGCTCGTCCGACCCCAGAGCATTTGGCAAGCCGCTACGGAAGAATCTGGCCGGTTTGTGGCGCTACCGGGTCGGCAACTATCGCCTGATCTGCCGCATTGAAGACGAACGCGTTGTGGTGCTGGTGCTGAAGGTCGGCCACCGGCGCGAAATTTACGAAGACTAATTCACGGCAAGGCCGCTCGCAGCCACTCCGGCGTGGGTTCATCGAGCGCAATCGCGCCCCCGGTTTCCTTGATCGCCACCAGCCGGTAGCCGATGTCCAGGTCGCTATGGTCGTAAACCCACACGTTGGAGAGTTCCACCAGCGCTTTTTTCAAGTTGTTCATGGTGCGTGGAAAGCGATCAAACAATTTCTGCCTGGGCACATCGTGGCCGCCGCGAGAGGCGCGCATCGCCACGCGCTGGTCGGAAATTTCCGGTTGGGCAATGCCGATGAAGATCAAAAGGACGGTGTAGCCTGCCCTTTCCGTCTCTTTGAGAAAGTTGAGCTTATCGCCTTGGGCATCGGAGAAGACCGTCTCGAAGATAAAACTTTCGCGCTGTGCGACCAGTTGACGCCGCACAGCATCGGCCAATGCCGCCGCCTTGTATGGATCGATCCCCATCAAAAGAGCCAACTGATCCGCATTCACGAATCGCAGTCCCATATCCGACAGATGCGCGTCGAAAAAAATGCTTTTGCCGGCTCCATTTGGCCCTGCCAGCGCCACCACAATCGGTCTTCTGTTTAGCAAAGACTTCAGGCCCACGCTTTCCGGCCCTTTGCCGGGGATGCAGGCTTCGCTGGGATGCGTGTCGCGACTGCCTTCAGCCGGGAACTTGTTTTCGCTGGATGGATTGCGGCCTTCCGAATGGCTGGAATCGGTACGGCGGCTACAAACGTACGATTCTCAAAACGGCCCACCGTCTCCGTACCATCCTCGTCGATACGAACCAGCAGTCCGGGCTGACCGGCATACTGCTTGTAGTGCGGATACGGTTGGCGCGCCAGGACATCCGCTACCCGCTTGCGCCCTTCCGGCGTGTCGACGGAAGCCAGCGCTTCAGCCAGCGAACGGGTTCCCACGCTCCGCTGCAACCGCGATACTTGCTGGCCATTCAACAACAGCTCCATGGCGCGCCCCAGCTTGGCCCAGAACTCGACCTGACCGGCAATCGAGCGCTCCTCTGCCTCACCGGCAATCCGGGCATCCAAGACCAACGTATCTGAAAGCTTGACAGGCTGACTCATGGCCTCAAGGTAGCATAATGCTACCTGCATTTCAATCGAAATTTTTGGCTATGCCGCGTGGCCGATCTGCTCGTGGCGGTCGAGCTTCGAGATTACGCCACGCAGTCCAGCGCCCGAGCCTGCTCAATCCGCTGCCGACGCTTGGGTGTATGCAGCGCCAGCCACAAATCCGTCCGGCGTTGCACGTTCAGCCAAAATTCCGGCGAGTTGCCGAAGACACGAGCCAGCATCAGCGCCGTATCGGCAGTAACCGAGCGGCGGTCGTTGCAAATCTCATTGACCAGCTTGCGCTCGACGCCCATCACCTCGGCCAGCGCGCCCTGCGTCAGCTTCATCGGCACAAGAAACTCCTCAGTCAGCATCTCGCCCACGCTTACGGGTTTCCGTTCCGTGCTCAGCATGATCCCACCTCACCGGTAGCTGTGATTGTCGAGATAAACTTCACTGGCTTCACCTCTGCCGCTGTTCCATTGGAAGATCAGTCGCCATTGCTCATTGACTCGAATGGAATGCCATCCGTTCAGATCACCGCGCAGCTTCTCGAAATGATTGCTCGGCGGCACTCGTAAGTCTGCGTCCGACATTGCGTCGTCCAGCAACTGCAACTTTCTGAAGAGCCTCGCCTCCATATTCGGCGGAATCTTCCGGCTGGACAGATCGTGCAGAAAAAACTCCCGCAACCAACGGTCACGGAACCCGAGAATCATGCGGCAACCCTTCCTTATGCACTATTGTACCGCTCAGCAGTACAAATGCCAAGGTTTATTTCACCAGCCCCTTCAGCACCTTCACATTGCGCTCCTCGTCGCCGGGCTGAGCGACCGGGGTTTCGGCAATAAAGGCGCAATGGGCAAAGCGCTTGTCGTTCAAGAGGCGCCGGAAAGGTTCGAGGCCCATCGTTCCCTGCCCTATCTGCTCATGGCGGTCAAGCTTGGAGCCGCGCTCGGCCTTGGCGTCGTTCATGTGCCAGACGCGCACGGCACCGAGCGTCACGGTCGCGGCGGCCTGCTGGATGGTCTGCTCGTAGCCCTCGGGCGTCACCAAGTCGTAGCCGGCCACGTAAGTGTGGCAAGTGTCCAGGCAGACGCCCATCGGCGCCGTCGGCTTCAACCGCTCCACCAGCTCCGCTACCTGATCGAAGCTGCCGCCCAGCGAGAACTCCGACCCAGCCGTGTTTTCAATCAGAATGTGGAAATCGGCATCCTGCCACGCGAGGCCGTCGATGGCGCGAGAAATCGACTCGGCGGCCAGCTTCAGGCCCTCGTCGCGCGTCAGCCCCTTCCACGAGCCGGGATGCAGCACCAAATACTCAGCACCCAGCGTGAGCGCCCGCTCGATTTCGCCGCGAAAGGCCGTGACGCTCTTCTCGCGCACCTCGACGGTCTGGCTGCACACATTCACCAGGTAGCTGGTATGAACGACCAGCGGCCCCACATCGAGCTTGGCGCGCAACTCTTTCGTCCGCGCAGCCTGCTTGGGGTCCACCTTGGCCGCGCGCCACATGCGCGGGCTCGACGAGAAAATCTGCAAGGTATTGGCGCCAATCTTCCGCGCCTGCTCAATGGAATTGGAAATTCCGCCCGTCGTTCCGAGATGTATGCCGATGCGCTTTGTCATGGAAACAGTGTAATTGGCCGGGAAGCGTAACTGTCACCCATTACCAACAGCCACCCAACCGTAATCGAGCGTTTATTCCCGTTTGATCTTAGAATTTTCTTATGAACGAGACTCTCGATCCCCTCACGCATCTTCTTCGCGACCTCATTCTGCCCAATCTGAAGGCCGTCCGGGTGAGCCAGGCAGGGCAAATTGCCGCCAATGACCGGCTGGAAAACGCCATTGAAGAGCTGCGTCTGCATCTGGAGTCGCAGTTCGCGCATCTCTCGGCGCAGTTGACGGCCTGCCGCGCGGAGCTTGCCGCAACGCAGGCATTGTTCAAAGCGGTGCAGACGCAGGGCGGCACGCTTCCGCCGGACAGCGCCGCGCTTGTGAACTGACTCACCCCGGCCCGGTAAACTGGAAAGCAATGAGTGAAAATCTATTTCCCGATTCCGCTGCCGCCGCCGGGGACGAGTTCACCGCCCACTGTGACGGCGGCTCCCGCGGCAACCCCGGCCCCGCCGGCTACGGCGCTTTCATTGAGGACGCGCGCGGCCATGTCGCCGCCGAGCTGAATGAATTTCTCGGCATCCAGACCAACAACTACGCCGAGTACTCCGGCCTGCTGGCCGTCTTGCGCTGGGCCATCGAGCACCATGCGCAGCGCCTCTGCGTCGTTTCCGACTCCGAGCTGATGGTCAAACAGATGCAGGGCAAGTACAAGGTGGCCAGCCCTGTTCTGCGCCCGCTTTTTGAAGAAGCCCGCAAGCTCTCCCGCCGCATCGCGAGCTTTGAAATACGCCACACGCTGCGCGGCGGCAACAAGGACGCCGACCGTCTGGCCAACGAAGCGATGGACAAAGGCATGGGCAAAATCACCATGCCGCGCGTCGGCAAGCCGCAGGATTTCGCGCCCACGCGGCACGTTGGGCCGCCGCTCGGCGGGCCGAAGCCGCTGCCCATAACGCGCCCGGCCCTTGATCTGCCTGCCGCGCCGCAACCTGGAAAACAGCCGCGTCAAATTCTTGAAGGCTACGTAAAAAATGGCGTCGTCCATCTGCTCGAAGGCGAACTGCCAGACGGCATCTTCGTCAAAGTCATCCGCGAGTAAATCGCAAAGAGAATGCGGGCGCCTCACCTTCGCCAATTCGCGTTCTTGGCGAATCGGCTAGAGCATTTTAGGAATTGGTGTAGGCCAAAGACACTTAGGGAAGCTCTGAACAAGTGGCCTTTTCAAGATCCGCATTTCCTCGGGGGCTAAAGCCCCGCTGATTTTGCGGGTTTTATGTACGGGCTAAAGCCCGTACCCTTCAAAACATCAACTTATTCAGAGGTTCCTTAGCACATCTTTCAAAAAGTCTATATGTATTCCTAAAATGCTCTGATATGGAGTGATCCTGTCAATACCTGCGAATCTGTGGGTTCGTTTTTGTCGTTGTTTTTTCTTTTGCCGTTTTTCGAGGGCAGGGCCAGCAG
>Ga0224525_1000860_pt1 | contig 12313 bp, 10 predicted proteins | sample CFST100metaG_FD_179874 | JGI IMG/M metagenome (GOLD analysis project Ga0224525, IMG submission 179874) | Peat soil microbial communities from Stordalen Mire, Sweden - C.F.S.T100 | ecosystem: Environmental > Terrestrial > Soil > Wetlands > Peat | place: Sweden: Norrbotten County, Stordalen Mire...
GTGGGCCTTTAGCTCAGCTGGTTAGAGCGTGCGCTTGATAAGCGCAAGGTCGATGGTCCAAGCCCATTAAGGCCCACCACACGAAAAAAAGAGCCCCGCGATAAACCACGGGGCCTCTTTATTCAAGAAATGGGTGTTTAGCTCAGCGGGAGAGCGCTTCCTTCACACGGAAGAGGTCGCAGGTTCGATCCCTGCAACACCCACCAATGGCCATAAAGCCTCGATTAAATCGAGGCTTTAATTTTGCAGCGTATCCAAAGCGTCTCTTCTCAACTAAATTTTAGGCCACCCTCAAAAAATGGTTTCCATGCTGGATTGAATCCTTATGGTCGTAAATCATTCTTAACAAAAAAAGAACTATTTTATTCGTTTATTGACGCTTGGAGACAGCTCATGACGTCTGATGTGCTTTTCGTCTTTTAAGTGATAAGGTTATTACGAAAGAAACAGGCAAATGATTGCATATTTGATCATCGGCAATAATATTGATTTATCCCTCTTCCCCTTTGAGAAGAAATCTATTCTTATCGGCGTTGATCGAGGGGCCTATCTTGCGGTTAATAGCGGACTGAAACTTGACGTCGCCTGTGGGGATTTCGATTCGGTGAACGCCAAAGAGTTGGCTTTGATCAAACAGCATTCAAAGAAGATAGTGATACTTAATTCAATCAAAGATATCACGGATGCCAAGCAAGCGCTTATTTATGCAAAAGCGGCAGATAAGGTCGTCATCCTTGGCGGCATCCAAGGCGACCGCATCGAGCATTTTTTGGCGATGTTAAATATGGTGAGGGAAGATCCGAGGATCATTATTCAGGATGAGAATAGCGTCATCTCAAGAATTGACGCCGCCCTTGAACCCTATGATGTTCAAAAGAATGCATATCGATTCATTTCCTTTTTCGCGCTTGAGGATGCCGTGATTTCTCTTAAAGGATTCCAATATCCTTTGAATCAATATCCTTTGGCGGTTTCCGATTCATTATGCATCTCCAATCAGCTCAGAAACCAAAAGGCGACGATTCGTATTTCTCAAGGGAAGGTGCTGATGGTTCGATCGAAAGATGACGCCCGCGTGTGAGCGCGCCCAACGGCGGTGTTATCATAATCGCGTCCTTTGTTAGAAGGGGCAAAATGAAAAAAATAATGTCGGTGAGAACCATGGCCGAAGTCGGAGTGTTCGGGGCCCTTGGTTACGTGCTGGATTATGTTGCCGGAATCTACTCGGTGTCTTTATTTCCTAACGGCGGTTCCATCGGCGTCGCGCTTGTCTGCGTGTTCCTGGTCGCTTATCGAAGAGGGGTTTTGCCAGGAATGCTCGTTGGTTTGATCATCAGTTTGCTGGATATGGCCGGTGGCTTCTTTTCCATTGCCGATGTTTGGTACAAAGTTTTCGGCCAGCTGGCGCTCGATTATTGGTTGGCCTACCCCTTGGCCGCTTTGGCGGGGGTCATGCGAGGTCAGGTACGCAGGGCTAAGAATCGAACGCAGATGGGAATCTATCTTGCGATCGGATGTTTCATCGGCGGATTCCTGAAATTTGCTGCGCATTATCTCTCCGGAATCCTCTTTTGGCCCGGCGATCCATGGAACGTCGGAGGATCTTATATTTACTCCGCTTTGTATAATGGAGCCTATATGCTCCCTTCCGTCATTTTAAGCGGCTTGATCATCGTTTTGATCGGTTTGCGGTGGCCCGCCATCTTTACCAACCCTGACGATTTGGTCTTCGTCAAAGCCAAGAAGGATGACGGGATTACGAAACCGGGAAAATCAAAATGAAAAAAGCTATTTCGCTGCTGCTCTTTGGCCTCGTAGGTTTGATTCTTTCATCCATTGGGTATGCTTTGTCTTTTTCCTACGATAACGAGGGATCATCAATCGAAGTTTCTTTCTCGAACGAGTACCTTGTGATGATGATCGTCTTCGTCTTCCTCATCGCCTTGGGGGCCATTTTGATTGAGGAGGGGAGGCAGAAGACGAATTTGGCCTATATCAAGCCGATCCTTCTTATCGTCATTGGCATCATCGTCTTCCTTAATTGGCTGGGCATTGCGATTCAGGATCTTGTTAGCACCGGTTTCTTAGAATCGCTGGAACCGTTGTTGATCGCGGCCACGGGGGCGTTCGTTCTTTCGCTGGGTCTTTTTGAATTCAAAAAAGAAATCACTCAGCCTTAATAAGACTTTAATCGCTCTAAAGGCGTGTTGATCGTTCCATTGTCTTCATTCAATTCCGTTTTTTTCGAGCGTTATTATTTTGATTTTGAAAGGACAAAAGTTTTCCGTATACCATCCTTATCTCTTGGGCGGAGGTCAAAATAATTAGTCTTTCTTGCATCGATTATCTTTTTATCCTTTTCCAATGAAAAATTGATTTCGAATAATTCGGGATTTTTTAACCCCGTAGTTTTCAAAGTTTTAGGAGGATAACCCTCGTTTTGGAAAGACCGAAAAACCTGGTTTTCCTTTTTTTGGTTTTGTTGATTTTTGTCTTTATATAACCGATGATTATTCCCTGGGATAACATCCCAAGAATGCCGCCTTAGCTCAGTTGGTAGAGCAACTGATTTGTAATCAGTAGGTCTTCGGTCCGAATCCGGAAGGCGGCACCAATAATAACAGACGCGCTTCGGCGCGTTTTTATTTAACGGGGAAACATAGATTAACCCGCGCGCAAAATCATAAAATCAAAGCCCGAACGCCACCAAAAGGAAAGAACGATTGTTTTTTAAGCGCCAACGGCCGCCACCCTACGATTCTAATGGCTTTATAAAAAGGAGTTCAAAAAATGATGGCAAGTCCAAGATAAGTCACTCCGAAATATTTTAGGGTTTTGTCCTCTCCAAGAAGGATTTTGACCTGATACATTCCCGTTTGAGCGAGAAAAAAGTTTTCTCCGGTTACTTTTGCGTCGGTAATGGTATCGAATTTGATGGAAGAAGCATCAACGTCAGAATAACCCCATTCATCATAAACCGGAGGATTGGCCGTGGTATTCTCCATGGTCGTAAGCGAATATTCCATTGGAGAGGACAGGTTAAGGATTTCTTCGTAGGCGTATCCCGAAAAAGAAGGATTGATTAATTTGTAGGATCCGGTCGCATCAGAAAAATAAACGGAACCCGTGGAAGCAGGATAAAATCCGGAAGGTGTCTGGGATTCCAAAACCAGTATTGGGGCCTTGCCCACACTTAGGTCGGTAGGAATTTCTCCTTCGATTTTATCGCCATATGTAAGATTAATTTCTTCAGTAAAGCTTTCAATTGCCGTTGGCGAAGAGAAAAAATTGAAAGAAAAATCGCAGAATACGAGTTTCTTTTTTTCGGCCTGCACCCGTTCAAGCCAAAATTCGCCCGCAGAATCTTTTTGGAAATAATAAATCGTTTGGCTTAGCAAACGGGTTCCAATGTCCTTTGATGAGTCATTGGGATACAAAGGATTGCTTAAGGTCGAATCGGTTGCGGCTGACGCAATAGCCACGAATTGATCATCATTGATTTGAAGGTATTCAATGCTTTCAGTGATTTTGCAAATGTCGCTTAGCGAATCGGTCAGAAATCTTTGCCAGGTTGCGTCGATTTTTTTTGTTAAGGAAAATGCGGGGCTTTCGACAAGACAACTTTCCGTCTCGACGGCCCCCTCCGAATTCAAAGAACCTGATTGCTCAAAAAGAGAATAAACATCGCCTAAAGATGAATCAATTGGATTACCAGCCCATTCTTTCACGAATTCATTTTCATAGATGGAAACAGAAAGGCCATCCCCGTTTTTATTGGTGCTATTCTCTATTTCGGATTCTTCTAGCATATGGTTCGAATAAGAATCAAAAGACCCCGAAAGAATGGACAAATCATATCGGCTAAGGCTTGAGAGACTTCCTTTGTAAATCGTCGAATCATCCGAAAGCGAATTTTCAGTCATCGACATTTTCGAAAGCGAAGGCACATTTTTTGTGGCCGAGGCTAAAATCAGGGTTCCCTCATCGGAAGATAGTTCCTCCCCACTTATCGGGGTTAAAATCGTTTCCGACGAATTGCTGGATGTATTTCCGCAGCTTCCAAGAAAAGCCACTACCAAAAAAAGCAATCCTAGATAACTGATTTTTTTCATAAAAATGCCCCTCGTTTCTATTAGACTATTCTATTTTGCCAAATAGCGTTTTCAATAAAAATCTGCAAAACCGACGCCAAAAGCCGATTGAATAAAAAACCGGGGAATTTTCTCGGATGAATAATAATTTGGATGCAAGTGGCTAATTTTTCGTTCCGTAAATGGCAAAACCGAAGATGGATTATTCTCTTCGGCTTCGACCGCCCAAGTCGCATAATCCTCTTCAAGGCGAAGCCAGGGAACGCCCCTTGAAAACCCCCGTTAACCGCAGTCGGCCATTGCATGGGAATTCTGACATTATCGCGGGAAGAGCCGAAAACCATTTTGGTGGCCTCTTCTTTCGAAAAGCCGTCTTTTAGGAGTGAGGCATATTCGTTTTTGGCTTCGATGTCTCTGATTTCCCCCATGGACGTGAATCTGGCATTCACCATCCCGATTTCATCGCCTTGGTAGATGAAAGGCGTTCCGCTCGTGAAAAGCGTGAGACCGAAGAGCGTCTTCGTTCCTTTTTGGCGGCATCTCGAATTGACATAATTGCTTAAAGCCCTTGTGGTGTCATGATTATCCCAAAGAAGCGTGTTTCAGTATTTAATCGAATTTCACAGTTGATGGCCGAACAAAGCCTTTTTGATCTTTCGGAAAGGAGCAAGCTTTTTCTTCCATATCCCATATAATCATCCGAAAAATGTGATGTGTTCGAACTGAAAGACCATCGAAAGTTCTTCCCGAAAAGGATGGAAAAAAGTTTATTCACAATGCGCTTATAAGTGGCGGCATAGATTCCCAAGGCCGAAGAAATAACGTTTCGATCGGCCGAATCATCCTGCTTAATCAGCTGAATGATCTGATTTCGGTTTGCCGTTAAGCGATTACCTTTTTAAAGTCCGTTATTTTTTCCTTATGTTGGCTTGACTCTCTTTAAAAAATCATGGCAAAGCATCTTTATTTGTCCAATGCAATGCCTGCAATTGTTTCTAGTTTTTTCTTTAGCAGACCCCTTTTGCCAATTTTTAGCCTCAAAAACCAATTTTTTAGTTTGCGACTCATAAAGAACGACCTTAAAAAGGGATTTTGATGAATTCCTGAATTCTGTCATTCAAGTGCCTTTCAGTCTCGTCTGACAATTATTGAAAATCTTTTTGGCAACTGTTGATTTAGCTTTCGCTTGTCGTATAGAATTACCTCACATCAGGCTTTATAATTTCAATCCTATGGAAAAATATTTTTTGGGAATTGATGGCGGAGGAACAAAAACAGCTTTTTCCGTGATGAATGAAAGTGGCAAAATCGTGGCTTCGAGTCTTGCGGGGGGAACCAGCATCGACACTGTCAGTCTCGAGGAAACCGAATCCCGTTTGTTTTCGGGAATCAAAAAATTGGATTTTCACGGGAAATTTGCAGCGATTTATGCTTGTCTTGGCGGCATTGCGAATTCAGCTGACGAAGCGAAGATTCGGAAAATTCTGCGGCGCGTTCCGGGTTCCAAAGAAAACACTTTCGTCGTGGCCAAGAACGATGCCGTCAACGCCTATCGAAGTTGCTTTGAAAAAGAAGGGATTGTTTTGATCGTTGGCACGGGGTCCGTGGTGATGGGGAAATCCAAAAAAGGACGGTTTCTTCGCCTAGGCGGTTATGGCTTTAAAGAGGGCGATCGAGGAAGCGGGTATTATCTGGGGATGCGGGCCCTTCAGGAATTGGCGAAGTATTACGATGGCCGCAAACAAAGAAATGATTTCATCACCGCCTTGGAGAAAGAGCTTTCTATTTCTTCCAAAGAAGGTTTAATCACTGTTTTCAACACTTATGGTCGAACCCAAATCGCGGCTTTGGCCCCAATCGTGGTAGCCTCGCGTAACCATCCCGACGCCAAAAAAATCCTTCGAGAAGGCGCCGCCGAATATGCTTCTCTCGTTTCCTTATTGGCCAAAAAGCTTTCTTTATCCAAAACCAATTACGCGATCGTGGGCGGCGTCGGGAGCAAAACCATTTATCGCGACGATATCGAAAAAGCCATCAAGAAAACGAATCCTCTTTTAAAAAGAACGGAACCGCTTTGCGACCCCGTTTACGCTTCCTGCCTTTTGGCCCGTGAAACTTATGGATCTTCTTTTGTCGTTGATCTCATCCCTTCTTTCGTGGAACGGATTTGGGGCGGGGAGCGTTTGGCTTCCTATCCTGGCTGCGCGTTAAAGGAAAACATCGGGGAAGCTTGGGTTCTTTCGGGAATGAAAAATGAGGCCTCAATTTTAAAAGGCGGGCCTTTTGATGGGATTTCGTTGGATAAAGCCTTTGAAGAAATGCCCTGTTTTTTCTTTCCAAAAGAAAGCGGAACCGAGTTTCCGCTTCTGATCAAACTCATCGATGCCAAAGACGATCTTTCAGTGCAGGTTCATGAGGATGATGAGCAAGCCAAGTTATTGGGCGGAAAGGGCAAAACCGAATGCTGGTTTATTCTTGACTGCCCTAAAAAAGGAGCCCTTATCGCGGGGCTTAATGGGACAAGCAAAGATGAGGTCAAAGCGGCCATCGCTTCCAAGAAATGGTCGAATCTTCTTCGCCTCGTCCCCATCGAACCCAACGACTTCGTTTTCATAAAACCCGGAACCGTTCATGCCATCAAGAAAGGAACTTTCCTTTTGGAAATCCAGCAACCGAGCGATACCACTTATCGTCTTTATGACTACGATCGGACGGACGCCAATGGCCAAAAACGCGAACTTCACCTCGATAAGGCCCTCGAGGTCATCGATGTGACGAGCAAACCAGCCCCCATGAAAAATTCTTTTGGGACTTTGACCGACAACGCCCATTTCTATGTGAAAAGACTTTTGGTTGAAGGGTCTTTGAGCCTTGATTCCTCGCGAGGTTTCGTCTTTGTTTATATCACCTCGGGCTCTCTACGCGTAGAAGGGAAAATCCTATCGAACGGGGATTTCTTCCTTTTATCCTCTCTTAAGTCATCTTATGAGCTCCAAGGGCGGGCTGAGGTCATCGTCTCCGGAGCGAATATTTAAACAAAAGTTGACTTATTTAACGATGAAATCTGAATTATCAACCATTTTTTTGTTTTTAGGCGTATTCTTCCCTATTTTCAAAAACTGATGAATCGGTGTTTTGCAATTGCCTATTCGCTCAGTAACCATCGTCTTAATCGTTTTTCTGTTGCATTATCTTTACATTGATTCACAATAGCGACGGAAGGAGGAATTATACATGGAGAAAAAAGGATGTGGTTGCGAGCCAGCTAAGAAAGTAACTCCCGAAGTCAAGAAGCCGGAAGTGAAGAAAGTTGTTAAGCCCGAACCGAAAAAAGAAGAGAAGAAAAAATAAGTAATGGCCTACTGCCATGATTGAAAGCTCGCTAACCGTAAGGGAGGCGGGTTTTCTTGGTTAACCCCCTTAAAGACCTGTTATTAATCCCGGATAAAAACAAAAGCCGCTCGAGGCGGTCTTTTGTTTCTTCTTGAGGTTTAATCCCCAAGATAGGTCACATAAATCGTGGAGAAATTCTCATTGCTGTCTAAGAGCACCAGAATTGAATAGGTGCCATCGGCGACAGCGAAATAATCTTTGCCGTTTATGGCAGCTTTCGTGATGGTTCCGAATTTGATGGAAGAGGCATCAATCGCCGAATAACCCCATTTGTCATAAGTCGGAAGCGGAGCGCTCGAGTCTGTCTCGGTCGAGAAGGCATAGTAATTGGAAGAGGATAAAGACAACGTCTCCTCGTAAGCGAATCCGGAGAAAGTCGGATTGAGGATCTTATAGGAAGGAGTCACATCCCCAATCGAATCTGAGCCTGAGAAAACCGCGCTATTACCCGTTGGGGTGAAATAGTTGAGGACGGGAGCCTCGACTTGGCTGTCGACATAAGTCGGGATGCTTCCAATGGTCTTGGCGTCGTAATTCATGGTATAAACCGTGACGCTGCTCTCCAAGACGGCGGGGGAGGAAAAGACATTGAAAGAAAAATCGGTGGCGACGAGCGTCTTATCAACTTTACTGGCTTTCGTGAGCTGATAAACCCCGGCGCTCTTTTTGACGAAATAGTAGGTTTCTTGAGAAATGTCATAGGAACCGATGGTCTTCGTCGCGTCGCTAGGGAAGAGAGGATTGCTGAGAGAGCCCTGAGAAGTCGTTTCGCGAGTTGCCACGAAACTCCCATCCGAGATTTTGACGAAAAGCTGGGAGGTGCTGTATTGATAGATGCTATTGAAGTTATCAGCGATTTTTTTGCCCCAGGCCGCCTCGACGGAATCGACAGGCGAGAAAGAAGGGGAATCAACATCGAATCTGTCCCGAAAGACGTTTCCGTCCTTGTCAGCGATTTTTTCTTCCGAAAAGAGCGAATAGACCCCCGTCAAATTGGCGTCGATGGGATTGCCAACCCAAGAGAAGTCGGTTTCATTTACATAATCGCTGGCAGTGCCTCCGATGCCATCGGTCTTCGTGGTACTATAGGCGATGGTTTCTTTCGTGAGCCGATTGGAGAAGATAGTGACGTTGCCTTCAACGTCGGTGGTGATTGCGGCGGCTTGGCTCGCCAGGCCATCTTTATAAAGGGCAGTGTTGTCCGATGACGCTTTCGAGCGAATCGTGATGTTAGTCACAGACGCCAAATTATCACTGGCCGAAGCCGCGATCAGTCTGGCTTCGTTGTCATCGATGGCGTCTCCGTCATAGGAAGCGAAATCGGTTTTGGCCGGATTCGTGGTTCCAGCACAGCCGGCCAAGAGAACGAGACCAGCCAAAAGAAGGGGAAAGAATGCGACAGTTTTTTTCATAGATGAGCCCTCGATATTCTTGATATCTTGATTATTATTTTACGCGAAGATTTGCCTCAGCCAAAATAAATTGATGAAATCGTCGAATGCCGCTTGGTATTCATTCCGCTTTTTCAACCGCAAAAGGAGAAAAAATCAACTTCCTTCGATTCCGGCGAAAGCCGATATTTCGTTTTTGACGCTTTCTAAAAGGCGGCTGATCAGAGTTCGATCGCTTTCGTTGCCATCGAAGGCAGAACTGAGATAGAGAACGTCATCATAAGTGGAGACGGTCAATTGAAAGGAAGGGGCCTTTTTGACCGTCGTCACGAAATAGGCCTCATCCGGGACCACATCCCCAAAGGCCAGATCATCCCCGTTGATGATTCCGATATTCGTATAGGAAACAATCGGAGGGGGCGCGATTTTATAGACGATTTTCTCGGCCAGGGGGTTGGGAAACCAGGCATAAGCCTTCCCCAGAAGAAAGGGCCCTTTGAATGAATTCAGGCTTTTTTTCTCCGCTTCCATCCTTAAAGTCGCTTTGCCCAGGGAAGCCGCAAAATCTTCGCCGGCCTCCAGATGAAGAATAAAATGATAATAGCCGGTTAGATTAAAGAAGGCGCTTTTATCGGGATTCGGGAGTTTGCTTAAGAAACTGACGGGGCAAGGAAGGATGATGTCGCTGAGGCCGAGCAATTTTCCAAGGGCTCTGGCATAGGCGGTCATGACGAGATCGTTGACCGTGGCGCCGAGGGCTTTGGCTTCGGCCGCGGCGATGGGGAAACAGGTCTCATCAATGGTCTCCAGGACGATGAATTGCTCTTTTTCCATGCCGGAAAAGGGGAGAAAGAGGCTAGATTTTTCCGGGTTCTTTGGGGGGATCAGCAAAGACAGCCTTTTTCGGAAGGGCAGGGTCTTCAGAACCTGAAAGAACCCCCGGTCAAGGGAATAGCCTTCGGCGGCGTCCTCGCCCGTCCCGCTTAGGAGGGCGGAATAGAGTTTCGCCAGAAGATAGGCGTAGCGTTTGAGGCTTGTCCCATCGAAAGCGAGATGGCTCGACAGGAAGCAAAGGGAATCTCCGGCCTCGCCCCGGAAAAGGAAAACCCTCAATTGCGGCCCAGCGGATAAATCAAGGTCGGAGAGCATGGCGGGCGTCAGATTCTCCAGCGAATCATCGGCGGCCGGGATCTCCGAAACGATATCCTGGCCGGTGAAGTTTTTCTTGGCCCAGCGATGGTGCCGAAAATCATAGGCGCAGCTGACCAGCGGCGCGGCCTTAAGGGAACCGTCAACGGCTCCTTTTAGAGCCGCTTCGTCGATGGCCCCGCTGAAGCGAAGGAAGAGCCGGATCAGGGGTTTATGCCTTCGCCGGTAGAGGACTTGCATCCGTTCCGTGGGGGTGGATTTTAAAATGTCGTTCTTTGACATGAGGACATTATAGTCAGGTCTTCGTTACTTTCCCCCTAAACCCTTGGGAAAGCCCATGTTATGAGCATTTCAGTGTTTAGTGGGGCTCCGTATTGTATAATGCAATCAAAGGATCGTTCAACCATTTATGGGCCTCTACCAAATCGCCGTCGAAGACACGGCAGGCAAGAAAATCATCCTCGACCAGTACAAAGGCGAGGTGCTTCTCATCGTGAACACCGCGACCAATTGCGTTTTCACCCCTCAATACTCCATCCTCGAAGGCCTTTATGAGAAATATCACGCCAAGGGCTTTGAGGTTCTGGATTTCCCCTGCAGCCAATTCCTGAATCAGGCCCCAGGGACGATCGAAGAGATCAATAAATTCTGCGATGAGAACTTCAAGACGACCTTCCCGCGTTTCGCCAAGATCGACGTCAATGGGCCAGAAGAATCGATTCTTTATTCTTATCTCAAATGGCATCAGCATGGTTTTTTCGATTCGCGGATCAAATGGAATTTCACGAAATTCTTGGTGGACCGGGGGGGCCACGTCGTGGCTCGGTATGCCCCTTCGGAGGGGGAGAAGCCCCTTTCGGAAGGCATCGAGAAGCTTTTATAAAGCAGGAGAAAAATCATGTTTTTGGCCTGGAAAGAAATTCGCCACAGCAAAGGGAAGTTCGCTTTGATCGTCGCCATGGTGGCCCTCATCGGCTATTTGGCTTTTTTCCTGACATCCCTGGCCTATGGCTTAGCCTCTTCCTATACGAACGGAATCGATGGGTGGGGAGCCTCCGCCTTTATCATGACGGAAGACGCCAATGACAATTCCGCCCTTTCCGTCATTCTCCCCGCCACTTACGACGCGATAACCCTTTCTTCGGGGGATAAAGCCAAACTTGGTTCTTTCCCCTCGGTCATCAAAAGCGTTTCATCTGCCAGCAAATCCAACGTCTATGTTTTCGGAGTCGAGGATGATTCCTTTCTTTTGACTTCCGTTTATGCTCCAGGAACCCTCGGTTCCGCTGAAGCGGTAGGGGATTCGAGCCTTCAAAAAGCCGGGTATGTCTTAGGCGATGCTTTCTCGCTTGTGGGGTCAGCCGCGACCTTCACCTTGGTGGGTTTCGCCAGCAATGCCACCTTTCAAACCGCGCCGATCGTTTATCTGAATCTTTCGTCTTTTGACGCCGCCTATGGCCGGCCTTCGGGGGCTTCGAGCTTGGTCATCGTCAAAGGCGGGGTTTCCTCGCTGCCCGCAGGCTTAAAATCCTATTCTCATCAGGATTTCGTCAATACCCTTCCGGGGTATGGGGCGCAGGTTGCGACCTTTTCCCTCATGATTGGTTTCTTGGTGGGCATCGCTTCCTTTGTCCTCGGGGTCTTCATGTACGTCCTGACGATGCAGAAAATCGCTTATTTCGGCGTCATGAAAGTCCAAGGATTGTCGAATGCCTTCGTCGCTTCATCGGTGGTGGAGCAGTCGCTTCTATTGACGGTCTTCGGGGTGGCCATCGGTTTGGGTTTGACCTTATTGTCAGGGCTCTTTCTGGCGGGCAAGATGCCCTTCGCCGTCAATGCCCTTTTCTATGCGGGGATCACGGTGGCCTTCCTTCTCTTCTCGGTCTTAGGGGCGTTATTCTCCGTCCGAGCGGTCCTCAAAGTCGACCCGCTCCAGGCCATCTCCTAAGGAGGAACGCTATGGAAAACCTTATTGAAATGCGCCATATCACCAAAGACTTCCTTCAGGGCGAGGAGGTCATCCACGCTTTGAAAGACACTTCCTTTTCGGCCCACCAGGGGGAATTCATCGCCATCCTCGGGCCGTCAGGTTCCGGCAAATCGACCTTCCTCACGATTCTGGGCGGGCTTCAGCGGCCCACGACCGGAGAAGTCCTGATCGCCGACGGGCCTTTCAGCCGCCTCAATAGCAAAGAGCGGACCAGAATCCGCTTCGAGAAGATCGGTTTCATCCTCCAAGCCTCGAACTTATTGCCCTTCCTCACCGTCAAAGAGCAATTCCTTTTATAT
>Ga0224525_1000861_pt1 | contig 12303 bp, 12 predicted proteins | sample CFST100metaG_FD_179874 | JGI IMG/M metagenome (GOLD analysis project Ga0224525, IMG submission 179874) | Peat soil microbial communities from Stordalen Mire, Sweden - C.F.S.T100 | ecosystem: Environmental > Terrestrial > Soil > Wetlands > Peat | place: Sweden: Norrbotten County, Stordalen Mire...
TCTCAGCCTTTGCTCTATGTTTAACTTGTCGGACATAACTTTATTTTAAATGTTCACATTTCTTATCTAAGCAGTGTCCATTCTAGCATAGATTTTATTTTCTGTTAAGGGTGGTGAGTGGTTACCGATAAAATCCTTGCCAAAAGCATGCCATCGTGGTATGCTTTTGTGTTAATAGGCTAAGCCTAGAAATATGCGAAGGCGAAAGATTTGGTACAAACGGCATCTTTTCAAGAATCATTTTAAGTCCTACAAAGATTGGGATAATTTCAATCCGTCTTCAGATTTCAAGCATCCGATCAGATATCGGTCCGATGCGCTCATTTGCTGCAACCCCGATTGTCCGCGCGAGCAGATGCCGATTAGCGAGCATGAAGCTTATTATTATTTTGCCAAGAGATATTTCTGGAAGAGGCTAAGATTGAGGATTTCTTATGTACTTATGCTCCGGAAAATTGATGAGAAAAACAGAAACTGTTATGTCTGTCCTTTTTGCGGCGGCGGAGATGTGGAGGAATTCAAATCGCAGATTTTTGTGTCATCTCGGAATTTACGAAGCAAACGTCCGAGATTCCGAGGCTAAGCCAATGAAAATTAGACAATGATGAGCGTTAAATTCCCCTCTTGAGAGGGGTAAGAGCTCGTGTTATGGCAAAGCCATGACACGGCGAGGGATGTGTAGGGAACGACATATTATACATCGACAGTTTTTAACACACCCCGCACACAGATAGCTAAAGCTATCTTGCGCCACCCCTCTCAAGAGGGGAATCAAATGCAATACAAACCTGTATTTGTTATAAGTCCTGAGTTATCAGTTATTTTTGTTTGACCTTTCGCAGTCAAAATGCTAATCTTAACATAGAGGTATCATACATTTATGCCAGATTCAACAGTAGATGAGATAAAATCAAAACTCAATGTAGAAGAGGTCATTGGGGGCTATTTGCAGCTCCAAAGGGCGGGAAGGAATTTTAAGGCCTGCTGCCCTTTTCATAATGAGAAGACCCCTTCTTTTATGGTGAGTCCGGAAAGGCAATCGTGGCATTGTTTCGGCTGTAATGAGGGCGGAGACATCTTCACATTTGTGATGAAAATCGAGGGTCTGGAATTTATCGAGGCGCTTAAGCTTTTGGCGGACAAGGCGGGAGTTCCGCTGCAAAAAGTGAATTATGAAAACAAAGGTGAAAAAAGCAACCTTTCGGATATAGTCGAAGCCTCGAAGAAGTTTTACAAAGAATGTCTCAAAATAAAAGGCGGTAAGAAAGCGTATGAATATTTGAGAGGGCGCGGACTCAGCGATGAGATGATACAGAAATTCGAACTCGGATTCGCTCCCGATTCATGGAGCCTTCTCAGTGATTATCTTAAGAAGAAGGGTTTCAAGGAAAAGGATATACTGGGCGCCGGCATGACAGTCAAGAATGAGAAAGGGAGAATTTACGATCGTTTTCGCGGACGGATCATGTTTCCCGTGAATACGGTTGCAGCGCAGACTGTCGGATTCAGCTCGCGCATCATGCCGGGAGGCGATGAATCGAGCGCGAAATATATTAACACGCCGGAGACATTGGTATATAATAAGGGAAGAATTTTGTACGGGCTCGACAAATCAAAGATTTTCATACGGCAGAAAGATCAATGTATGATGGTGGAAGGCAATGTGGATGTGATAGCTTCTTTCCAGTCCGGTGTGAATAATGTGGTGGCAACTTCGGGAACGGCGCTCACCGTTGATCAACTTCGGATCATCAAGCGCTACACGAACAATATTGTTTTTTCTTTCGATATGGACGCAGCCGGAGTCAAGGCGGCGGATCGCGGCATCTGGATGGCTCTCGAGGAAGGGATGAATGTAAGTATAATCAGAGTCCCGGATGGAAAGGATCCGGCAGACTGCGTGAAGAATAACCCGCAGATTTGGGTGCAGGCAGCCGGCAGTCCGATCAAGATAATGGATTTTTACTTTGAGAGCGTAATGGCAAAATATGACCGCAAGGACGTGAACGGGAAGAAAAAAATCGCACAGGAGCTTTTGGTGCCGATTTCCAAGATTTCTAATAATATCGAGCAGAGTTTTTATCTGCAGAAGCTTTCCGGCGAGATCGGCATCGAGGAAAAAATCTTAGTCGGTATCCTGAACGATGCGAAGAGAAATCAAAGTGCCGCGCGGAATGGCAATTCTCGCAAAGAAAAAGCGGTTGAAATGAAAAAAATCGATCGGCAATATAAGCTCGAAGAGAATTTATTGGGATTCATCGCTTTGAATCCGGACGCTTTTGACGAGAAATTTACGAGGATGGGTGAAATATTCGAAGATGAAGATTTTTTAAATATATATAAAGAGATCGAAAAATGCCATGAGCAGAAGGGGGTACTCAAAAAAGAGGATTTGCAGCATATAAAAAGAAAATTAGCGGATAAGGATTCTTACCGCACAGGCTGCCAAAATCTTTCTTTCGTTTTTGATACCGCTGTTTTTAGCGTTGAATCTTATCTGGATGAGGAAGATTTCGACTGTCTTCAGGAAGCGGAAAGGTGCGCTTTGAATCTGCGCGAAATCATTCTGAGAAAAAAACTGAAAAAAATCGAGATGAATATCAAGGAAGCGGAAAGGAACAAAGACACAAAGCTCTTGGAGGATTTATCAAAAGAACAGGTCCGATTGATCGGTGAAATCAAGACGACAGAGTTTTAAGTTTTAGTTTTAAAATTTAATTCTTAGAAAACAATTATGAGCGCGCTATCGCAAAGCAAAAAGAATCGAAAAATTGCCAAAAAAATTGCCAAGAAGAGTTCAAGCAACAAGAGGTCTCAGGTCAAAAAAAGCGTTAAGCCGAAGAAAGGTGCCGGAAAAATTAATAAAAAAATTATGACTCTGAAAAAAGTTAAAACTATTAAAGCCGTTAAAAATAAGGGCAAAAGTGTTCACGTGGAAAATAAGAAAAATATTTCCAAGAAGACCGCAAGCGTGAGTGCGAAGAAGGTGCAGCGGAATCCGAAACAGGATAAAATCAAAAAAGATGAAAAGGTTGCAGTAAAAAATACTGTTGGGAAAAATCCTAAGATTGAAGCAAAACCGAAAGAGAAAGAAGTTAAAAAGGTAGAGGCGCCGAAAGCCGGGAAAACCGAAAAAGAAGTCGAGGTTTTTGAGGATGCGGATGACAAAAAAATGGCGGAACTCATCAATCGTGGGAAGTCCAAGGGGTTTGTGACAGAGCAGGAGATTATGCATATCTTTCCGGATATTGAAGAGGATATCGAAGGCTTGGAAGAAATTTATGATGAATTGGAAAAGAATAATATCAAGATCGAGGATACGGTGGACATAATCGACATCGCCGAGGAGGTTGAAGATGTAGGCAAGAAGACTAAGAAGGAAGTTGATGACGAAATCAAGAATCTTTCTCTGGACAATATTTCCAACGATTCGGTGCAGATGTATCTTCGCGAGATCGGCCGCGTGCCGCTTCTTTCAGGAGAAGAAGAGGTTGCGCTTGCCAAACGGAAGGAAAAGGGGGAAACGGCGGCAAAACAACAATTGGCGGAGGCTAACCTGCGTCTCGTGGTTAGTATTGCCAAAAAATATGTTGGAAGGAGTTCTAACTTGAGTTTGCTGGATCTTATTCAAGAGGGGAATATCGGGCTTTTCCGTGCCGTGGAAAAATTTGATTATAAAAAAGGCTATAAATTTTCCACTTATGCGACCTGGTGGATCCGTCAGGCGATCACGCGTGCCATTGCAGACCAGTCGCGAACGATTCGTATTCCGGTGCATATGGTTGAAACGATCAACAAGTTTTCTCAAGTCGTGAGACGTTTGGTACAGGATCTGGGACGCGAGCCGCTGCCGGAAGAGATTGCTTCGGAAATGGAAATTGACGTGGAGAAAGTGCGGCATATCATGAAGATTTCCCAGGATACGATTTCTTTGGAAACTTCCATCGGAGAAGATGATGACGAAAGCACGCTTCGCGATTTCATCGAAGATACGGAAACGGTACTTCCTTCACAAATGGCAGGCAGGCAGCTCTTGAAAGAATATGTGCGGGAAATTCTGGTGGAACTATCGCCTCGCGAGCAGAAGATACTGAAGATGCGTTTCGGACTGGAAGACGGCGTGACTCATACTCTGGAAGAAATCGGGCAGGAATTCGGAGTCACTCGTGAACGTATACGGCAAATCGAGGCCAAGGCGCTCGAACGCATCAGAAAACATAGGAGCGCGAAGAAGCTGATGGATTATTAGATTTGCGTAGATTCCGGATAGTTTTAGGAATTTATAAAGAACGATTGATTCTAGCCGTTCTTTTCCTGCGTAAAAACTGTATTTGTATTTTCCCTCTCCCGTTGGGAGAGGGTTAGGGTGGAGGGGGTGAAGATTCCAATCCTTGTATTATATTTAGTCTTATTTATTGCTTTTGATTAGCCATTTTATTATATTTATTCCCTCCTTGACGGAATATAAAAAATCGCTATACTTAAGTTTGTAGTCTCATTTTAACACATATTCCGCGATAGCTCAGTGGTAGAGCAGTTGGCTGTTAACCAATTGGTCGGGGGTTCGAGTCCCTCTCGCGGAGCCACTGCCAAATCCGCTTGTTTTAGCGGTTGTTTTTTATACCCCGAAAGGGAAGTTCGAACTTTTTGTTAAATAAAAAATTCAATTGTTGCCCCATTTTTCTTATATGTTAACTCATTCGGTTATCTGTGATAACGTAACTTGCGACAGGTGGAAAAGAGTTCTTTAAAATAAAGAAACAACAAAAATAGGGGGGGTACTATAGTCGAGCTAAGCAAACAAATGAATCCTTTGAATCCTTAAATCAGATATTGAATAGTAGCTATAACAAAAAAGCAGATGAATATAAACTGAAAAGTGGAAGTGAAATAACGTGAAAGAAAAAGGAAATGTAAGGAATCTGATACCCGCTGCAATGCTGGTCTTAGTGATTGTTACTGCAGCGATACCATTAGCCGGAGCAAGTTATAACAGATATGCTGCAACGCAGTATGCGCTTGATCACGCCCTGAGTCCCAATCCAGCCTATCCGTATTTCTCGGAAGATTGCACAAATTTTGCCTCACAAGTATTGACGGCGGGTGGATGGCCACAAACCGGAATTGATTACGCGAGCAGCAATGCTTGGTTCTATTGGTTTGGTCATACACCTGGCTACAGCTATACATGGGCTGTCGCCAATAATTTGAATGCTTTTCTAATCAGTCATTCCGATAGAGCAACTCCTCTGGCTGTAACTCATCCTTATTATGCAAAGTTCAAACAAGGAGATCTAGTTCAGTTTGACTTTTATAATACGAACCACGTTCTTGTTCCAGACGGAAGATGGGATCACACAATGATCGTTGTGGGCGTATTAACTGGAGATGCTGATGATTTGATTTTGGCTGGACATACTGACAATACGAAAACTACTAGACTTTCAGACATTAAAACGAAATATCCGAATACTCGCTATATCGGATGGAGCATAAAGTAACCAATCTAGGCAGAAATTGTCCTGGAATGAAAAAAGTGATATATTAACAGTGGGTATAAAATCTAATTTTTATGATTTTTACTCACTTATTTTTATTTATGGACTTCTAATGTTAAAAAAATGATATCCCACAAAAGAGTATATTTTATTATTATACTGATAGTTTTAGTTCTTATGGCGGTGCTTGTGTATAAGAAAAATTATGATCAAAGCAGCAATTCGCTTCATATTCCATACCAAGATTATATTAAAGAAAATGACACTACCTTGGCCATAGAAAATTTTTCCGAAAGCAGCGTAATGCAGTCCGTGCCATCCGATCAAGCAAAGCCAATTTGTTCGTCAATATCATTATGGGAAAAGGATGTTACAAATACCGAGAAGATAGTTTTGGCGGCTACGGATTGTGAAGAAGTTACAGTAGAAAATGGAGACTTGCGCTCAGCTCGCGGTTTTAACAATGAAGGAAAACTTTATAGGCTGCAGCTCAAGGATGGTAAATGGACTGTAGTTGATTATGATGAGCGTGATTTTGCAGGAATGGGAACGACAAAGCAATGGATTTCTGATTATTTGAATTTAGTGCCAGCCGGAAGTAAAAACAATCTTGATAAGACTTTTCTTGAAGCAAAATTAGTGAAGAAGGCAGGGGAGGCTTTCAATTTAACGACCCCCGCTTATAGTTTTAATTTTTGTTCAAAAGATGCAGATTGCAATTTAGGAGAACTTTGTTTTCTGCACAACGCAAACAATGGTTACGGAAGCAATAAATGTGTTAAAAAATGTTCAACTCAAGCAGAATGCGGAATAGGATACACCTGCAGAAATCAATGTGTCAGGGGTGAAAATCAATGTCCAAATTCTTTAGTTGGTGTATGTACGCCAGACTTACTTGATATAAATCTGGACAAAACTGGAAAGCCTTTTTAACAAATCCAATATTGTTTTATATCTGAGCTAGCAATTGATTTCAAAAATTATCCAGTGAAGTAGCGCTGGATAATTTAAGCTTTATTCATAAAATAGGTTCGAACATCATCCCTCCAGCGGAGCCAAGAAGGACAGTTGTCAGAAATGGCACCTATTTTTATTTGTGCATTTGCCAATTCAATCACTAAACTAAAAGGATAAGGTTTATCGGTTACAATCGGGTTCTGAAGTATGAAATTCAAAAATGCTCTTTTTCCAGCAATATCAGAACTATTTTCAAATATGGTCTTTGCTCGGCGTGCTACAGAAATGACTGTAGTAATGGTAGTTTGATAATCATAATCAGCTCTTTGATGTTCTGACATCTCGATTTCTAGCATCTGTATTTTGTCCTGATACTCTTGATGTTTTTTGTCATAGATTTCCTTAGTAATTCCCGTGGCGGAAGTATAAAACCGAGGGGTTTCAAAGCGTAGCCGCAGCCGAGCAGTGAGAAGTTTTGCCAATTCTTGTGAAAGCGACCCGTATGCGTCGTTGAAATAAGCTGAAAATACCAAGTGAAAACTTGGTGTTTTTTTGACGACAAAGGGATTAGAACTCGAATGACAATAATTCTAGGCAAATGTCCAATTCGATTATCTTTTTAAGTCGGATAAATTTGACCGCATATCTCCAGAGGTGTAATATGAAACTATATGAATATAAATTGATATAGTATGAAACCGAAATGCTGCAAGGATGAGCAAATGATTGAAGAAACTCGACAGACCATCGAGCTTTTAAAAGTGATTGCCGAGGAGAACCGCCTTCGGATACTTTGCATATTAAAGAGGGGAGAGTATTGCGTGTGCCACATCATTGATTATCTTGACCTGTCTCAGAGCCTGGTTTCCCATCATCTGAAATGCTTAAAAAATGCTGGGCTGATCCAAGATAGCAAAAGAGGGTTATGGGTATACTATTCTCTCACCGAAAAAGGGGAGAGAATTGCCAATCTCATTTCAAAAATTAACTGAAAAATATGCGCAAAGTTTCAATCGAATGGAAGCATTTCGATAAAGAAGGAGAAACCTGTAAGCGATGTTCCGCTACGGGGACAAATTTGGCAGAAACGATAAAAGAGCTCCGAGGCGAGTTCAGTGTACAAGAAGTGGAGATTGTATTTAGGGAGACAAAATTGCCCGAAAGCCGCATGAACGAATCTAATGAGATACTCATAGACGGCATCCTGCTGGAAAAGTTTCTCCCGGACACTGAGGTTGGTATGAACTCTTGTTCTTCTTGCGGGGATCTCATCGGAGGCAGGAATTGCTGCTGTCGGACGATATCTTGTAAGGAAGATATATTCGAAGAAATTCCAGCTGAACTCATAAAGGAAGCAATCTTGAGCAGAATAAAATCAAAATAGGCTAATAATTTATTAAAATCAAACATATGAAAATTGAAGTATTAGGTTCGGGATGCCCGGCTTGTCACAAGCTGTTCGAACTGACCAAGGAGGCGGTCGCAGATTTGGACCTTAAGGATGGAGTGGAATACATCACTGATATCCAGAAAATCATTGAGATGGGAGTTATGCAGGTTCCGGTTTTGGCAATAGACGGCAAGCCAGTCATGACAGGAGCAACGGACGATATTGAAAAAGTTAAAAGCCTGCTTACTGACCACGGCAATATCGAAAAGCCAGGGGCTGGAAACGGATCGGGCTGTACGTGCGGAGGCAATTGCTAACTAACGCTTACTAAAAATTATGGATATTTTTTACCCTATACAGCTATTTGCCAATGCAGTTTCCGCATGGATGGGATTGGCACCGGAATCATACCTTGGAAGCACAGTTAATTTCTTTGTTTACGACACGATCAAAATCGGCCTTTTGCTGGTGGTTGTCAATTACATAATGGCTATAACCAGATATTATTTCCCTCTGGAGAAGGCCAGGAAGATTCTTACCAAGAAACGTTGGTTCGGGCTCAACTATCTGATGGCAGCCGCCTTGGGAATAGTCACTCCTTTCTGTTCCTGTTCGTCGATTCCGCTTTTCATCGGATTCCTGGGTGCAGGGATACCGCTGGGGGTAACTTTCTCATTTCTTATCAGCTCTCCGCTCATCAACGAATCGTCCTTGTATCTTTTTCCGGCCATGTTCGGCTGGAAAGTTACGATTCTTTACAATCTGTTCGGATTGGCGATAGCGGTTTTGGGAGGAATGTTGATTCAGAAACTAAATCTTGAAAAATATGTCATACCGGAACTTCTGAAATTCAAATCGCGCGCAGAGGTGGAGGCAGAAAATGGAGGCAATAAACTTAAATTCAAGCAGCTCGTCTCATACTTCTGGAAAGACGGGATGAACATAACCAAGCAAATCTTTCCTTATGTGGTTTTAGGTGTTGGTGTCGGAGCAATTATACATGGATTTGTGCCTAGCAGCTTGGTCGAACATTATCTTTCTGCCAAGTCGTGGTGGACGGTTCCCATGGCTGTCCTCTTGGGTGTGCCTCTTTATGCAAATTCAGTCAGCGTTATTCCGATTATGGAAGCGCTGGTTGGAAAAGGGGCACCGCTTGGCACCGTGCTGGCTTTTATGACGGCGATTGTGACTCTTTCTCTTCCTGAAGCCTTGATTCTCAAAAAAGTTATGCGCTGGCAGCTTCTAGCAGTATTTTTCGGCATTACAACTGTCGGCATTATAATTATGGGATATTTATTTAATTTGATCTTTTAAAATTATGAATAAAAAAATCATTACAACCATTGCAATAATTGCAACTATTTCCGTTGGAGCAGCTTTGCTCATTTTGAAAAATGGCAATAAAACGATAGAAGCGCAAAGTAACCAGGTGGTGACTAGCCAAAACAATGGAAAACAATCAGCGGATAAAGTGCAAGTCTACCTATTTCATGCTACCCAGCGCTGCCCTACCTGTATCGCTATCGGACGCTTGTCGGGTGAAACCGTAAATGAATTTTTCCAGCCGGAGCTTAAGAGCGGGAAAATAGAATTCAGAGAAATAAACATCGATTCGCCGGAAAACAAGGATCTGGCTAAAAAATTCCAGGCCAGCGGATCGGCGCTTTACATCAACTCAATTGTGGGCGGCAAGGACAATATTTCCCAGGACACGGCAGTATGGCGATTAACAAGCGATGAAGCCAAGTTCAAGAGCCACCTAAAAGATGAATTGAATAAGCAGTTCAATAAATAATATGGTTGATATTATTAATTCTCTAATCGACAGTTACAATATCCCGGTTCTGACCGCGTTCCTTTTAGGAGTGCTTTGTTCCATCAGTCCCTGTCCTATGGCTACCAACATTACGGCCATTGCCTTTATTTCCAAAGAAGTTAAAACCGCAAAGCATACTTTGCTGAGCGGTTTTTTCTATACCCTGGGGCGGGGGACGAGCTATATGATACTGGCAACTTTGATTTATTTCGGCTTGTCCACTTTTCAAGTTTCAAGCGTTTTCCAGGGGTGGGGCGACAAAGTCCTGGGGCCGCTGCTTATAATCATCGGATTGATAATGTTGGGGGCAATCAAGATCAATGTTGGTAAAGGCGGAAAAAAGATTGAGAAAACGAAAGTATGGCTTTCACAAAAAGGCTACGTTGGTTCTTTTCTTTTGGGTATGCTTTTTGCCTTAGCTTTCTGCCCCTATAGCGGAGTGCTATTTTTCGGCATGCTTATACCCTTGGTTCTAAGATCAAACGAAAGTTTGCTTCTGCCTCCGGTTTTTGCCTTGGGTACAGGGCTTCCCGTAATCATATTCTCTTTTATTATCGCTTTCTCCATGCAAAAGGTAGGACAAGTTTTCCAGGCCGTGCAGAAAATCGAAAAGATAATGCGCTATGGCGTGGCAATAACTTTTATCGGCGTGGGAGTTTATTATACCCAGTATCTTATACAATATCTGAAAGGCTTGTAAGATATGGGGCAACTTGTCGGATTACGGCTGGCGCCGATACGGAAAATATTACACATTGAATCAAAAGACGATATTGCCATTAAATCGATCCGATGCTTTACTATAAGTATCACAAGAGCGAATTAAATATTATGAACATATGGAAACAAACAAAAATGAATCGAATGGTATTTCTAAAAACGTCTTTGTAATGGGCCTGGTAAGTTTTTTTAATGACATCGCCTCAGAAATGGTCTATCCGATAGTTCCAATCTTCTTAACCGCAGTGCTAGGAGCGCCGGCAAGCGCAGTCGGTTTTATAGAAGGCATAGCGGGCGCCACAGCCAGCTTGTTGCAGGTTGTTTCCGGGCGTATGTCCGACAAGATGAGAAAAAGAAAGATTTTTGTCATATTCGGTTATTCTTTTTCTACTGTCTCAAAAGTTATTTTAGGTTTTGCCAATGTTTGGTCCGTGGTTCTGTTTGGCCGTTTTGTCGACAGGTTTGGAAAAGGCGTGAGAACGTCGGCAAGGGATGCGCTTATAACCGAGAGTTCGACGGAATCAAATCGGGGAAAATCTTTTGGCTACCATCGGGCCATGGACACGGCTGGAGCGGTGGTCGGGCCGTTGCTTGCGATATTTCTATTGCAATATTTTAATGATAATTTGCGGATGATATTTCTGATCGCTTTTATTCCGGGCATTATTGGGGTGATATTGTTTGCCGCTTTCGTTAAAGAGACGCCGAAGACGAGTTTTAAAAAAGAAACTCAAAAGATAGCATGGAAGAATCTAGATCCTTCTTTCAAGATATTCCTTGTCATCAGCACCATATTTGCCATTGGCAACAGCTCGGATGCTTTCCTTATTCTTCGGGCTCAGAATTTGGGCTTGTCGGTTGCTATGACTGTGTTCGCATATGTATTTTTTAATTTCACTTATGCGATTTTTTCAACACCGGCTGGCATTATTAGCGACAGGATCGGTCCCAGGAAAATGTTATTTTCCGGATTTGTATTGTTCGGATTGGTATATCTATCTTTCGGATTGGCGAACACAAGCGGAGTATTGTGGATATTGTTTCCCATATACGGATGTTATATGGCCCTGACTGAGGGCGTGGGCAAAGCCTATATTGCGAATATGGTATCGCATGAGAATTCCGGAACAGTATTCGGTATTTATCAGACTGTCATCGGCCTGTGCGCATTTCTTTCCTCGTTGATAGCCGGGCTTCTATGGGATCATATCGGAGTCTCGGTTCCGTTCATATTCGGCGGCATTACCGCTTTTATCGCCGCTTTCTTATTTCTGTTTCTTGAGAAAAGAAGCCGATGTCTACGGACCACGGCAAAATGATTTCTCGTAGGACTTCTGTCATCACCGTCAAGACCGTCATCAATTTTGCAACATTGTTATTTACGCATCTATGAAATCTTCGGTCCCGTTAAGGATATGAGTTCTAATGATGCTTGCCCAGTGGAGCCAAGTAGGACAGCCGCCATTTCTGGCGGCTGCTTTGTTTTCCTAAACTTATAAATCCAAGATAGTGATCATGCCTTTTGCGTTGCCAACGATTCCGCTTCTATCTCTTTTGCTTCAGGCAGATTGGTGGAGATAAAAAGTGCGAGGATGATGAATATGATTCCGTAAAGAAGAGTTCCTCGCGTCGATTCTACTGTTGCTGTGTGGCTGACAGAAACGATTTCTTTCCGGACGTCTGCGGGAAGCGAATTCGCGCCTTCAAGGTTTGCGTCGCCGAATTCGATGCTGGAAGTCTGTTTTTCTACTGCCTGTGACAGTGTCGGTTTCATGTTGTCCGGAATGATCGAGCTTTGATTTATCCCGCTTGCCAGGTTGGTGGACAAGGAAGAAATTAGGATTGCGCCCATAACCGCTGAGCCCAGAGTCTGTCCCAGGGAACGTATAGTATTAGTTACTCCGGAAGCTTCTCCCGATTCT
>Ga0224525_1000876_pt1 | contig 12117 bp, 14 predicted proteins | sample CFST100metaG_FD_179874 | JGI IMG/M metagenome (GOLD analysis project Ga0224525, IMG submission 179874) | Peat soil microbial communities from Stordalen Mire, Sweden - C.F.S.T100 | ecosystem: Environmental > Terrestrial > Soil > Wetlands > Peat | place: Sweden: Norrbotten County, Stordalen Mire...
TTCCCGATCAGATAAAGGGAACCATGGGAACGTATAGCGACACTGCCGGAAAATCAGTGGAATACTTCGGACCGATCCTGGGGAAAAAGAGCATCGGCAAAATTTTAAACGTCGGTTTTATAGCGAACACACAGGATCAACAAACGGGAAGCGGGGTTTTGCGAAGTAATTTTTACAACAGGGCCCGTTCGTTTCTACGCACCTATTCGGCCGACACGCTGCCGTCATCGTTTCCCGCCATTCCGCATGTTTTGTTGGGTCTTGATTTTGACAAGATCAACCTGGGGTTTGAAGGTTTTTACGAGGAAGCGCATTTTAAAAGGTTGGTTGCTTCCACGAATTCATCAAGCGAACAGGAACTATCCAATGTTGGAGTAAAGGCAAGCGCGACCATTGCCCTCGGCAAATTTTGGCTATGCCCGCTTTTCGGCATCGGAGCGCCTTCTCTAAAAGCAACAACCGGCGATACGGCGGCCGGCGAAATAGCGTCGACAAAATCAAAGTACATGACCGCGGGCCTGGAAACGGGAATCGAGTGGACGGCATCAACCTTCGTGATGGGCGCTTTTTTTACCAATGAAGCCTATCGGTTCGGCGCGCAACAGTCCCAGAGTCCGGATTACAACATCATGTTCTGCGATATGTACGCGGGGTACACGACGTGGTTGCTCGATTCGCTGTTTTTAGCCGTAGAATATGATCTTTCATTGCAGTACGATGACGTGGTGAATACGGGGTATGAATTCCACGATTCGTATATATATCACGGTTTTCACCTGGGAGTGGAGCGGCCCTTTAAAGTAAAGGGGCTGTTTGACGCCGTCATTCCGCGCGCGGGAATAGCCTATACGATAGGCTCGATTTCCGAAAAACCGGGAGACACGGTCATTGTCTATCCCGCCGACGCCTCAACCATGCAGCTTAACTCGGGAATCGGCTTCAAAAAAGACGTGTTCCAGTTGGACCTTTTTGTCAATATCGGCAACTGGAACGGCGTTCTTACCGGGCCGCGGACCATGGCGGTGACATTGACAATTGGATTGTCAAGGGAGTTTTTGGAGAAATAGTCGGTGAATTTAAATAGAAGGTCATTTATTTTTCCTGTAGCGGAAACCTGTATGTTTGCCAACATTGTACCGATGAGCAGAGAAGACAAAAAAGCCGGTTGTGCCTACGCTGCCCGGAATGCCGGAGCCGGATACAACATACCGTCGCAAATGTCGCATGACGTGGGCGGCGCTCATCAAGTGCGTTTATGAAGTCGATCCGCTGAAATGTCCGACCGCGATTACGACCGGATGTATACGTCTTTTTCCTTAGTCAAAATCTGGGTAATTATTTTAATCCGCAAAATCCGTGGTCATGATTTGACAAAAATGGCCGGAAATACCTATATTTTTCATTAATGCGTTAGGCGAAAAGGAGTTAAAGGCAGGGAAAAGAGCGGAAAATTATGGACTTATCAGCCATACACCCGCCCGTTCTCGAAAAAATCAAATTACTTATCAGCAATGTCCAGCGATACATTCTCAAGGAGCAAAGGCCCGCCGAAGGCCATGGAAATGTTGTGCAAGCTTACTAATGACATAGGAGGCATCGATTGAAACGACGGCGGGTTTGCCTATAGGCGCCATTGCAAGCGCCAAAATCAGCATTATACCATATTTGGCCCAGAGCAAAATATGCTATAGCGATCAATCTCATGCTACAACTTGACAAAGCAAAATTAAAATGCGATATTTTTAATAACTAAAGCCAAGAAAGGATTATTATGCATACATCAATAAAGCTGTTTTTATTACTATTACTGGGTATTCCTTTATATTATTGCAATAATCCTTCAATGAAGAACAATAACACTACATGTCGCGAACCTTCGATAACCTGTAAAAGCGATACCTGTAGGTTTGTACACATTTTTGATAAAAAAGGCAATTTTGTTGTCGCGCATACTCTTGATGCCATGTCAAATAGTACGTTTTCCTTTGCCTGGGATGGCAAGGATTGCAACGGTTCGCAAGTACCTTGCGGTAAATACATTTCCAAAATATACCTTAGTGCCTCCGGCAAGACTGATACCTTTTCCCAAAACATTTTCGTGCGTGGCCAGAATAGCGAATATGCAACAGGGAGAGCGGCGTGTAACTCATTGCATGCGTCTTGCACGGGAACATATGAAGAATTGAATAGCTATACAATTGATACTAATGGCGTTTCAATCCCGGACTCCATTGGATGTATATGTTGTCAATAAGCTTAAATTATCGAGGTCATTGCCAGGGCCAGGAGGATAGTTTATTATTTACGACCTTCTCGATTTTCGTGGAATTCAAATGGACGTTACCGATCCTGGGCGGGCCGTTGATATCCTCGCGCGTAAACAGCTCCGCTGTGATATCGGCAAGTTCGTTGCAATGAATGCAACTGCGCCCATATCTGGGATCGTACCTTTTTGGAAGGAGCTATCATGGCAATCAGTACAACCGACGGTATCCAGGTTTCAATGCTCCAAAATTAATACCAATTTATTCGCATAGGTACATTCCGGAAAAACCAAATGAATCCGGAAATCCAATCCTTTCAGTTTACCAAACAGACATTATTTATTATGGTGCAAATTTACTTGAATATTTTGAAAATGAATTCAGAAGAAAAGGAACCAAATTGGAAATAGACTCAAGAATAAAGGAAATAGAATTCTGGTCAGAAATTATAAATCAAAGTTAACAAATGGTATAAAGGTGTTCTTATCATCAAGACCGAGCAATCGAATCATGCCGTTTTCCTCGTTTCTGTCATTACCAGCTTTTTTTCCATTAATGTGATGCCCATCACAGAATAATCTCGCGGTTCCAGTATATCTTTAGATACTGTTCAAGTGAACAGTGTCAGTATTATCCCGAATGTGGAACCGCAATGGGCCACGATATCCTAAACCTCCGCCCAATCAGCTTATACCACCTGCAACGGTAGAGCGCTCAATTCTGGACTTTGATTTCACTTCGACGATGCTCAGTGCAGACTTCGAACGGAATTGTGCTTAAAACCTTCAGTCAAATTACTTATCAGCTTATGCGGCGTTTCGTTTGTTGGGTTCCCACGTTATTTCAGGTCTTTTTTGTTTTTCCGCGCAATCGCGTAAAAACAAATTGATCAATTTTTGATACGGAATATCCGTATCAGCGGCAATATTTTTGAAATAGTTTATTGTATCGTTTTCTAATCGAATCGTAACCTGTTTTTTTAATTTTTTAATGTAAGGATTTTTAATTGAATTTGAGAAGTCGTAATTGTTTTTCATTATTTTAACCCTTTTGTAAATTGGTAATATTGTTTCAATTCAGATTTATTTGCCTTACGAGCTGATATTATTCGGATCTTTTCATCATTTCCCCTGTAACAATGGCAAACTATAAGGAAGCGAGCTTTAGAACTATAGCCGAGAATAAGAAAACGATTTTCGACTTTAGAATGAATATCGTCGGAAATCAATCGAGCATTTTCATCATAAAATACGGTGGTTGCTTCTTCAAATGAGATACCATGAGCGCTTTTATTTATATTGTTTTTATGATTGTCCCATTCAAATGAAATTTCAGCCATACATTAAATATAATTAAATTAGCAATATTAAGGCAATACCTTATGGGCATAGATAATATTATTGGCAAAGAAAGAATTTATAATACAGCATTCCACGAAAAAGGCCGGAATGATGTGGTAAAATGGGATGTCGTATCTATTGCCAATGGGGTAAAACTTAAGATTGTTTTTGAATCGGTTTCATCACCATGACGACAGGGTGTGTGGTTAAAAACTGATAATGGGATTTTAGTAAATGCTAAACAATGTCCAAGTGTTGAACTGTGGCAAGACAATGCACCAAATGAGGTTTTTATTGAATGTTTTTCAACTGACAGTAAGTTGAATTTTAATTCATTAGCGCAATTACAAGGCTTCCCTGATTTTATCGAAGTCCGATTAAGCCCTTCATGAATTAATTTGACAGAGCACAAGGATTATACGATTTTATTAAAAAGAAGCTTTTCACTGGAATGACGCATGTATCGGTAGTAAATTAACAAAGGACTTTTCATGGCAATTGAAAATCAACGCAAATCGAGAAAAAAAAGACTATATTGGATGCCGTCGGTGATCTCGGCGATGATATCCTTAGTGACCGCATTGTCCATGCATCTTGTCGCGCCGAGGATTGACAAACATCTTGAGCATTATGCCTGGATTATGTGGCTCGTATTCGGCCTGTCGGTAGTTGCCACGGTTATTATCGCAATGGTGAGGTCGCGCAAAGTTGAAGGCGAAAAAACCGCCCCTATCCAAAACAATCATCTTTTCGGCACCGGCGCGATAGCGCAGGGAAATGGCGCCATGGCTGCGGAAGAACGCAGTGTTATAGCCGGGGATGCAAAGGGAGCAAAGATTATTACCGGTGATCGGAATATGGTTGCCGATACCATAAATCAAAATCTGATTTTTCCCGGCAGCCGGCCAAAAAGTGAAGAACAGAAGCGGGCGCTGGTAGCCAATTATTTACGATAGGTTCAGATCGTGGCAAATACGGAACCGCCGCCATGGATAGAGGAAAAGAGGCCTAAAAAACCGAAGGAGATGGAACGGGATTACGGGATGGATTTATGAGAATTTTACAATAAAAACTTGACAAGGTGATGGGGAGATTTATTTTCTGAGAGGGGAATCCCCAAATATGAAGAGAAAACAGGGGTCCAGCAGGGGCAACAAACTCACTGGTTATGCTCAAAAAGATACTTATCGGGGCGTGGCTATTTTGTTGACCCTATATGTTCCGCAGCGATAACTTGAAAATTCTATGAATTGCGCTGCATTTAAAACAGGAGGAGAATATGAGTGACGACAAGGAAAAGGGTCTTGATACGGCTATAGCACTGGCCAAGAAGGGTGACATTCAGGGAGCGAGATTCGCGCTGGACCTTGCAAAGGAATTTACAGATAAAGAAATCGTTGAAGCTCTTGTTAGTCTAAAGAAAGGGATTGATTGTTTATCAAGCCAGCGGCAAACGGAAGCACTTGAACCCCTGAGGAAGGCTCTGCCTGTGGTAGATGCATCTAGGGACGAAACAACAAAATTCGTAATCCATACGCTTGTTAATTTTGCTGAGGGTCTTACGTTTTTGTTTTCGGGAGACGCGCATAGAGCAGCGGAATTACTTAATGTCAGTACTGAAGCGGCAGAACGGATAGCCTTTTTTATACCTGGTTTCGAGATTGCGGCGCTGGACTTCAAGGCGATAAGCCTAATTGCAGTCGCTAGAGCCCAGATGAATGCTACAAACATCGCAGCAGCTGAGGAGGCGTTTGGCGCTGCTCGAAACATCTACGACGAGCTATTGAACAAGCTCGATCCCAACAACAAGCAGCACGCGATTGCGTTTGCAGAAGTATATGGTACGCGCTTTGAAATGGCGTTTTCATTCATTACGGTGATGGACATAGGTGCTATGGACATAGGTATGTTTAAAAAGCGTCTTTTATCCTGCAAAAGCGACGTTGAAAAATTGAAAAGAATTCTTTGCGAATTGCCTGAAGGTCCAATTTCCAGCATGATGAGCGCATATCCAATTACTTTCGTGGCTTTAGAAGGCATATGTAGATCCCTTGAAATTGTTGCACTCGAGAGGCGGCCGTTTGCCAAAGAAGAAGCGCAAACACTTGTTCGCGTCGACGAGAAGTTATTCCGCGCACGCCAGATGGCAGAGACAATGGGTGACCGCTCTCGTGCTTTTTTATACCAAATAGATAGACTAAGGAAGCTCCAGCAAAATCTTCTTTTGGCTGGCAAGGCTGCTTCAAAGGATTTTGGACGCTTTGGCGGTACCGTTTCTTTGGTCGCCTTAATAGCACTTATGGTAGTCCTTCATTTAACTGTTAAGCCGACAGGTTTCGAAGCCATCCTTTTTTTCATGGGCAGTTTGATCTTATCCTTAATTGTTGGATTTGGCTTCGGAGCTTTAAAGTTCCAACCATTACTTAAAATCTTTTCGGATGCAATGCGGGAGAATACGAACAAGAAGTAGTCAGAAATGCCTCAACCTACTTTCAAAGATAGCACGAACATTTTAAAGTATAATGAAGTACTTAACGACAGTGGGACACATCTTCTATTCATAATTCCGGCAAGAACACCAAAAAGAAAATTTCGTAAGCGACCCGAGTCCGGTGATTTTGCCGCACTGTCATTTTTAGAGGATTGGCTAATAGGTGCGGCAATAGAAAGAAATCCTAATCTCATCAACAACAAAAAAACAAAATTTCTGCGCAGACTGCATGTTCATGGTTTTTTTATGCTAAAAAAGGTGAGTGGTCCGCAGCATCAAAAGAGTTGAACAAGACAATGTGGGGCCGGTAATAAGGCTTTCAGTAGATTGCGAGGACTATGCACCCACGGAAGCCAGCCGTTAGCCTTTCAATACTTAACTTATGGCAGGAAAATGATTAATGACACCCAATAAAATGTGTTCATATTGCGGCGAGCGCCTTGCAACGGATAGAGAGCATGTTTTCCCGCGCAATCTGTATCCGGCCTCAAAGTCCGAGTCGCAAGTTAAGCGTTTGACAATTCCTTCATGCAATAAATGCAATAACGACTGGTCAGATGACGAGGTGCACTTTCGAAATATTTTGGCACTGGCAGGTGAACCAAATGAGGCTCGGCACGAGTTGTGGGGCACAACTATTCGGAGAAGCTTCAAAAAGAAGGACGGCATCCGCCGCATGCGAGATCTCGTAGAAATCTTGCACCCCGTTAAAATTTACGGAAATGACAGACACAAGGTGTATCCTGGACAGGACGAAAGGGCTATGCGTGTTGTCAAGAAGATCGTTCGGGGGCTTTGTCATCATCATGGAATTATGTCGGTGGTATCAGAAACGCGTGTCTGGGCTGATATTCTTAAATATCAGATTCCTGAGGAATTCCTGTCCAAAATGACGTATGAACACAGAGAGAAAGATGTTGCGGAATACCGTTATCAGGTTCTCCGTGAAGATGGCATTGATTCGGCTTGGCTTATTACATTCTTTCAGCGTGTTACATTTGTAGGGATGGTCTCGGTTTCAGAAGATGGTTCCTACCCAGAAAGAGTTGGCTAACCAGCCGATAACAGCCCACGGGGCTGCTTTTACTCAGCTTTTTATTGAAAGGACAAGTAGCAGCAAGTAAATTACAGCTACATTCAACTCAAGAATAGCCGACACTCCGAAGCGGGACTGCCGGAGCGATACCTCCAGAAGGGAGAAAAATGAAAGATATTATAAACGTATGGATAGCGCCAATAATTACAGGAACGGTTGTTGGGATATTTGTCGGGGTCTACTTAATATGGTTTACAACCCCCAACATTTTTAATGCGGGAGTCAAAAGAATGAAATTTTGGCTAAAAATATTTCTGTTTATAATTACTATATGTTTTCTAACTTATTTAGTTCAAGATGATATTAGAAGTCACCTTTTTATAAGATTCCAAAAAACCGAATATGAGAAGAAAAATCAAAAAACTATTGATTATACTAATTCAAAAATATCACAAATAAAGGATTCTCTTGAAAAAGAGATAAGAAAATTAAAAGAGAAAATATCTTTTTCAGGTCAAGGCTATTCTAAAGAGGTAGATAATAAAAACATTACTTCGCATACTGCTAATTTTATAACCGTGCAATTAATTTCATTAGAGAATTCATTTGTACAATCTGACAGTTTTGCTGCTGAAATAAGATTTGTAAACCATGGCAAAGAAACATGCTATATACAAAACAATGTATCTCATCACATTTTTTTTGATACCAAAGTGATACCTCCTATTCCAGCTTTTGCTATTAGAACAAATGACCAATTGGACATTTCCCCATTAAAAGAAAATGATGAAATTAACATGACTTGCTTTTTTAATCTGCAACCACTAATAAATCATCGTAAAAATGATCATCTTGACTATCAAGTTTCTGATACTTGCGAAATTGGTATTTGGGCCCATTTTTTAGGCGATGCTTCGGATGCTGGGAATATTATAAAGGGGATTGTTGTTTCTATATATAACGATAAAATAAAAAATATCAATATTTCTGATGCCAAACAACCAGTAACTATTACGGGCAAATAATCAGAACACGGACTAAGGCCGTCCAACGATCCAATCTTTCAGAAAGGGACCAGTCATGCCGAAGGGAGTCAAGAAGAGTGCCGAAGAATCGTAAAAAGCATCCTCGAAAAGCAAAAGGAAACGTTTCGGAAGATTCAGGAACGAGACCGGGAGAAAATCAAAAAACGCAACGCCTTTTTTTAGCGAAAGAGCGGCAAGAAAAACGAACTGAAGCCGGCGCCGCGCTGGAAAAGCTTTATAAAGAGAGCGGTCCATCCTTGGACGCTAAAAAGGTCCTGGCAATCTGTGAGAAATACTGACCAACCTCGGTCAGGACCCAGGATTAGGTTAAATGATTTTTAAGGAGGATAAAATGGCAGAAATCTCAACACCAGAGGAGTCAACCCGTACTTATCATCTCCGTGTTTTTTATCGAAACGTGGATGACAATCGACGGATAACCGTTACGGCGTATTGCTCCGATGATTCTGGAAAACCAGTTGAGTCCAACGATGCATTTACTCATTACGAGGCTACTTGGGTCGAAGCGAAAAGGAGCACTGTTCATCGAAGAAATGCAGATAAATATAAACAATGCTTGTCATTTCAGGAGGCTTATGAGGTTGCGCGTAATTCAATTCAGGAGTATCTTTGGAAAACTCTTGGACCGGACTATAGCGTTAGTGAATAAGCATTGCTGCCGGTAGTAGGGTTAACTAATTAAGGGAGCTAGGATTATCGTTGATTTACATTGTATTAAAATGCGGTTTTTGAGAATCCTCTTCGTATATCAATAATTCATCTTGGAGGTCAGTATGCGCATAATGTTAAGGTTATTGGTAATTTTGATTTTGGCAAGTTCATTTGCCCATTCAGCAACCGACACCCTTTCTGGAGTCGTAATTGATTCAAGCACTTTCCAGGCATTAAGAAATGTCTTTGTAAAAGTTATCGGCGATGGTTTTAAAGATTCATGCTATACAGATTCTTCAGGATATTTTTTGTTTGCCATTCCAATTTCAGTTGGCAGCCTGTCTTTATCAGGTGAATTGCAAAAAAGAAATTATATTCGGTTTATTAATGGAATATTCCGTTGGCAAAATCAATCAGATAAAAGTGTTGTCGAAATAGTAAACCTTCAGGGAAAAACAGTCTTCAATTTTCCCACAAAAAATCATTTCGGATCATTCGTATTTCCAAACTTATCAACCGGTTTGTACTTTATCCGTTTTTCTTCAATTGAAAAGACCGATACTTACCGTTATATGCACGTTGCTGGCACCAATGGAACACTTTCCAGGCTAATAGAAGATAGTCCTATCGCCAGATTTTTAGCTAAAAATGCAGCCACCGGTTCTTACTCCTTGATATTTAATAAGATTCCCTATAATGATGTTTCTTTAACACTTGTAAAAATTCAATCCAACCTCCACGTTAAAATGCAAATTCCACCTAATGCTATTTACCGAATTTACGGCATTAATTTTAGCCCTTACATTGATGGTCAAAATCCAAATTCCGGGATTTTCGTTCCGGAAAAACAGATAATCGATAGGATGCGAATCATCGCACCATACACGAAAGCGATTAGAACTTTTTCTACAACACACGGATTAGAAGTTTGCGGACGCATCGCTCACCAATTCGGACTCAAGACTTTTATTAATGCCTGGATAGGGCCCGATAGCATTGCCAATAACAGAGAAATGGACAGCTTAATAGCAATGGCTAAAAGAGGAGAAGTCGATACGGCGATTGTCGGCAGCGAAGCGTTGTTGCGTGGGGATATTACTGAAACGACGTTAATTGCCCTGATCAATCGTTTTAAAACAGACGTCCCCAATGTGCCCGTGACGACAGCGGATGTCTATGGGCAGATAGAAACTCGCCCAAATGTCATCGCGGCTTGCGATTTTATCTTCGCCAATTTTTATCCATATTGGGAAGGTGTGAAGATCGATTATGCCGTCGCCAGTTTGTATAATTCTTATCAAAATCTGGTTAAAGTCGCGGGCTGTAAAGACGTACTAGTCTCCGAAGCTGGCTGGCCAAGCGCTGGCACAACTTATGCAGCATCAGTGCCGTCTGTGGAAAACGCCGCCTTTTATTTATTGGATTTTGTTTCTTGGGCGCGCGCCATGAAAGTGAAAATATTTTATTTCGAAGCCTTTGATGAATCATGGAAAACTTCCGAGGGAACTGTCGGGCCGAACTGGGGAATTTTCGACAAAAACGGCGTCATGAAGCCCGGGATGCAAAAAGTCTTTGACGGCGACACGATGGCAAATAATTGGGTCGGAACAGATACGATTGATGGGCCGGGTACTCCGACAATTACTTTTACATTTGTACCGACAATCGGCAGCTTCGATAATTTGCAGGGAAAAGTTTCACACGTCTTTCCCAGGGATTACGGGATTGCCGTTTATATTAAGGTGGGCACAACCTGGTGGCAAAAACCCACCTTCGCTCAACCCGTAACCAAGATAAATATCGATGGTACTTGGGTGTGCGATGTAACAACAGGTGGCATTGACGAACAAGCAACCGAATTCAAAGTCTTTTTAATTCCGGCTGACTACACCCCGCCAAGCAATATACTTTCGTTACCGACGGAAAAAATCATCTCCATACAAGATGTAGTTAGATAATTAATTAAAATGGGGGTCCCACCCAGCTTGGTGTAGATCATTATAAATATCAAAGAGTTACGAATAGCATACAAGCATAAATTCGGGCGGGCCCCCTTGAAAGAAATGTTGTTTAGCAAAATAGGTGACTTTACAAGATAAGGTTTAGTAGCGTCGAGGGTCAGATAGGTTCTCCGATGAAGCCCTTGTTGTCAGCCCCGTGCCACTTACTTCAAAAAAACCTTCTACAGCGGCATCAGCCGAGTTGAAATTACTTTTCGAGTTTGAAATATTGACAATATCATACTCTGCGATTCCCTTGCGTTACACTTGACCATAGCAGCTTGGAGAAGTTTTACTTGCGGGAGACAGTTTTTGCGTTCCGTGCGATACGATTTGACAATATTCTGATAAATGAATATCCATACGCAAGGGTAATAATAAAAGGAGTACACTTTTGCTTGGTCTCTGAAATGCCCCAGGCACTACCTGTCAATTATTATTTATTTGACTATTGCAGATAACAAAGGCATAATCATTCATGATGTCCGATTATTGTGGACATCGAAGGCGAAGAAGCGGATGAAAAAGCATACTTTCATGAAATCATTTCTTTTTTTTTCGCTCACGTCTTGAAATTTAAAGCATTTAGCAACACCCAATAAATCTTTTCTATTACAGAAAGGTAGGCGAATGGTATGGGATCGCAAGAAAAGCTCGGAATTATCGTAGTCAGTCAGGTAGGCGGAATAAGTGTCGGCATTCTTGGCGGAAAAATCGTCATTATAAAACCAGAGGACCCAAGCTGGGGTTCAATTATCTCAAAGGCTAATGCCGCAGCCGCAGTGGCTAAGGTTGAGGGGGCGAAGTCAAAAACTGCAATTAACTTCGCCAATGAGGCAATTGAGGAGTTTGCGTCGAAAGCTACCCGTTTAAGCAAATAGTGACTTCTTAAAAGGGCGGCATCGATACTTGCCGCCCCATTACTGTTCAAATTACCGCCTTCAAGCCCCTATGAGTAGCTGCATAACCGAACCTTCGGGAACGAGCAAACTCTGGGATTCACTTTAAGTTACGGACTGCTAATCAGCCCTGCTATTTTTTCTTAATGGGCTATCATCGCTTGCAATTGTTAATCAATTCTTATTAATAGAGCAGGAACGATTTTCAAACGGGTCTCAGCCTCCATGCCGCCTGCACTTTTCCGGCTTCTCCGAATTTCATCAATTGGGCGCCGGAAACGCACTATGGTCGGTCTTGCCGAAGCGCGCGAACGCGGCCGCAAGGGCGGGCCGGAGGTTTACCCTGACCAAAGCCCAGGTCCGGTTGGTCCATGTTGCACTGGGTAAGAA
>Ga0224525_1000877_pt1 | contig 12109 bp, 10 predicted proteins | sample CFST100metaG_FD_179874 | JGI IMG/M metagenome (GOLD analysis project Ga0224525, IMG submission 179874) | Peat soil microbial communities from Stordalen Mire, Sweden - C.F.S.T100 | ecosystem: Environmental > Terrestrial > Soil > Wetlands > Peat | place: Sweden: Norrbotten County, Stordalen Mire...
TACTAACCTAAACAGACTAGACCTATACTTAGACCGTATGATAGTTAATCGTCTTGGTGGTGACATTACTGCTACTAAGTCATCTACTGGTCTTAATGTGGATATGAGGGTAGGGGAATAAAATGAAAAAGGTCTGTATAATAACCTGCTACAAGCAGTCTGATTATATTAGAGCAAGAACACTACGGCTCTCGACGACAGATCAGCAATGATTTATTATTATGATAATGGATTATGAAGAAAGATATAAAAAATTAAACGGTAAGCAAAAAATAGCCGTTGAAGCTATTGATGGCCCGGTGGTTGTATTAGCTGGCCCAGGTACTGGTAAAACAGAGCTTCTTTCTATGAGAATTGCCAATATTTTGAAGAAAACCGATGTTCTACCAAATAATATATTGTGTTTAACATTTACTGACAGTGGGTCTAGAGCTATGCAAAATCGTTTGCATGACATTATTGGAAATGATGCATATAAAGTTGCTATTCACACTTTTCATAGTTTTGGCACTGAAATTATTAATAATCATAGCCAATATTTTTATGACGGACTAAATTTTGATGCCGCTGATGATTTAACTAAATATGAAATAATTGAGAATATTTTTAATGAATTAAGGTATGACGATCCGCTAGTCAATAAGGCTAATACTCAGTATATAAAGGATATATCACGTGCTATTAGTGAAATTAAAAGAGCTGGCCTTACATTTGAAGAGATAAATACCGTACTAGACAGTAATGACCAATCATATGATGGACTAACACCTCAAATACGAGAAATATTTGCCTCTAGGATTTCGAATAAGACAATTCCACTCGTTGGGCTATTTATCAACAAAATCGATATTAAACCAATAGAAATTTTTAAGAATATTTTTTCATTCAATTATTTAGTTCATGAGTCGCTGCTAAAAGCTTTCAACGAAGCTACTGAGATGGGCAAAGCTAAGCCAATTACAGCTTGGAAAAATGCTTGGATCGCTAATGATAGTAATAAAAATTTAATATTTAAATCAGAAAAAACCAGTAAGATTTTAAGATCTGTCAATTATATTTATCGACGCTATCAGGAAGAGTTACTTAAACAAAAAAAATACGATTTCGATGATATGATCCTTCAAGTTATTAAAGCTATGAATGACAACCCTGATTTGAAATACGACCTTCAGGAACAATATCAATACATATTAGTTGATGAGTTTCAGGATACTAATTTATCTCAAATGCGCATTTTATACATGCTTGCTGATAATATCGCAAATGATAATAAACCAAATATTCTCGTTGTGGGTGACGACGATCAGGCTATATATAGTTTTCAAGGTGCGGAAGTTAACTACTTAATGAACTTTTCTAATACTTTCGATGATACAAAAATAATTACCCTAAATGACAATTATCGATCTAACAATGAGATACTTGAATTTTCGCGTAACATTATAAAACAAGGCAATGATAGGATCGAAAACATTAGGGGCGACATATCAAAAGAGCTCATATCTCATAAATTAGCTGATAAAAAAGCACCCGTCTCTCTGAATGAATATGGCAATATTGATAATGAGTGTAGTTTGGTTGTCGATGCTATCAAGCATTTGATTGTAGACAAACATATAGATCCTTCAGACATTGCTGTAATTGCTAAAAAGCACAAAGAACTACAAAAAATATCTACATATTTTGCTAAACAGGACATTGCTGTTGATTATGACAAACAAAGCAACGTTTTGGAGCTAGAACCTATTAAATTAATTGTACTTATATCAAATTTACTATGCGCCTTGGCTAGTAACGACATGAGTCTAGCGAACAGCATGATTTATCAAGTCATAACACACCCTAGTTTCGACTTTGAGCCGCTTGATATTTGGAAAATAAGCATAGATAGCTATCATGAAAAAAAGACTTGGTTAGAGAAAATGCTAGAAACTGATACGTTTAGCGCTATTAGTAAATGGATAATCGAGTTATCACAAAAAATTGATTCAACACCGCTCGAAATTATGCTAGATACTATTATAGGTTCACCAAATAGCCAAACAAAAATCGACCTAAAATCTGACTATAAGTCACTGATTTATAATTACTACTTCGGACAACAGATAATTGATAACAAACCAATTGACTATATTATATATTTAGAATCACTTCGAACCATTCGTAATAAATTACGTGCTTATCAGGAAAATAGTAATAGTAGTTTTAATACACTCAGGACTTTTTGTTCGTATATAGAATCGTTAAAACAGTCTGATCAGACTATTGTTTTAGCCAGTCGTGAATTTGAAAAAAGTTCCGGAAAAATTAATCTACTAACGGCTCATAAGTCAAAAGGATTAGAATTTAATTATGTCTTTATAATTGATGCTATTGATCAAGTTTGGGGCACAAAAGCACGCGGCAAGAATAACCTTATAACTTATCCGGAAAACATGAAAATCAGCTATGGCTCAAACGATTATGAAGAGAGGCTAAAATTATTCTTTGTTGCTGCGACTAGGGCTAAAGACTATTTATCAGTTAATTTCAGCGGTAAAAATGACCAAGATAAGGATACAGCTATAGCATCATTTTTAAATGATGCCGGAGTAGAACCGACTATAATAAATGTCGTTTCTGATAACGACTCACTCATCGAGAATGCTTTAACCAATTGGCATGACAATCTCGTTACTAGCAATATTGCTACGTCGATAAAAGACGCTTTAGAAGTTACTCTAAACCATTATATGTTGAGTATTACTCACATTAATAACTTTCTAAATATCACTAAAGGTGGCCCACAATACTTTCTAACAAGTAATCTTTTACGATTTCCTGAAGCTATGAGCCCATCATCATCATACGGATCAGCTATACACCAAACTATGCAATATATCCATAATTATTATGCTTCAAAAGGCAATAAACCTGATGATAGTGATATTGATAGTAATTATACATATTTTCTAAAGCAAAAAAGACTTATCGATAGAGACTTTGGCAGATTCTTACCTAGAGGCATAGAAGCAATTCACAACTTTTTAGATAAGAACGACGTTTTATTACCAAAGCAAAAAACAGAATTGCGCTTTACTAATCAGAACTCAATCGTTGGCGAAGCCAGACTAAATGGTGCTCTTGATGTTGTCGACATTGATGAAGATAAAAATATGATAATAACTGACTACAAAACAGGTAAGCCGGCTCGGAGTTGGAAAGGAACAACTGACTATGAAAAGATTAAATTGCACCAATATAGACAGCAGCTACTATTCTATAAACTATTAGTTAGTCATTCTAAAGATTATTCAAAATATACTGTTAAAAAGGCTTATTTGAAATTTATTGAACCTGATGAGAATAAAGATGTTTATTCTCTGGAAACAGATTATTCAACCGAAGATATGGAAAGATTTACAACTCTAATTAAATCTATTTGGGATATGATTATCAATCTTAGCTTTCCGAGCATCGAAAAATATGACAAAAGTTTTAAAGGAATAATCGATTTCGAAAACGACATAATTGACCAAAACATTTAAATATATTAAAATATGTTAGCTTCCAGGTTATTTACTAATCTGTTTTCCATATTATCGTAAAGGAGGTGGTATGATTTGGGGGCACATACAAGAGACGAGTACGACAAAGCCGTACAGGCTGTTAAATCCGGCGTTTACAAAGCGAAGGACTTAGCTCTCTGCCAAGACACTGCAAAAGTTGCAGGTAGTACCGGCAGTGAAGCACGCGCCGCATTAGCGGCACGAAAAAACAAATAGCACCTCTCGTATTCTTCATTTTAAAAGCCCTTCGATAAGAATCGGAGGGCTCATCTCTAGAAAGACAATGACAAATGAATTTTTTATGGAATAATTTACCAAAACTTTTTTATGCACTAGCTCCAATGGAGTCCGTGACTAATGTAGTATTTAGAAAAGTTGTTGCAAAAGCGCAAAGACCCGACGTTTTTTTTACAGAATTTACTAACGCAAAGAGCTTCACTAATTTAAAAGCTCGCGAGACGCTTGAAAAGCGACTTTATAAAGATAACGATGAGTCGCCGATTATAGCACAAATTTGGGGCAATGATCCATACTCGTTCAAAGAGATATCTGGCGAGATACAAAGACGCCAATACGACGGCATCGACATAAATACCGGTTGTCCAGATAAATCTGTCATTAAGCAAGGAGCTGGATCAGCCTTGATTGGTAATGATATTTTAGTAAAAGATCTCATAGATGCCGCGAGGGAGGGAAGTAATGGAAATCTTCCTGTAAGCGTTAAGACAAGGCTTGGTATTTATTCAATAGATGAATGGAAAGAATGGATTGCTTTTTTGCTAGAACAAAAATTACCATGTCTGACAATTCATTTAAGAACAAGAAAAGAAATGAGCAAAGTGCCAGCCCACTATGAGCTAATTAATTCTATTAAACAAATGCGTGATCAAATATCACCATCAACGCTAATTATGATTAATGGTGATGTTGATAACAAAGAAGCTGGTGATAAATTATATAGTCAGTATGGCATGGACGGTATAATGATTGGGCGCGGAGTATTTAAAAACCCGTATGCTTTTTCAAATTATGAACCAACTCTAAAAGAATTAATTGACTTATTCTCATATCATCTTGATACGTTTGATAAGTATACTAAAATTATCGGTCAACTTCCGTTCGATCCCATGAAGCACTTCGTCAAAGTTTACGTAAAAGATTTTGACGGAGCCTCAGAAATAAGACAAATATTAATGAACGCTAAGACAACTGACGACATGCGTCAAATAGTTAAGAATATCAATTTCTAGCTATTTGCGCTTGTGTCGTCGTAGCTCAGCAACTTTCAATCTGACTATTTGTCTATCTACAAGCTGGTGAGCTTTTTCGCGTTCAACTTGATCTTTTGAATTATTTCGCATTTCGATAGCACGATTAAGTGCATCTTTAACTTCTGATTCAATTAGATCTTCACCATAGTCCGCTTCATCAACCAAAATTTTAATCTCATCATCAGCAATTACAGCAATGCCGCCACTAACAGCATAATAATCAAGTAAGTTATCAGGATCGTCTTTTTGATGTCTAACGGTCAAAACGCCATTACCAACTAATGTTACTAGGTCTTCATGGCTAGGGAAGACTGATATCTCACCATCTTCCGTTGGAATAATGGTTTCATAGACATCTTTATTCAGAAGACTACCAGTTAATGATATTAATCTAAGTTTCATCGTTAATTTTCTTTATTAGTAGTATTACTTTCAGTTAAGGCTTTTTCCTTTAATGTACCTTGAACCATGTAGAACCAGCTTTCCGGTTTATCATCATATTTACCACTTAAGATATCTTCAGTATCGGTGATAGTATCTTCAAGCTTTATATAAACACCCTTATTACCAGTAAATCTTTCAGCTACATGGAATGGCTGAGCTAAGAATCTTTGAATTCTACGAGCACGTGCCACAACTTGTTTCTGATCATCAGATAGTTCTTCCATACCTAGAATAGCAATAATATCCTGTAATTCTTTATACTGCTGCAAAATTCTTTGTACTTCACGAGCAATCTTATAATGTCTTTCACCAACAATTTCTGGATCAAGACTATTAGAGCTGCTGTTCAAGACATCAACTGCTGGATAAATACCAATTTCTGTTAGAGCACGGCTCATAACAATTGTGGCATCAAGATGAGCAAATGTCGTAGCTGGAGCTGGGTCAGTTAAGTCATCAGCTGGAACATAAACGGCCTGCACGGAAGTAATTGATCCTTCTCTTGTACTTGTAATTCTTTCTTGTAGCTCACCCATATCCTGTTGCAGTGTTGGTTGATAGCCTACAGCGCTCGGCAATCGTCCAAGAAGTGCAGAGACTTCAGAACCAGCCTGTGTGAATCTAAATATATTATCAATAAACAGAAGCACGTCTTTGCCGCTATCACGAAATGATTCAGCCATCGTTAAACCACTAAGAGCAACCCTCATTCTAGCTCCAGGGGGCTCATTCATCTGGCCGAAGACTAAGCTTGTTTTGTCTAGGACACCAGCTTCTTCCATTTCATAATACAAATCATTTCCTTCACGTGTTCTTTCACCAACACCGGCGAAAACTGAGTTGCCTTCATGGTATTTTGCAATATTATTAATTAATTCTGTAATTAAAACAGTTTTTCCAACACCGGCACCAGCAAACAATCCAGCTTTACCACCTTTAGTTAGAGGGGCAATAAGATCAATAACTTTAATTCCTGTTTCAAGAACTTCAGTTTTTATAGCCTGATCAGTCAAAGCCGGTTTTGAACGGTGAATTGATAATCTTGGGCCATCTTCAACTTCTTTTCCGTCAATTGGATCGCCAACTACGTTGAACATTCTTCCTTGAGTTCTTTCACCGACAGGTACGCTAATTGGAGCGCCAGTATCAACTACTTTGTCGCCTCTCTTTAGACCATCCGTGCTAGACATTGAAATCGCTCTAACGGTATGGTTATTTAGATGCTGCGCAACTTCCATAATAATTTTCTTATCATCAATCTCAGCTTTAATTGCATTATTAATTGCAGGTAGAGAAGTGCTTTGGCTAAATTCGACGTCAACAACAACACCAACTATCTGAATTATTTTTCCTTCTTGTTCCATATTTTCCTCCATATTATTGTTCCAATGCCTCTACACCACCAGATATCTCAGCAAGCTCTCTAGTTATATAGTCTTGCCTAGCTTTATTCATAGCCAAGGTTAAATCATCAATTAGATTATTGGCATTATCCGTAGCATTCTTCATTGCAAGCATTCTCATGCTATGTTCAGAAGCTCGACTGTCAATTAGTGCTTTATAAATTTGAGAACTTATTAATTTATAAACAATCTTATCAAGGACAACTGTCGGACTTGGTTCATAAATTGCATCAAGTTTATAATTATCATCCGAAGCAACCGGTACGATAGGTAGTAGCTTCTCAACTGTTATCTCTTGTTTAAGACTATTAATAAACTTTGTGTAAATTATGTCCACTTCGTCAACTTTTTCAGACATAAACTGATCTCTTATAGTTAATAACACTGCCATAAAACTCTGTCCTAATATATCATCTGGTAAGTTTTCATAAGAACCTAAGAAGTTAACATCCTTAATTCTTGACACAAATTGCGAAGCACGTTTGCCGATCGCGATGACATTGCTATTAACGCCGTTTTCTTTATCTGATTTAATTGACTCAATATATTCTTTAAAAACGTTATTGTTATAAAGACCGGCCAAACCCTTGTCTGAAGCAACGAGGATAATCAATCTTGATTTAACTTCTCTCTGACGAAACGCCGGTCGATCATTTGTTACATTCTGCCTCGACAAATATCCAAGTATATCTCTTGCTATTGAAGCATAGGGCGTTGATTCTACGTCTTTTCTTTGAGCCTTGCGCATTTTACTAGCAGAAACTAATTGCATAGCCTTGGTAATCTGCTTTGTACTACCAACGGAACGAATTCTAGTTTTTAGCTCTCTAGTTGAAGACATAGTTTATTCCTCAAAATCTCCAGCTATATCATTAGCTGCTTTATCAATAGCCGCAGTTATAGCATCTGTTGGCTTATTGCCACTATTTAATTCCTGCATCTCATTTTTATTATCTAACCAAAGTCTATCAAGTAAGGCACTCTGTGCATCCTTGATCTTTGCAGTCTTTACTTTATCGAAATCGCCACTAGTAACAGCATAAATACTGGCATATTGCTGCCAAATATTCATAGGCTGGTATTGAGCCTGCTTTAGAAGTTCAGTAAGTCTCTGGCCTCGTTCAATCTGTGCCTTAGTAGCACTATCTAGGTCACTGCCAAACTGTGCAAAACTGGCTAATTCTCTGAATTGGCTAAGACCTAGTTTAAGGCTGCTACCAACTGATTTAATAGCTTTAGTCTGAGCAGCACCACCAACACGGCTAACTGACAAACCTGCTGAAATAGCTGGTCTTATGCCTTGATAGAATAAGTCCGTTTCCAAGAATATCTGACCATCGGTAATTGATATAACATTAGTTGGAATATAGGCAGAAATATCACCGGCTTGTGTTTCAATAATTGGAAGGGCAGTAAGAGAACCTCCACCAAGTTTATCTGATAATTTTGCTGATCTTTCAAGCAATCTAGAGTGAAGATAGAAGACATCTCCAGGATAGGCTTCACGTCCAGGTGGCCTACGAAGCAAAAGCGACATCTGTCTATAAGAAACGGCATGCTTAGTTAAGTCATCATAAATTATAAGTGCATGCTGCGAATTATCTCTAAAATATTCGCCCATTGCCGTAGCGGCATATGGTGCTAGGTATAATAATGGTGCGGGATCTGCTGGGCTAGTCGCAACTACAATAGTCTGACTCATAACACCAGCTCTTTTTAGCTTATCAACAAGTCGAGCAACTTTTGAAAACCTCTGGCCTATGGCAACATAGATATTGACTACGCCAGTTTTTTGCTTTGCTTGATTAATCATCGTATCAATAGCAATCGCCGTCTTACCGGTTTGTCTATCACCGATTATTAGCTCTCGCTGACCACGTCCGATAGGGAACATAGCATCAATTGACATGATACCGGTCATTAGCGGTTCGCACACGCCTTTACGGCCCATGACGCCTACAGCATCTCTCTCAACTAAGCCTCTGTCATTTGTAACTATTTCAGGCCCACCATCAAGTGGTCGTCCTAGTGGATCAACAACTCTTCCTAGCAGTTCCGGCCCGATTGGTACTGATAAAAGTTCATTTTTTCTAGATGCATGAGCTCCGGCTTTAATTTTGCTATCATCACCAAGGATGACAGCACCAATTTCATCTTCCATAAGATTCATGGCCAGTACTTCAACAACTGTACCATCATCAGCTTCTATGTTAAGAACCTCATTATATGAAGCATCGCTTAAACCATGTATCCAAGCAACTCCGTCGCTAACCTTTGTGACGACACCAATCTTATTTAGCTCTTCACCAACTTGTAACTCATTAATAGCTTTTTTTAGCTCATCTGATAATTGCGTTATCGGTATATTATTATTCATATTATTTCTCTTATATTTTCATCCTTCTTAATAATGTCAAACCCTTATTGATCGTACCGTCAATTTCGGCATCGGGTGTTATTGCTTTAAAACCACCAATAATGTTTTTATTAATTATTTCTCGAAATAGTATCTTAGAAACATTATAGTATTTACAAAGCTTATCCTCGAGCGCCTTTTTATTACTATCATCAAGCTGTTCAGATGAGACAAGACTAACAATCAAAATATCCTTATTAAGAAGAGAACGTTCATAATCATTTATTATCGACTCTAGATTACCTATGCTATTGCTCTCAATAGCATAGGCCGCTATTATTCGTATAACACTGGAATTAACTGCTCCGTTAGAAGCATCGGTTTGATCTGACAAATAGCCTGATATAGATCGATTTGATAATTTATGATTCATCTATTTATCTTAGTTCCTCAACTACTTTCTTAATTAGAGTTTGGTCTTCGGTCGAATTCATTTTTTCTTTTGTTACTTTTTCAGTAGCTATCGTTACAAATTCAATTGTATCGTTATAAAGGTTCTTCTTTGCAGCCTCAATATCGCTCTTAATTTGGTTATTAGCATTGTCAATAATAGTATTAGCTCTCTTATTGGCATCATCTTCAGCATTCTTAACAACAGATTCAGCATCCTCTTTAGCTTGATGAACAATTTCACCAGCTTCTTCATGTGCTTTTTTTAGTAATTCTTCATAATCAGTTTTTGACTGATCTTTAATCTTCTGAACATTTTCAGCAGATGCAGCACTCTCATCAATTTCTTTCTGATGTCTATCAGCGGCCTCAATGAGAGTAGGGTAAGCAAACTTACCTAAAAGAAAGACTAAAACTAAAAAGGCTATTATTTGAAAAATAAGAGTTTGTAAATCTACACCCAGTGACTGAAATATGTCAGCCTTGGCAAACAGAATCATTTGAGCATTAGACAATAACTCTAAAGACACAATAATCTCCTATAGAACTTTAGCAATAATTGCTGCGATTAAACCAATAACAGCTAGAGAGTCAGAAAAGACAATAGCAGTAATCATGGTTGTCCTAATATCATTAACTTTTTCAGGATTTCTTCCTACAGCATTCATACCAGCGGCACCAATGACTGCAACTGCGATAGCAGCGGCAATAGCTGGCAAAGCATAAGTAAGTCCGAAAGCAATTTCGTTCATTTTTTATATCTCCTATCTTTAATGTTTTACAATTTATTTTATCACAAAATAGGCAGGGTGTCATCTATTGGGCACGCGACTATACGTTTTGTTCAATATTTCCCATTGCTAGCGATGTAAAAATAAGGCATAGCATAAAGAAAATGTATGATTGTATAAAGCCAATAAATATTTCAAAAGCCATAAATAGAGGTAAGGCAAGTGTCGATAAAAATCCGGCAATAGCTGATATAACAAGTAGCAAAATTTCACCAGCCAAAGCATTTCCAAACAACCTTAGGCTTAACGATAAACAACGCGAAAACTCACCAATCAGTTCAAGGAGCCCTTCAGTAGCACCGATTGGATCCTTAAACGGATTTCTAAAATATCTACCGGCATTTTTTAGAAAACCAAGATATTTTATGGCATATATCTGAACGCCGACTATGGTAATAATTGCTAACGCACAAGTGAAGTTCAAATCAGCATCAAGTCCTCTAAATATAGCAACTCCGTTATATTTAATTGCTCCAACACCCGGAATAATACTAATCAGCCAATAGTTTACGAGCACAAAAAAGAAAATTGTAATAGCTAACGGAGCAATAGCTCTAGCTGATTTTTTGCTTGGCATAACACTATCAATTTGTTTAACTAAAATGTCAAAAGCCCATCTAACAACTCTTGTAAATTTATTCGACTTTCCTTTTTTTACCATTCTAGAAGAATATATAATTCCAATAGTTAGTATAAGAAAAGAAATCGTACCAATTATCATTGAATTAGTTACATTCAAGCCAAACAGACTAAATACAGTCTTGGCACCAATACTAACATCTAAATTAATTTTTCCGAATGACGAAATCATAACAACGTGCTTTATTTTAACACGAAATGCTAGTAAGTGTATAGGTGGGGACTGATTGTTTGATAGCTGCTATCAATAACGACAACTTCAGAGCTACTGTTATTGTTGTTACTTCCTAATTGTCCATAACTATTTAGACCCCAACAGTAAGCATTGTTATCTGACGCGATGGCGCAAGTATGATAACCACCCGAGCTAATCTGTAAAATAGACTTACTGCTTAATGATCCGCCTCTATAGACAGCTACCGGCGAAGTACTAATTGAAGTTTGTTGATTGCCAAGTTGTCCGGAACTGTTATAGCCCCAGCAGTAGGCGTTATTGTCTGATGCAATAGCACAAGTATGATAATTGCCGACTGATATATCTTTTATAGTTAAGTCGGAAAGGTTATCAGTGTTATCAACAGCTACAGGTTGTAAAGCATGAGTAGTGCTGCCATTACCAAGTTGTCCATTACTATTGTAGCCCCAGCAGTAGGCGTTATTATCTGATGCAATAGCACAAGTATGATAATAACCGACTGATATACTTTTTATATATAGTCCCGCTAATACGCCTGATTTGTATACAGCAGTTGGATTTGCTGATGAAGCTGTATTGTTATTACCGAGCTCACCATCACTATCATTAAATCCCCAACAGTAGGCGTTATTATCTGATGCAATAGCACAAGTGTTGTCATAGCTTCCACTTTCAATGTCTACGACATTAAGACCAGATAGCGCACCACTTTGAGTAACCGCTACAGGCACCGAGCTGCTTGAAGTCGTTCCGTTACCTAATTGACCATAACTATTTAATCCCCAGCAATAAGCGTTATTGTCCGAGGAAATAGCGCAAGTGTGATTGCCACCTGAGCTAATCTGTTTGATTGTTTTACCACTCAATACTCCGGTAGTATCGACCTGTACTGGTACAGTGGATGTATTAGTTGAATTATTTCCAAGCTGACCATTAGAATTATTACCCCAGCAATAAGCGTTATTGTCCGAGGAAATAGCGCAAGTGTGATTGCCACCTGAGCTAATCTGT
>Ga0224525_1000880_pt1 | contig 12086 bp, 11 predicted proteins | sample CFST100metaG_FD_179874 | JGI IMG/M metagenome (GOLD analysis project Ga0224525, IMG submission 179874) | Peat soil microbial communities from Stordalen Mire, Sweden - C.F.S.T100 | ecosystem: Environmental > Terrestrial > Soil > Wetlands > Peat | place: Sweden: Norrbotten County, Stordalen Mire...
ATTTATAACTTCGCTCATTTTTATTTTCTTTGGGTCCTTTGCAAGGGTAAACCCCCCTCTTTTTCCCTTTGATGACCTGACTATCCCGGCATTGATAAAAAGTCTCATTATATTTTCCAGATATTTAACGGATATTTTCTGCGTTTCAGATATTTTCTTGAGAGGCATTGGCCCGTTGTCGTATTTCATTGTAAGACATAAAAGAGCCCTTATCGCGTATCTGCTTCTTGTTGAAATTTTCATCAATTCCTCCGGTATGTCTGTTAGTTTTTATCTAAAAGCATCTTCCTTTCTTTTCCTTCCGGCACGCCTTTTCCCCGCACTGGTAGCATATCTCATTTTTCAGAGGCGCGCCCGCGAAATAGTCGTCCAGGTTTTGTATGGTATCCTTTGCTATATTTTCTATTGCTTCCTTTGTAAAAAATCCCTGATGAGAAGTGATAAGTACATTGCTGAATGTCAGCAGCCTTGCCAGGGTATCATCCCCGAGCACATCACCTGAGAAATCCTCAAAAAAGTATTTATCCTCTTCCTCATATACATCGAGCCCGGCGTATCCCACCTTTTTTGTCTTCAAACCGTTTATAAGCGCTTTTGTATCTATCAGCCTGCCTCTTCCCGTATTTATGATCATCACGCCTTTTTTCATCTTTTTTATCGCTTCAGCGTTTATCAAATGATCCGTCTGTCTGGAAAGAGGGCAGTGAAGCGTTATTATGTCGGATACTTTGAAAAGTTCGTTCAATTTTACGTATTTTATACCCGTGGCTTTCGCGTATTTTTTATCCGGAACATAATCATAGGCCACGATATTAACGCCGAAACCCTTGAGTATATTAATAACGGTCCGTCCTATCCTGCCCGTCCCGATGACTCCGATGGTCTTGCCTTTCATATCAAACCCGAGAAAACCGTTTATGGAAAAATTATTGTCCCTTGTCCTGTTATAGGCTTTATGTATCTTCCTGTTCAGGGAAAGCATGAGCGCTACCGTATGTTCCGCCACGGCATACGGCGAATAAGCCGGCACCCTTGCAATGTGTACCTTTAAATACGCTGACTTCAGGTTTACATTATTATAACCGGCGGACCTCAACGCAACAAATTTTATTCCGTTCTTATATAAGGTATCAATGACATGCCCGCTTAGTTTATCATTAACGAACGCGCACACGGCATCGAATCCCTTTGTCAAAAAAACAGTGTTATCATTCAGATGTTCTGAAAAATACTTGAATTCATAATTATGCCCTCTGTTCTCCTGATCAAATACCTGTATGTCATATGGTTTGGCGTCAAAGAACGCTATCTTTTTCATGTCAGAGCCTCCTCTTTACAATTAATAACGCTTCCATTTTCAGTTTAATTGCATCCATTCCTAACTTTTACACGCTATATCATCTTCTTAGTGATATACTACCAAATAAGTAGCATATAATCAATCATTATATTTGATCATCAGGATCTTTAAGCAGGAATTTATATGAAGTATAGCACGGTAAATTAAAAAGCCCGCTCTCGCGAGCGGGCTTTTTAATATGGGTGTAGGACGATATAAGGGGTTTTGGGAGGGGTTAGTTAGGGGGAAACCTACACCCATATTTTTTATAAGTTCATCTCTAAAGCTTTTAAGAACTTTTTATCCTATATATCACTCTGCCAGTGATATTATAGCATAACCTTTTAATAAAATCAATTTTTCACGGATTTTTATATAAACCAAAGAAGAGAACTGCCTGCATCGGGCTTACATGCTTCCGAGTCTTCTTTAGTTTAGTTTTAAAACCCGACTGAATCAGTAGTATATATAACAAATTAATGTTGATTTGTCAAGAAAAGTATTATTAATTTTTTTTGCGTCCTTTTGCATAACTTTCCACTCTGTCCGCAGAACCGTCCTTGTTGTAAAATATCCACTGTCCTTCTTTAAGGCCGTGCCCGTAGTTTCCGCGTACTTTTATAAATTCATTTTCCAGATCAAAATATTCCAGATATTCACCGTTCAGTACGCCATTGTCATAATTTGATTCTATATATAATCCGGTCTCCGGATCATAGCTTATATATATTCCGTTCAGAATATCGTGTGTCCCGGCGTTAGGGCCGCTGCATCCGCCTCCGCAGCTGTCGCAACTTCCGCACTCACGCCTATTTTCTTTTTTTAGAGCTGTTAACGCAGCTGCCTTTTTTGCTTTTTTCTTTGCCATTTATCATACCTTCTTATGCCCGGGATTTAACCCGCGCTTTCCGAATAAAAACCAGGTATGTCAGGACCTAGTCTATTTCGTTTTCATCCTCATCATCATACATGGTGCGCTCAAGGAGCTCGCCTTTATTCCATATCTTCACGGCTTCCACGCGCCCTTTTTTATCATATTCGGTCCAAACTCCGTGTTTTACGCCGTTCTCATAATACCCCTCGACTTTTATGCTGGTTTTTACGCCGTCAAAAAATTCCCTGTAAGGCCCGTGCATTATACCGTTCTCAAATTTAGCCTGTTTGTGTGTCTTTGCGTGTGGATCATAAGCGTCGCAAACGCCGTTCAGTGAGTTTGCCATAGGACCAATTTGCTTTTTTTCAGACATTTTAATGCCTCCACAAATTTTTAACGATTTATGATTATATCAAATAGTGTTCCGCCTTTCAAGGTTATTATCCGCCCGGAAAATCGCGTTAGACCTGCTACAAGCCCAGCCATATGCCCGCAAAACCGAATGTTTACGCATCTCCACGCTTCTCCCTCAGGTTGAGTCCGACAAAACCTTGTGATACACGAACAAAGTTATGTATTTTATCCCGCAATCATATCATGCACGCGGATTAGGCAGTATTATACAATTCCCATAAAATCCTGCTTAATCCGCATCCTTATTCTAACGCGATTGCGGGGTCCGCTTTAAGCTCCATATTTTCCCCGCTATTTAAGGCTGCCTCAGTATCTTCAACATATTCACTCCTGAGGTTTCATCCAGTTCTTTTACGGCTTTTACTCCATTTATTTCCACCAGCATTGCTTCCATTGTTATGAATACTTTCGCGTCCTTTCTCAGGCATCCTGCTATGGCTTTCTTCTTCTTGCCCATGGAAGTATGTATATGGACCTGTATACCCTGCTTTCCGGAAAATACAGAACCTGTTCCAAAAACCTCCCATGCGTCCTTAAATGAAAGCCAGTACGGATCGGGCGGTATTACTGGTTTTTTCGGTCCGGCTACTATTTTTCCTTCCTTTAATCCTCCCAAAAAAACAAAAAATGCTGTCTTTATTTTCTCTTTTTCAGCGAACTTTTTAATTTCAAGATTAATATCCTCATTATTATCGAACTTTATGGTATATGTTCTTCCCACGGTTCCCTTTGAATACTTCATTTTTCCTCCATTTTTACCAGATCATCTTTTTTACGCCCTGTGAAGGGGATTTATCTTTCAACTTCTCCAACATTCAGTTCCCTTGTCAGGAACATGGAACCATCGTCATTTATTGAATCTTCCCTGGGATTAATGGCCCCTTTGAACCTTATAATTACGCCATCCCTGGAATTCTTTACGGCTTTTGAGAGATCCGTTAAAAATTTTTTTGCCTTTGAATTGCTTAAATATATGTTTGGAGTCTCGGGAAGTACAAGGAATGAATTTTGCTTCAGCACAAACATATTAACATCCAGGTCCACAACCTGCCTGTCCACAACCGCGTTCTTTTTTTCAATTTCAGCTTCCATTCCCTGTCTTTTTTTGATGCTCATGTATTCAGCATCCTCCTTATAAAATAAGCGGCTTAATTTGTACATATTATACTGTCAAATTTTCTGTTTATTATGATTTTCCTCATCTTCCAGGTATCTTCCCCTGATAGCCTTTATAATTTCATATACTCCAAAGAAAGCCGTTACTACTTCCGGGTCAAAATGTTTACCGGAATTATCCCGTATGTAAGAAAGTGTTTTTTCCTCTTCCCACGGGTCTTTATACGTTCTCTTTGACATGAGCGCGTCATAAACATCAGCAAGCGCGACTATACGCCCGGTTATCGGTATTTCATCTGCGCGTTTCCCTTTATGGCCGTTTATCGGTATCAACTCGGCGTTCTTTATGTCGTCCATCTTACCCGGATATCCGGTGCCGTCCCATTTTTCATGATGGGAAAGGTTCACCTCCGCCGCCATTGCGTCAATTTCACTGTCCCTTCCCTCAAAAAGCCTGTATCCGTAAACTGTATGCATCTTCATATTATGGAACTCAATCTCATCAAGCTTTCCCGGTTTTTTCAGTATCTGATCCGATATTCCTATCTTTCCGGTATCATGGAGCATGGCCGCTATTCTCAACTTATCTTTATACCTTCTGATGAATTCAGAAGGAAATCCCATGTTCTCTGCCCACTTATGATATATCTCAATGGAATACGCTCCCATGCGGTTCACGTGAGGCCCGGTCTCTTTAGGATCGCGGAATTCAACCATCCTTAACATGCGCATGAGCATAGATCGTGTTGACTTCGCTCTTTCTATGGCCATGGCGGCGTCATTTGCGAAATACGATATAAAAAGTTTGTCCTGCTCGGAAAAAGGAACTATATTATCTTTCTCGTTCCTTGCGTTTATTATCTGCATTACGCCTATAACTTTGTTCCTGATCGTTTTAAGCGGAATGGATATCATGGATTTTGTCCTGTAATCATTTTTAATATCAAAATCCGTGTTATATTTGCATCCGCATTGCGCGTTATCGCCGGTGATCTTATAAACATCCCTGAATTCCATTATCCTGCCGGATTTTGCCGTTGCGCCGGCTATGGACCCGTCATTTAAGGAAATTTCACTGTTTAAATATTGATATCTTCTGGCCGGATTGTTTTTAAAAAGAAGTTCGTTCTGGATATAATTCATGCATAATTTATCTTCGTTTACCAGATATATGGTGCCGCTTTCAGCTTTTGTAAAATGCCTTACCTCAAAAAGGACCTTATCAAGGAGTATGTCGATATCGGCAATATTATTAATTGCCTCCGATATTTTAAGAATTTCTTTCAATATTTCCCTGTCTGTTTTCTTTTTTTGTTTTTGCCGTGTTGTATCGTTTTTTTCCATCAAACACCTTTTAACGATTTTTGTTTAGCCCCTTGTATGTACATTTGCCACGAATGACATTATACCATATACCGGCTTGTTATTATTACTTTTTTACTAATTATTTGATAAATCCGCTGCCGATAACAACATCTTTATTATAAAATACCGCCAATTGCCCGGGAGTTACCGCAAGTTGCGGTTCATCAAATTTAACCAAAGCGCTTTTCCCTGATATGATCACAATCGCGCGTGCTTTATCCTGAAGGTGCCTGATCTTTACACCGCATCTTAATTTTCCATATGCTCCGCTGCCGGACATTTTTATATCCTTTAATTCAAGCGTACTCCTGCATAGCTCTTCCTTTTTGCCCATTATAACCCTTTTGTTTTTTGCGTCCAGGGATGTCACATAGACCGGCCTTCCGGCGGCGACGCCGGTGCCTTTGCGCTGCCCTATGGTGTAATTAAAATACGCCCCGCCGCTTATGTCCTTTATTTTGCTGCCGTCCGTAAAATAAAAACTTCCTTTTTCCATACCGCTTATGTCGCGGTTGCGCGCTATGAATTCATACGGGGTTTCTTTCCCCCTTAAAAAACATATTTCCTGACTTTCCCTCTTTTCTACGTACAAACCTTTTTTGACGGCCGTGGATTTTACGTCTTTTTTTAACATGCTTCCAAGTGGAAATTTGATATATTTAAGAATATCCTTATCAAGCCTGGCAAGAAAATATTCCTGGGTCTTTGTTCTGTCAGCGCCCGCCTTCAGGAAATAATCCCCGTTTTTTTTAACTATCCTCGCGTAATGCCCGGTCGCGACGTAATCAAATTTCAGTTCCTTCATTTTTTTTATCAGTGCGGCAAATTTTATGGTATCGTTGCACAGGACGCACGGATTCGGGGTTTCCCCGGACATATAACCCGATATAAAATAATCCACAATATTTTTTTTGAATTCTTTTTTGAGGTTTAAGACATAATGCCTGATACCCAGCTTCCCGCAGGCGCGTTTGGCGTCCATGATATCATCATAGTTGCAGCAGCGCGAAGCGTCGTCCCACAGCTTCAGCGTCAGTCCCACCACGTCATTTCCCATATCCTTCAGCAGCGCCGCGGCCACAGTAGAATCAACGCCGCCTGACATGCCTACGAATATCTTTGCCATATGTTCAGCACCCTGACTCCGGCATAATGCCCGGGTAAAAGCGCATAAAGTTCATGCCTTCATGGCCGCAGAACCCGGGTCCTGTGGCTGCTTCCTGCTCCTGTAATCCTCTATAGCTTTTTTTATGCCGTCCTCTGCCAGGACCGAACAGTGATGTTTTTCTTTTGGAAGCCCCCCCAGAAGGTCCACTATCCTTTTATTTGAGACCTGCAGGGCTTCTTCCACGGTCTTGCCTATGACAAGCTGTGTGGCGAGCGAAGATGTCGCTATGGCGGCCACGCAGCCGAAAGTCTCAAATTTGCAGTCTGTTATGATGTTATCCTTTACCTTTATATATATCCACATAACATCGCCGCATACCGGATTTCCGACTTTCCCGACGCCGTCAGCGTCCGCTATCCTTCCATTATTTGTCATATCCTTGAACTGTTTTATTACCTTATCGCTGTATTGAAACATATTTTGGCTCCTTTAAAAACATTATTAGTTGACAGAATCTACTTTTACATACTGAGCATTTTTTGTATCGGTATAATAGCTTTTTTCATTATTTCTTCGGACAATTTTATTTCATAACGCTCTTTTGTCAGCGAATCATATACATCCTGTACCCTGGTTTTTTTCATGTTAGGGCATATCTTGGCAGTGCCGAGGGAGAAAAATTCTCCGTCCGGCCTCTCTTTTTTCAGCCTGTGAATGTGCCCTTCTTCAGTGCCTACTATGAATTTATTGGTCTTGCTTTCCCTTACGAATTTTATCATGGCTGCCGTAGAGGCTACAAAATCTGCAAGCTCGAGTACCGCCATATCCGCTTCCGGATGGGCCATGATGAGCGCGTCCGGATGGAGCCTCCTCGCGGTAAGCACCTCTTCTTTTGTGAACCTCATATGCACGTTGCATCCGCCCTTATGTATTATGATCTCTTTTTCCGGAACATGTTTTTTTACCCACGCTCCAAGGTTCGCGTCAGGCAGGAAAACGATCTGCTTCGCGTCAAGTTTTTTAACTATATCCACCGCGTTCGCGGACGTCACGCATACATCAAGCAGGGCCTTGACTTCGGCTGTCGTATTCACATATCCTACAATCGCCGCGGAAGGATATTTTTTCCTGTATTCTTCCACTTCCTCAGCGCTTATGCAGTCGGCCAGCGGACATCCTGCGTCTTTCCTCGGTATAAGCACCTTTTTGTCCGGTGAAAGTATTTTAGCCGTTTCCGCCATGAACAGCACTCCGCAAAACACTATAATATTTTCCGTAGCTGCCGCTGCTTTTCTGGAAAGTTCAAGCGAATCGCCGGTAAAATCAGCCAGGTCCTGAACCTGCGGTATCATGTAATTATGGGCAATGATGACCGCGTTCTTTTCCTTTTTAAGTTTTTTTATCTCTTCTATCATCTGCGTTTCGTTCATTATAGCTCCTTTTTTTTATGTATTTCGTTCCACATCGGCGACATTTTTCTCAATTTTTCCACTATACCCGGCAGCACTTCAAGCACTTTATCAACGTCTTCACCGGTGCTGAATTTTGAAAATGAGAACCTTATGGACCCGTGCGCTATTTCATGCGGCAGCCCCAGGGCCAGCAGTACATGCGACGGCTCCAGCGAGCCTGACGCGCAGGCCGAACCGGATGACACGCATATGCCTTCAAAATCCATATGTATCAGCATTGCTTCGCCTTCTATGTGTTTAACGCATATATTCAGGGTATTATCGACCCTTTTTTCAGGATGCCCGTTCACTATTATATCAGGTATTTTCTCGAGCAGCCCTTTTTCAAGCCTGTCCCTTAAATCCTTTATCCTGGCCAGGTCGGCTTTATCCTTAAAATGCTCCGTCGCGACCGCGCAGGCTTTTGCAATCCCGATGATCGCCGGCACATTCTCAGTACCGGGACGTTTTGAATTTTCCTGATGCCCGCCCTGTATTATTGACTGGATCTTTACTCCTTTTTTTAAATAAAATATGCCGATGCCTTTTGGCCCGTGAAATTTGTGTCCGGCGAGCGAAAGCATATCCACATTGATTTTTTTTACATCTATCGGTATCTTGCCGGCCGCCTGGACCGCGTCAGTATGAAAATATACCCCGGCTTCAGCCGCTATCTTTCCTATCTCTTCCACCGGTTCTATAGTCCCTATTTCATTGTTCGCGTACATTATCGATATGAGCACGGTATCTTTTCTTATGGCTTTTTTAAGCTCATTCACATCAATGAGGCCGTATTTGTCCACATTAAGATATGTTATATCCCATCCATTCTTTGCCAGGTATTTGCACGTCTCAATTATGGCCGGGTGCTCTATTTTTGAGGTGATTATATGTTTTCCTTTTTCAATATTCGCGTAAGCAATTCCCTTTAACGCATAATTATCCGACTCAGTGCCTCCTGACGTGAATATTATCTCTTTCGGGTCCGCGTTAATGAATTTTGCCACTTCTTCGCGCGCGGCTTCTATATCCTGCCTGACCCTCTGCGCCGATGAATATACGCTTGACGCGTTAAAATACTGCTCGCTGAAATATGGCGTCATCGCCTTTAGAACCTCAGGGTCAACTTTTGTTGTTGCATTATTGTCCAGATAATATATTTGTCCCATTTTCCTCTCCTTTTATGACTTGTTATTCATTTCAATGTGTGTTCCTGTGACCTCTTCAAGCGTCGTTTTTCGAAGAAAATCTCCAACCACCTTGTCAAGCCTGACCCAGACATTCCTGACGCCGCATTTTTTCGCGTTTCCGCAGAAATTAAGGTCCGCGGCGCACTTTGTAGCGGAAGTTCCTCTTTCAACAGCTTCAAGCACATCATAAACCGATATCTTATCAGGCGGGCCTGTAAGCTTAAATCCGCCTTTTTCGCCTTTCGTCGACTTTACTATCCCGGCTTTCCTTAAATTCACAAATATATTCTCCAGATAACGGCTGGATATGTTCTCTTTTTTTGAGATCTCCTTTATTGAAACCGGAATATCATTTTTCCCGGTGTAAGCGACAGCCAGATGTGTCAGCGCGCGAAGCGCGTAACGGCCTTTCGTTGATATGTTCATTTCTCACCTCAAAGAGCATTTGCTGTGCGGATTTTGAATATCACTTGATGTGTGATATTGTATCATTTTTTGCATTATTTGTCAAGATTCTTTGAAGGATGTTCAAACCGGAAAACTTCCAATTCGTGATTTTTATTATAAATCAGTCCGGAGGATTGGTCAACAAAGATTTTATTCCGGAAATATTGCTCGTGGCTCGCTTGTCGTGATATGCTCCATGAACTTTACCTCACGATATTCACAGCCATGAAATAAAATGAAAGGGCGGGATTGCTCCCGCCCTTTCCCAAACCCCCCATTACAAATCCCTTTTACAGCCTCTTATTTTTTACTCCTTTTTTATCTTATAACTGCTATCTTTACCGTCCTTAATTTTCCGCATACATCCAAAACCGCGTAATATATGCCCGAAACAACATTTTTGTTATCCTCATTTGTACCGTTCCATGTGAACTCATATCTCATGCCCAAACCGTCTTCAAGTCCTTCTTCAGTGTCCTTTATCTTCTTTATGACTGCCCCGCGCCTGTTGTATATCTTTATACGCACTTTTCCTTTTTTCTCCACATAATATCTTACGGTACATCCATGCTCCGGAGCGCTTATTACATTATTTATTATCACGATATTCTTATCCATTGTAGTTGTCGGGGTCATGGTGGCAGTCGCGTTCATCACCGGCGTTGCTGTCAAGGTTTGTGTTGGAGTAATTGTCGCCGGCGGCGCAGCATCCGTACTTGTAGCCGTCGCAACGAGCGTGCATGTGAAAGTTACTGTCGGAGTTTCAGAATAAATATTTATTGGACTTAAAGTGTTAGTTATTGTATATGTCCCGGTAGGCGTAATTGACGCCGTATCCACAGGGATATTCGTTGCCGTATATACGCCGACATAGGTATTCGTGCCCGTAGGCGACGCCGACGCGGCAGAGAACGTTGCGGTCTGTGTAAATGTACCCGTAGGAGCCTGCGACGGTATTATTGTTGGAGTAAGCGTTGCGGTAAATGTTGCCGTTATAGTCGGCGTCACTGTTGGCGACCAACATATAGCATCCGCAACTACCTGATTGGAATTAACAGATATAAGACCCGTGCCTCCCATGGAAGCCTGATTCGTTATGGTTGAGCACCCGAAAACTGTACCCCACCATGTATAAGAACCTGAAGCCGCTGATACGCTGCCCGTGTCCCATTTTAATAAGCCTCCGGACTCTGTGCCGCCGCCGGAGCAGCCTATATAACCCACATTCGTTGGTATAGTGTCGTAAACTACAGCGTCAGCCGCCGTGACTGTAGTGGATAATACCGTAAAATTATCGTATGAATCGCTGACTCCCGAATAGGCAGCATTTTCTGAAATCCCTGGCCTCCAGTCATTTGTGGAGCCCGTGCCGTCGCACGCCCAATCAGACGCCCCTCCGCCGCTCACGGAACCAATGTGTGCCACATCATAATTAATATCCCATACCGCAGGTTCAGGGTCTTCACGTGACCACACCCTAACCTTAATTATCTGCCCTCCGCTTCCATCATCCGTCACAGCTATCCTCATTCTGTACCATTTCTTTGCCAATATTGCGCCTATTGAAGGCGAATTTGTGTAGGATCCAGCAGGCCCGGTAGTACCGCAGAATATTGTTGCAGTGCTGCCCCCGCAAACAGATAAAGCTAAATATCCCGGACTGTTGTCTATCGAAGCTGTAACACTGATCGTCCTTTCCGCCGTGCCTGTCAGCCCGTTTGACCTGATAATAACCCTGGCATCAGCGCCGTTGTAAGCAGCGTCGTCAATGTAAAAATCGGATAATATCGTACCTGTACAGAACTGGTCATCAACTCCAGGGTTGATGGTGCTGTTAAGCAATAAGCCCGGATATGTACTTGTAGTACTACTGCCCGTAATATACGAACCGCCTGTGGAGCATGGATCGCTTATGGTCCATGTACCGTAAGTTCCATTATCCGGTGAAAATTTCCATCCTGATGGAGCTCCTGTGCTTAATGTCCCCCATCCGCCATAAGTATATGTTCCTGTTGTGATGTCATCAAAAGGCTGAAAGTTCACCAGTCTGCTTCCGCTTAAGTCATATGAAAGCATGTATGTAATTGTCGAACCGGTCATAAGCGAAGCCGCACTTTCACTGGCTTTGATTGATAATGCCGGCGCCCCGATAGTTATTGATGTTGTTGATATTTTTGTACCATTGCCAACCTGCGCCGCAGTGACTGTATTTGTATAAACGTTTCCGGCAGTGGCTGATGTGTCTTCCAGAAGCATCCAGACCATGCCAGTCTGTGTGCCGGAAACTGACGTTCTTGAAGGGAAGGTCCATGTATAAGTTCCGCCTGTGCTGCCTGCTGCCGGACCTGCAACGGAACCTGATAGAATATTTGTGGGCCCGTATGAGACTACCTTGAATTCTCCGGTCCCTGGTATCGCGTCTGTTATGGTAAAAACTCCGGAGCCGCCGTAGCTGTAGTCCGCCGCAAAAAGAACATAATCGTCGCTGTATTTCACAGTACCTTCATATCTGCCGGTGATGCTGAATGCCGGCGCCGGAACTGATATCGGTATTACTGCGGAATAATAAGACGCATCGTCCGTCGAACAGTCATTTGCAAGTGCGGTCCAGTCCGATAAAATCATACCGAAACCCTTAATACCAACAACAACATAAAGACTCGTGGGATTACACACATTTGAAAAATACCCGGCAGCCGGCATGGTGACCGTAAAAACATATGTCTGCAATACGCCGTTTGCTCCGCCGCAATCGGTGCACTGGCCTGCCGTAGCTCCGGTA
>Ga0224525_1000881_pt1 | contig 12058 bp, 11 predicted proteins | sample CFST100metaG_FD_179874 | JGI IMG/M metagenome (GOLD analysis project Ga0224525, IMG submission 179874) | Peat soil microbial communities from Stordalen Mire, Sweden - C.F.S.T100 | ecosystem: Environmental > Terrestrial > Soil > Wetlands > Peat | place: Sweden: Norrbotten County, Stordalen Mire...
CAATTAATTACAAAACATTTTATTTCCCGTTCTTCTTTGTCTCCTTTTTAAAATAATGTTTCAATAAAAAAGTATGTTGAAGCGCTTCCAAATCTTTGTCTAATTTTTTAGAACTGCTGTCGAGGTTGGTGATCGTTGTTTTTAAATTAGCACCTGTCTGTTCATCATGCAACAATATACCCAACGGACTCTTTGGATTATGGCTCGCTTCTTTTATGTTATTTACAAAAACCGTAGCTGTGTCAGCAATACTTTGTAAATGTAAAATAGAAGTTTTCAAAGAGTGGAATACTACTGTATCGGTAACCAGGTCATTCGCCAAGACCCCGTTTTTATTAAGCTTTGCGCTGAAATTTTTTAAAGATGCAATTAGTGTTTGTGCGTTTGCAGAAGCTACCTGAAGTGAATTTGTGGTCGCAGAAATACTGTTGTAAATAGATTCATCGTTCATCAATTTACCTATCGTTCCTTCGCCTCCAGCCAGTTTTTTTGTTACTGCCAAAATATTCAGATTGTTTTGTTGCAATGTTTTCATGATATCTTCCGTAGCTAATAATGTTTCATTGGAAAGCGTATCGCCTTCCCTAACCTCAGAAGCTGCAGCAGTTCCGCCATAAATGACAAGTATCTTATTCCCGATCAAACCATCAGTGCTGATCTTTACTTTGGCATCTTTACGGATATATTGTTTGGATTCGATATTGATATTCATAATAACTTTCACCTGCGACTTTCCATAGAACTCCATTTTTCTTACAGTGCCGATTTTTACTCCCGAAAACCAAATATTATTTCCTGACTGCAAACCATTGACTTCACCGAACACAGTTGAAATAGTCATCTTTTTTGAAAAAGTAGAATGCAGGTTACCTATGGTCATTATCCCGCCGGCTAAGAATAATATTCCAAGAATGATAAAAATCCCTACTACTGTTGCTCTTTTATTGACAGGTTCATTCATGATCTATTGTATAAAATTATAATTAAAAAAACTTTTTATTTGTTCATCATCTGATTCAAAAACTTCTTTGAATTTTCCGATCTTTAAAAATTTCCCATCAATTAACATGGCTACCCTGTCGCCTGTTTCTTTGGCACAGGTAAGGTCATGCGTAATAATAATGGAAGTGGTGTTATATTTTTTTTGAACATCATTTATCAATTTATTTATTTCCTCACAAGTTGTAGGGTCAAGACCTGAAGTGGGTTCGTCATACAACATGATCTCAGGCTTGAGGATCAAAGTACGTGCAATTCCTATTCTCTTGCGCTGTCCACCTGAAAGATCAGATGGCATTTCATTTACTTTGTCATTCAGCCCAACTGCATCTAATACTTCTTCAACAGCTTTATTGATTTCATTTTTGCTCAAATTATTTTTGTTCATTGTCAAAGGAAACTCAAGATTCTGGCGCACATTCATGCTGTCATATAAAGCGCTACTCTGAAATGAGAATCCAATCCGCAAGCGTAAAGCATCTAAATCTTTTCCTGATAATTTTGACACTTCTTTTCCTAACACTTGTACCAGCCCACTGTCAGGGGTTAATAAGCCGACAAGGATCTTTATCAGAACTGATTTCCCCGAACCTGAACGCCCGAGCACAACCATATTCTCTCCTTTAAAAACATCCAGATTGATGTCAGTTAAAACATTCAAATCACCAAACGATTTATGTAATCCCCTAATAGAAATAACTAATTCCGGCTTCGTAACTGCTGTATCCTGCTTTTCCATTATTTATTTTAAACTGAAATAATTGTTTTTAGCTGTGAATCATTAGTTGTCATTTGCTATCGTCATTAATTGTTATTAAGTTATTCGGTTATTGAGTTATTTTTTTCTATTTACTTTTTTTCTTTATAAACTTTTAAACTTTATACTCTATAACTGTTTAATTTATATTTCATTTTTTTATATTAAAAGTATCTTATCCAATTTATCATTTGAACAATAATGACTTCTTCAATAAAAACGAGAAACATGGCGAGAACTACTGCTTCATTAGCAGCTCTCCCAACACCCTGCGTTCCATGCAAAGCATTAAATCCTTTGTAACATCCGATGATGCCAATGGTAAATCCAAATACTATTGATTTTGCTACTGAAGAAAAGACATCGAGGAATGTGATCGTTGAAAATCCATTATTAAAGAAACTAATAATGCTTGTGGTTTCATTAGCATGAATATTAAAGTACGATCCTAACAGCGCTACAAAACTACAATACAAGCCCAATATAGGTACTGTGATGGTGCAAGCAATTACGCGAGTTGTTACCAAATATTTGAATGGATTAATAGCTGATACTTCCATTGCATCTATTTGTTCGGATACTTTCATGGAGCCCAATTCAGCGCTGATGCTCGAGCCTATTTTTCCTGCACATATCAAAGCAGTAACTAATGATCCTAATGCTCTTACAATAGCAATTGAAACTAAAGAAGGCAACCATGATGTTGCACCAAATTCAGATAATGAAGGCCTCGATTGTTTTGTAAATACTACCCCTATAATAAAACCGGTAAGCGTGATTAATGAAAGCGATTTCACACCTATTTCAAAACACTGATTGATGATTTCACGAAAATGAAAAGGTGGACGAAACACTTCTTTAAAAAAACGAATTACAAATTTGAATGCTTTGTAAACATCAATAAATTTTTGATCAATATCTTTAGAGATTATATATTTACCTAGTTTGTGTAACATTAATTATTAAATAAAAAATTTAAATCAGGAAGTAATTCGTTTTTGAATTCCTTGTTCTGTCATTACCTCATCTCTGGCGGCAATGATACATTCCAGAACATGATCCATTACTTCAGGAGTTATGAATACATTCATAGGAAACATTTTAATAGCATAGATCACGGCTTCACTATCTTTCATTTCCCTGTTGTATTCCGCAGTACGAAAGCCTGTACTAAAACTGAGATAAGGTGTACAGTGATTGTTTATTTTTTTACCGGAACGAAACCATTCAAATAATTTATCTCCGATAGCATGCGTCAGCTTGTTATATTTAATCAAGTCTGCACGAAAAACCGGATCTCTTAATTCACTGTTGAATTGAATTTGTGCATCAAAACCTTTAGGATAAATTCTTAAGAGCGTTACGAGTCCGTAATCAAAAGGATTAACACAAACCATTTCAGGATTAAGTTCTATTTTATTTTTTAAATACACTTTATTTTCAAGGATTCCACCTAAAACAGACTGGAATCCTTCATGACCAAAAAATTTAAGCGTAGCCCATCCGGCCATTGAACCGGTTGCTGTTCTTGAAACTTCCAAAGTATAATTTAATGGATTGTATGGTGAACGCGGTTGCAGATAGGCTGAAGCTTTGCGTGAAAGCAAGGATTCAAATTCTGCTGCATTTTTGTAAACAAAAGCACTGCTGATGTATGGCGAGAAACCTGTTTTATGAAAATCCACACCAAATGCATCTGCATAAAAAATTCCTTTTATTGCATTATAGTTTTTTTCAAGATACGGTAATACCGCTTCGGAAAAGCCAAGCGGATTTTTTTTGAAGTCATAATTTTTAAAAGCTATCCACGCCCATCCAATAACGGAATCGCAATATAATAATGCTTTGCCATATCCATCAGGGTTTGGATATTTATCCATTAATTTACGAACATCTTCTACCGGATCAAATGCATTTGCATCTGTAGTTGCCATAGTGCAAACAACAGATGCAACAGGAGTTTTATTAGCCTGACATATTTTCAAAACTCTTTCCAGATGATTTAGATCCATGGCATTGGTATCAACATCTGTTTTAATACGAATAATATTATCCATGCCTAAACCCATCCAGTCGGTACTGTTATTCATAGTGTAATGCGCCTGCTGAGAACAAATAACTTTTGCATCTGTTCGTATCCCTTTATTTCTTGAATTAGGAAGAACCCTTGTTAGCGCATATTTTAAATGATATGTCCAGCAACCTGAACCGCCATATGTATATACACAACCAGATTCCTTAGAATCCCAGCCAGCAAGATTGGCCAATATGCCTCCTGATTCTAATTCTGCCTGATGAATATTCCAGGCATACTCTCCTTCAAGGATATTTGGTGCAAATATTTCTGTTAAGATTGCAGCAACAATAGCGGCTGTATTTCCCTGCGGGTTAACATTACACATGGTTAGTGGATGCCCCCAGTTTGGCAGTCCTTCAAACAATTGAATTACCTGCTTGATGACTTCTGTTGTAGTACTCATCTTCTGATTTAAAGATGAATTTTTTACATTTTCAAAATCAATCGTCAGTGCGGGATTTGTTCCCAGGAATGCAGCAGCTCCTATGTTTCCTGGTTTCAGTTTATCCAATTCGCGAATGGCCTGATCAATTCCGTCAGCCAAAGAATCTCTCTCTCCGCTGTATGGAGATGGAAATGATTTTAACATCTCCGAACGAAATTTTGCCCACTGAGGATCGCTTTGGGTGAGCAAACTACTTGTTGCTTTTTGTTGTTTTTCTTTCTTACTCATATCAAGCTCATATATTTTTAAAAATATTTTATTTCAAAGATGAGTACCTTTAAACATATAAGTGTTACATAACTTTAGAAAAGTGTTACATCATTCACACATGTTCTATTTGGTGATAATACTTTCCGGATTATAAAAAGAGCGCTGCTTATTAAACAACGCTCTTCTTATTCTATAAATAGTTTTTAATTAACAATGGTATTGCCCGCCATAGTAACTCCACCAGTTCTTGCTAATGCCCTGCCATCAAGTGTTGCGCCTGTATTAAAAGTGATAGATTGCATTGCCATTACCGTACCTTTAAAAACAGAAGTAGTTCCAAAAGTTGCAGAACTTCCAACCTGCCAATAAATGTTAGATGCCAAAGCTCCCCCGCTGAGGATAACTTTACGTCCTGATGTAGTAGTGAGCGTGGATGCTATCTGTATTATGAAGATTGCATTCGCGTTTCCTTTTGCATCAAAAGTAACATCGCCTGATGATATAGCAAGAGAAGAAGTTGATTTATAAAGTCCAGGAGTTAGTGTAAGTCCACCAATATTTCCCGATAATGTTACTATATCTGTACAAGTTCTTCCGGCTGCATCATTATAGGCTGCTGTTAAATCAAGTTTTGCCTGGTTGGCTATAACATCATTGATGTGTTGTGTACCATTCAATATTCCCGGAGGAAAGCCACCTACCGAAGAGCCCGGGCTTAATCCGAGGTTACCTGTGATTACTGTTGCTCCTGTGCTGGTAACTGCGGAGCCAGCAAGAACTGCTAAGCCGGATGCGCCGGCAAGTGCTACCGAAGCCTGCACCGTGGTTTGAAGGGGTATAACGATTGGGTTTGTTCCGGAAGATGCCGGGGTAGTATCATCTTTTTTACAACCGGCAATTAATACAACCGATATCATTGTTATTGCTGTTACTAATTTTATTATTTTCATTTTTTTATTTTAAATTGTGACTAATTTCCACAATACAAAGGTGGGTTCATTAATTTCGGGAAGTGTTACACAACTTTAGAAAAGAGTTATATCATTCACACATTAAATATTTGATTAGAAATTGATGAAATGATTCAGAACTATTTTGCAGACGGATATCTAATCCGTATATTCTTTGGCAAATTTGATCAGCTCTGCATTAAACTTTTCAGTTTCTTCCAGGAACATGCTATGTCCGCTATTCTCAAAAGCAACAATATGTGAATTTGAAATACCGGCTCTCATTTGTTCAGCCAGATCAAAAGAGCATATTTTATCTTTTTTACCATGCATGATTACCGTCGGAATTTTTATTTTTGCCAAATCACTTCTCAGGTCTGTATCACGCAATGCAATTAAACATTGTGCTGTTGCATACGAAGAAGCGCTTAAACAAATCCCGTTCAACCAACTGCCGATCCCTTCATTTAACGAGGTTTCGGTAGCAGATAATATCTTTGCGAAATTTGATATTAGTTTTGGACGATCCTTGTAGTTCAATTCAATTAATTCATCAACCGCACTTAAAGGAAGATTGTATGGGAAATCTTTGCGTTGTGTCCAAATTGGAGCTGCCGCTCCGAACAAAGCAAGTTTAGAAACATGAGCGCTATCATCAGTTGACGCATAACGAATGGCAATGGAGCCGCCCATAGAAAAGCCACCTAATATTACATCTTTTATTTGAAGATAATGAAAAACTCTTTTAATATCCAACGCATGCACATCGTAATCATAGGCTCCATAAGGTTTATCCGATTTGCCAAAACCTCTTAAGGTAATACCAATCACCCGAAAATTATTTTTGATAAGATCATTATATTGGTATTCATACATTTCGTCACTCAATGGCCAACCGTGTATTAATACTATCGGTTTGCCTTCTCCTGCATCAGTAATATGAAGGCGGACATTGGGTTCTACTTCAATATATTCTGCTCTGACATTTCCAGATGTTGTTTCATTAGATATTTTTTCCATTGTTTAAATATTTAAAATGTTATTGTTTCATTATTCAAAAAATTTATAATTACATCAATTTACAATGTAATGTGCTTGTCTTTAAAAATATTTTAAGCTACAAAATGAGCTTCAGAACTGATGTGAATGCCCAATGCTTTTGAAATCACACAATTCTTTTCCGCATCCTTTACTGCCATTTCAAACTCTTCTGCCTTGGCTCCGGATACAGAGCCTGTAATAGATAAATGAATACCTTTAATGGTTAAATCTTCCATTGTCACCGTTGCTTCGGTATCCAAAGATGTTGGATTAAACCCTTTTTGAGTTAAGATTGCACTGACCGACATCGTGAAACATCCTGCATGGGCGGCGGCAAGAAGCTCTTCAGGATTCGTACCTTTTTCACCTTCTTCAAAACGCGTTTTAAAACTGTAACTTGTGTTGTTTAAAATACCACTTTGCGTGGTCAATGTTCCTTTACCCTCTTTCAGGTTACCTGACCAATGTGCTTTAGCTGTACGTTTCATATTGTTTAATTTTTTATACTTGTTTTTTGTAATTAATGCTTCATCATTTTTTCATCAAGTGAAATGCCCAGACCTTTTGCTACTGTTATTCCTAATTGATTATCGGTACGCAAGAAATGCTCTAACTGACGATTTATGATTTCGTTTTTCTTCTCTCCGCAAATACCACTCATAGAACTTACAATATTGCTTACTAAATTTTTTCTGTCTTGTTCACTCATGGCATTGCGATACAATAATCCTGGCTGTGTATAATGGTCATCATCATTTTCGTTGCGGTCAAACCAATCAGCAATATTTGAATCTAATTGCATTGAAGGTTCTTTGTAACTTCCATCAACAACAATATCATCAAAACTATTTGGCCGGTAATTTGGATTTGCGCCACCATTATCACCGACCTGCATAAGACCGTCACGCTGATAATTTGAAACTATATATGGAGATTTATTTACAGGAATTTGTTCATAGTTCACACCTAAGCGGTAACGCTGTGCATCAGGATAAGAAAGCAAACGTCCCTGCAATAATTTGTCAGGAGAATAACCAATGCCATCAACAACGTGAGCGGGGTCAAATGCAGATTGTTCTACATCACGATAATAATTTTCCGGAATTTCATTCAGTTCCATTATTCCCACATCAATCAATGGAAAATCTTTGTGGAACCAAACTTTCGTTATGTCAAATGGATTCCATTTAAAATTTTTTGCCTGTTCATCTGTCATCACCTGAATTGCCATTGACCACTTTGGAAAATCTTTTTTCTCAATGGCTTCGACCATATCCCGTTGTGCCTGGTCAAGGTCAATCCCCTTCATTTCATTGGCTTCTTTTTCATTAAAATTCTTTATTCCCTGCAATGTTTTGAAATGAAATTTCACCCAAACCCTTTCATTGTTTTTATTGAATAGAGAAAAAGTGTGACTTCCAAAACCATGCATGTGCCTGTAGGAAAAAGGAGTTCCGCGATCGCTCATCAAAATTAATACCTGATGCAAACTTTCGGGATTCAGACTAAAAAAATCCCACATCATTGTTGGGCTTTTACAATTCGTTTTAGGATCGCGCTTTTGTGTATGAATGAAGTGCGAAAACTTTTTCGGATCTTTAATAAAAAATACAGGCGTGTTGTTGCCTGCCAGATCCCAATTGCCGTCTTCGGTATAAAACTTAAGTGCAAAACCACGAGGGTCTCTTTCACTGTCGGCACCTCCTTTTTCTCCGCCAACTATCGAGAAACGTGCAAACATTTTTGTCTGCTTACCAATTTTAGAAAATAGTTTCGCCTTTGTATATTGTGTAATATCATGCGTTACGGTGAAGGTTCCAAATGCTCCTGCTCCTTTTGCATGAACTACTCTTTCCGGAATACGTTCACGATTAAAGTGAGCCATGTCTTCATGTAGAAAATAATCCTGCAAAAGAATTGGACCGCGATTGCCGACAGTCATTGAATTTTCAAACTCAGAATAAGGTCTGCCGCTTGCTGTGGTTAGTTTTTTTTTCGCCATGTTATTCAAATTTCATTATTGATCGATTTTGATTAGTAGGCTAGCTTAAGCTCCCTTGTCACCTTTTCCAATAAATTCCCTTATTTTAGCTTTAGCATAACCACTTGCCATTTTCAAACTGATGTGAGGAGGTAAAGTGAGTTCTTCAGGGTTTACCTCTGCATTTATAATAAATGGTAGATCGGAAGCATATGCTTTTTTTAAAGCCTCTTCTAAATCACAAGCATGAGTAACAGTTATTCCGTCTCCGCCACAGAGTTTTGCGAACTCAGCGTAATCAGGATTTTCAAGTTCAACCTGGAATTGAGGAATACCAATCACCTCCTGTTCCATCTGAATTAAACCAAGTTTATGATTATTGAAAATAATTACTTTGATTGGCAGCTTATATTTAACGGCTGTAATAAAATCTCCCATCAGCATGTGAAAACCACCATCGCCGCATAGAGCAATAACTTGTCTCTTTGGAAATTCCAGCTGAGCCCCTATTGCTCCCGGTAAACCAAATGCCATGGAAGCAATCGTAGCGGATAGCGTGAATCGCTGATTATTTCTTATATGAAGATGACGCGCCGCCCAAACGGTTACGGCACCTGTATCGCAAACAAAAACAGCATCATCATCGGCTAATTTTCCTGCCATGGATGCAAGTATCTGTGGATGCATAGGATCTTCTTCGTTAAGCTCTTTTTTTGTTTGCTCTTCAAGCCATTCTTTCATTTCCTGCTGAAGACCTGTTAAGAAACTATTATCATTTTTTTGATTCAATAAAGGAAGTAATATATCAAGTGTTGCATTTGCATGCCCTGTAAGACCTATTGTTACAGGGTAACGCTTACCAATCTGACATGGGTCTAAATCAATTTGAATAGTAGGAATTTTTATTGATGGATAAAATTCAGGATAAGGATAATCAGTGCCAATCATAAAAAGCAAATCGCATTTTTCCATCGCATTTGCGGATGGTTTTGTGCCAAGCAATCCAAGTCCACCCAGTGATAACGGATGTTCATCGGGGATTATATCTTTTGCTCTTAATGACCTGATAATAGGAGATTGTAAAATTTGGGCTGTTCTTATCAATTCTTCCTTGGCGTTTTTCGTTCCTATACCTGCAAGTATCACAATTTTTTTTGCTTTATTCAATAGCATCGCTGCCTTTTCCAGGTATTCCTTTGCAGGAATATTTTTTTCACAAGAAATAAAAGTGTAATGTTTCTTTTCGTATTGCGGCACTTGATGAGCAGCTATATCCATAGGAATACTAATGTGAGACACTCCGTTTCTTGCCAATGCTATTTGGCAGGCGCGCACTGCAACTTGTGGCATTTGTTCAGGATTAATGATGGTTTGATTAAAGACCGTTACATCATTAAAAAGCATATTGAAATCTACTTCCTGATGATAGTTTGTTCCTAAGTATTGGGTTTCAGATTGACCTGAAATAGCAAGTACTGGAGCGTGGTCAGATTTTGCATCATATAATCCGTTGAGCAAATGAATAGCTCCGGGGCCTGCTGTACCCAAACAAACACCTAATTTCCCTGTTAGTTTTGCGAATGCAGAAGCGGCAAATGCACCTGTTTCTTCATGGCGCACCTGGATAAATTTTATTCTATCCTGTTTTCTGATTGCTTCCACTAAATGATTAATAGCATCTCCCGGTATTCCATAAATACGTTCAACACCATAATCTGAAAGAACTTCCAATAACGCTTCACATGTATTCATTTCATTAAATTCTTTATGATTTTATATTTCTGGAATTAGAGTTTTTTATAATCATAAAATGATTTACTTGACACCTAATGTCTTTAATGCATTCTCATATCTTGTAGCTACTTCATCCCAATTTACAATATTCCAGAATGCCTCAATATAATCTGGTCTTTTATTTTGATATTTCAAATAATACGCATGTTCCCATACATCAATTGTAAGCAGTGGTATTCCTTTTTTTTCAGCAATATCCATTAACGGATTATCTTGGTTTGGCGTAGAGCAAATAAATAAATTGCCTTTATCATCTAAGCATAGCCATGCCCAGCCACTACCAAACCTAGTTTTAGCTGCATCTGAAAATTGTTTTTTAAACTCTTCAAAGGAGACAAATGTTTTTGCAATAGCATCTGATAATTTACCAGTTGGCATACCGCCACCTTTAGCTTTCATGCTTTCCCAATAAAATGTGTGATTGAAATAACCACCACTATTGTTTCTGACTACCATGGGATATTTACTTATCTTTTTAAAAATATCCAAGATATTCATAGTATCCATCTCGGTACCTTTAATTGCATTTATAAAATTGTCATAATACGCTTTATGATGTTTGCTGTAATGAATTTCTACTGTAAGTTTATCAATGTAAGGTTCAAGTGCATCATAAGAATATGGCAGCGCTTTAAATTCAAATTTGTTTGGTGTATTCATTTTGGTTTGGTTTTTAAGATTCATGTTCGTTTGATTTTTTGGAGTATCTTGTGCTTGTGCAATAGCGATACATTGCAAAATAAGAAATCCGAAGATGGCTAATGCTACAATTAATTTCAGTTTATTCATTTTTTATCTTTTTAGAATTTTTCCAAACGCAAGGCGTTCGGGATTATTTTGATTAAAATTGATAAATCAGCTTATAAAATAGCCCGATGAATAAGTTTTCACAGGAAGCCCTTACTTCAACTTTTTAATTGCCTTTTCTACTTCTTTTGCTCCCTTGGCATAAAACATTTCTTCATCGGGAGCAAGCTCGCGAAGCAATCTCAAAAACTCTCCAACGTGTACGAGTTCCTCATTCGCTATGTCCTTAAGCACTTCTATAGCGAGTTTGTTATCGGTTGACTCAGCAAGTTGCATATACAATTGAGTTGCTTCGTACTCTGCAGCTACCATGAAACGTATTGCTCTTACGAGCTCCGCATTCTTTAGCTTCCTATCGTTTGCTAACCCTGAAAAGGGTGATCCAAATTCCGGCATATTTATTTTATTTTTTTATAGTGTTTTACAAAAATTCTTAACAGTTTGTCGAATGATTTTATTAATTTTTGCAATACAAAGGTTAATTCATTAATCTCGGGAAGTGTTACACAACTTTAGAAAAAAGTTACATCATTCGCATATTAAATAGTTGATTAGAAATTATTGGAGATAACTATTAGAAATATCCAATTTCTTTTTTATCAGCCCTATTGTTTATCCTCCTATTATTTGACCAAAGGCAAAGCATCTACGTGAATTTTTTGATTGTTATTTTTCTTTGTGAATAGCTGCACAAACTTTATGGGCAATAAGTTTTTATTCTCCTTTATCCTCATCAAGATTTTCATGATCGTCACCGCCCAAACTGTAATAATTATTTTCTTCATCTTCACTTCCAATATTTTCTTGCTCGTCATCCAGTTCAGCCCCCGGAATATCCAAGTCGCTTCCAGATGCATCGTCCCTAAAATCTTTTTCGTTGTTTTTCCCAACATTGTCATTGGATACTTTTGTTTTAGAAATATCCTCAGGATTGAAGTCCTTCTCTTCATGAGAAATTATATAGATATCTTCACTGTCAGGATACAATGGGTATCCA
>Ga0224525_1000882_pt1 | contig 12052 bp, 3 predicted proteins | sample CFST100metaG_FD_179874 | JGI IMG/M metagenome (GOLD analysis project Ga0224525, IMG submission 179874) | Peat soil microbial communities from Stordalen Mire, Sweden - C.F.S.T100 | ecosystem: Environmental > Terrestrial > Soil > Wetlands > Peat | place: Sweden: Norrbotten County, Stordalen Mire...
TCAACTTTCAAATTATCTCTATCTTCATTTTAATATAGTATTGTTTTAAGTTCTTTATATATCTGTTAATTTATAAATTGTGTCCAAGTCTTAAGTACATTTGTTTTTGAATAATTTGATTTTGCATATCCTACGTCAATAACACTGTTATACGTATCTTCGTCAATATCAGCCCTCTTAATTGAAGCATTTCGCACTCCTGATACTATTGTCGATATGTCCAACATAGAAATTAGTTCTTTATCCCAGGTAGCATCACCTGCGACAAGGTTTATATCATGTGGAAGTGTTATAGTACTTGATATTATCGGTATTCCAGTAATTTCATATTTTGTATAGCCATCCTTTGAAACTTCCAAAGTATAAGTACCAGGCTCTAACTCTGCAATAAATCTGCCTTGAGTCTTATCTTGTACAAAATCTGCCAATACTGTTGCACCAGTTGATTTTTTAAATTTTACTGTCCCCTTGTCAGATGTTGAAGCAATACTCCTTTTCACATAGTTTACTAGTCCCTGTACCTTATAAGTAAGTACTTTGTAAGTAACAACAATTGTCTTTGCTTCTTTTACGGCTTCCGCTGTGTAAGTATAAGAAGTTATGTCTTCTGCAATGGCATGTGGTTCCCCATTAATTTTAACTGAAGCAATTTCATAACCTGATTTAGCATTGAAAACAAATTGGCTTGAGTTATTTCCATATTCCACCTGTTCATTTACATCCCCAGTTGTTGCATTTCCTGAACCTTTTGTAACAGTACCATTTTGTCCCGAAGTTGCCCTAACCATAAATTTTTGTTTAGCTAAATCTGCATTTATATATACATAACCAATAATTAAGCTTTTATCTATTGTAGCTATTCCAGTCGTCTTATCAAATGTATATTTAGGACTATCTGTATAATCTTCCCATCCAATACGCAACATTGGTTTTTCTCTCAAATCCCAAATATAAGTCGAGAAATAATCCATTGCATACCCTTCATTTGCTTTAATTTGAAAAGTATAATTTTCACCAATATTGGCTTTAGTATCCCAATTGTATGATAGATCATTAATTGTACCATTGTTAACATACCAATTTACTGGATACTTAGTATCAAGACTTATATCAATATTTTGGTTCTGGTTATACATTCCAAACATCCCACCATACGTTGCATATCCGCTTTTTGTAATTGTATATCCATATGATGAATTTGCTATTTCGTCGCTTGATGCTCTTCCTTGGCTGTCTGTTTTCAATGTAATTACAGTTATATCCGGATTTATATCATACCAGCAATAATCATACTTTTCTATCCTTATACTGGCATTTTCAATCGGATTACCTGTGTTTACATCAGTTACATTAAATGTTACTGTACCCTTAAATTCCTTGAATGTAACTTCTATACTTCCTGCTGCTGTAACACTTGGGAAAGTATAAACATATTCAAGAGAATTGTCAGATACAGATTGTTCTTCTCCGTCTACTTTAACTTTATCAATTTCAAATCCCTCATTAGCCTTAAATATGAATTGAGTTGAATTAGAACCATGTTCTATTCCTGTTTGTTCAACTGTACCAGTCTGTGCATATTCATAATCCTTTTGTACTGAACCATTATCTCCAGATGTAGCCGTAACTTTATAAGTTTTGATTGTAAGGATAGCAGATATTATTATATTTCCGGTTACAACATTTGCAGGAATAGTTCCAATACCAGTTTCACTACTAAATGTAAATTCCGAACTGCTCAATATCCTTCCACCTACCATTACATTTGGAGCAACCATATTCCTTCCCTCATTCGCAGTTATTTGGAATGAATATGCCTCTCCATGGGTTACTGTGGACTCACCCTTTTCTTCATCTTCAATTTTACCATTTGCAATATTCCAATCCACTCTGTATTTATTGAAAAGCTTTTCTTTAACTGATTTATTTATATTGCTAACACGGAATGTTCCAGTCTTTGTAGCATAACCAGTTGCAGTAATTGTATAATTATATGAACCGTTTTTGAAAGCATTATAAGTTACACCGTTTCCATTTGTAGTCATAGTAGCAGTCGCTTCTCCTGTAACAGATATAGTAGCTCCCTGAATCTTATTTGAATCTACTGCATTTGAAATATCAAATGTTACAACTGATTTGTCACCATTGTCATAATCAAATAACGTGTAAACTGGCTCAGGCAATGCAACTGATTGAGTGCTGTCAGCCACTGGTATTATATTATACCTTGATTCTGTTGCCGACCAAATTTCGTTGTTTAAAGCTGTATCGTCTCCTCCAAGTCCTGTAAATTCACTTGTTTCAGTCCACTTTTTAACTTCTATTGAGTTATAACAAAGTTTTTTCTCATAATCATCCTGTGAAATATCGAATGTATACGTACCAAGCTTGATTCCATCCTGTCCTGTCCCATCTACAGCACCATTTATAGCATACCAACGGAATGTATGGTATCCATCATGGACTGAATATGAAAGTTCATTTTCTTCTATTGAGTCTATGTTGTTACTTTTTGTAAACATTCCATTTCTTAGTATATCTGTATCAAATGACAATCCCCATGCCCCTGCATCAGCTTTTGCGTACTTTAATATTACATCAACACTTAATTTTTCAGTACTCGGATTATACTGCCCTTTGCTTGAAATTATATAACTTGACTCTTCCCCTTTTACAGATGCAGCTTTTACTGTTTCACCAGATTTCTCACCTTCGCCTGCAATATTAATCGCAGATACATTAATTGCATGGCTCTGGAAATTTGATAAATTTTCTATTACATATTCTGGTTTTGTTACAATTGGAGTAGTGTTATGTTTTTTCCCATCTAAATATACATTATATCCAGTTATAGCACTACCTCCGTCAAAAGGCACTGTCCACCTAACTGTTAATTTACCATCCCCTCTTGCAACCGAAGGAGCATCTACCTTATCTGGCACAGTATATGGTATCCCCTGAACGGATTCGGATGGCAAGCTTTCTCCAGCTCCATTTACTGCAGTTACAGTTATCTCATATTTTGTACCATTTTCAAGTCCAGTTATTTTGTAAGCATTCCCCGTAATAATTTCTGTGTTCTTTTTTACTCCATTTGCATAAATGTCATAACCCAACAATGTTCCGCCTCCTGATGTCATTGGTGCATTCCATCCAACATTCAAAGCTTCATTCTGAGGCAATACAGACACAGCTGATGGTGAGGATGGAATATCTTCAATTGCCACATCAACTGTACCAGACATTTCTTTTTCTATTGGGTTAACCCCATATTCAACAAAAAATCCTACATTATACATTGATGGATCTTCAGATGTAGCTTTCCAAAAACTAGAATTATCTGCTCCAAGTATAATATAATTATCTTTGTCAGAATCTGTTGTTCCTGAATTCCAATTTGTATACCTTCCATTTATGCTTTCTTGTTCAGCTGAAAACTGTATACCCTCTTCTGGTCCCGAATCATATCTCCAAACCCCTGGAGTATCTGCACTAGTACCAGAAATCCAGCCAGCATAACCAGATGGTACAAGGCTAAAAAGAAAATCATTTTCACCTTGTGATGTTACAGTAGCCAAATAACCGTTATATCCGTTAAAAGACTTTGCAGTCGCCATACTTGCCGCTGTTTTACCTGTTATAAATCCCATATCTGAACCATAAAAATAATGATGATCCATATAATTACGGAAAAACTGGTAATAGTGCCCTGTTCCCGGATAATAATAAACTTGTCCATCAATAGACGGCTGTGCGTCTGTTCTTGAAGAATCTACTTCACCTATAGAAAAAACAATTTTTCTTGAACCTGTATCAGCAGTGGATACAAATTTCATACTGCGTAAAATCGCCTGATAAGTACCAATTGTAGCCCATCCACTTATAGTGAAAACACCTGTACTTGTATCGAAATTTCTATCCAATCCCCATCCATACCACCAGCTATTGTCACTATCATAAGTGCATTTAAGTGAGTCTGTATTTGAATTATAATTTTCTGTTATTTTTACAGTTGCTTTACTCAAGTAACCAGAACCATTAATTTTTAAATTAGGATCAATTTCCTGTTCCCCACTGTTACGACTATAAACTAATTCATTTTTTACAGTTAATCCATTAACATTTTGAACAACAGGTGTGGCCTGTACACTTATTGATATTTGGCATACAAAAATAAATACAAGCATTATTGAAATGATTCTCAATACCACTTTTGAATACTTTTTTTTCATCAATTGCTGCCTCCTTATTTTAAAATGCTAAACCAGTTCAAACCTCATAAAAACCCATTTAAATAAATTAACTGAGTTTCTCTCTCCTTTCTTTTAGAATTTGTCTTAATTACTGTTCTTTATACTACTTGGCACAACCTAAAAAATAATCATACATTTTAACCTTTAAAAATCGTTAAAACATAAGATTTCTAAATTTTATTCTTCAAACAAATATAGAATTTTTTTGATTGTACCTTAATAGTCAATTATTTTGCAGTCAGTTGATGAATGGAATAAACAATGAATTTTAAAACAGATTTTAAAACAGAAATGATTAATTTTTAAAGATCTATAACTTCGCCAATTAAGAAAGAAAATGTATTCCCACTGATTTATAAATAGTGACTCACCACTTTAGAAGTGGAAGATATATTGATGAAGTTATACATTATATTAATCGGTATTTATCAGATATTTATTAGATATTTATTTAGATAACATGTATATTAAAATAATTCCGCATTCTTAAAGAATGAAATATCAATATAAATGGCAGACGATTTTCAAACTTTAAGAATGCGATATTTAAAACACAGTGAAGTTATTTTATTTACTTTCATATATCCTGTCTAAAAAAACGGCTGTCTCTGCTCTTGTCGCATTTTTCAATGGGAAAATCTTATTTAGATCACTACCTGACAAAAATTTATTCTCAATTAGATATGAAACAGCTTCAATTGCATATGGTGAAATGCTGTTTTTATCTTTAAATTTATTTAAAACATTTTTGTCAGTATTTCCTTTTGAAATTCCAAATTGTTTTAGTGCTCTCTGAGTTATGACAAACATATCTTGTCTTGTAATATAACCTTCAGGTTCAAAATCATTTTTATTTTTTCCAGAAATTATATTCATTTTTTTCGCTATACCAACCATTTTATAATAATAACTACTCTTTTTTACATCAGTAAAATTCGAATCTATTTCTCCTTTAAAATTAAATATCCTTCCAATCAACATTATAAAATCGCCTCGTTTGATGTACTCATTTGGTGAAAATTTGTCACTTGACGTACCTTGTATTATTCCATTTTTAACCAATGAATTAATATGTTCTTTTGCCCATCCAATTCCTTCTATATCAGTAAATGCCTTTGAATTTTCATTATTTATTTTACTATTGTCAGGTGTAGGGGTTAAATCATTTGATTCTGGTGTTGATGTACTGCTGGTAACTTCAGGAGCTAAAGTCGGTGATAAGGTAGGTGTTGTTGTAGGTGATACGGTTGGTGTTGCTGTAGATGTCGTTGAAACCGGCATTAACAATCCTCCACCTCCGCCTGATCCACTACCTGTCTGATTTTTGCTTGTTGCAGTTGGTGTGGCTGTAGGGACTACAGTAGTCGATGTAGTACTTAATCCCTCACTTTCGGTAGAAACTTTTGCCTTCACATTTAAAACATATTCTTTAACTGCTGTTGCTGAATTTTTAGAAATTGTAGCTTTCAATTTAACTTTTTCGTCACTTTCTTGCCTAGTAACAAATCCATAACCTGTTATTATTCCTGGGTTTTCACTTTCCCATTTAACAGTAGTATTATTAACACCAACAGATGGCAATGTAATATGTTGTGTTACGCTATCCTGGTTATCACCTGTGTAATATGAGATAGCAAGAGATTGTTTATCCAATGCAACAACATCCGAAGCTGTCAATAACACAATATTTTCACTAATATCACTATCTTTAACATCAATTATTCCAACTTTATCCTCATATCCATCTTTATAAATCTGATAAATATTACTTCCTGCTGGCATATAAAGTGCAATTTGCCCATTTTGATCTATATTATATTGTTTAGAGTTTACAATTATATTTCCGCTTATCAAATTATTTTTTGAATCCCTGAATGTAATTGTTATCTTATGTCCATCAGTAAGAGAAAGTCTTGTATTTCCAGTATACTCAAAGATTACATTGCATAAAGGTTCATTTTGAACTCCATATTTGTATCGTATGCAGCTTCCATCTTCCATTATCATAGCTCCACTATCCCAGTCCAATACTTCGTTTTTTACTACATTCTTTAGCTTAAACGTATTCTGGTCAAAATTATCTGTACTCATACCATCTTTAATTTTAAACATTAAAGTCGCAATCAATTGTCGGCTTCCTACAGCACTTACTTTTGACTCTTCTGCCATCCATGCAAACATAACATATCCGGTTTCAACAGACAACAGTTTTGAAGTATCTTCGCCTTCCTGTATAATATTTGATTGGTCACTTTTATTTACAACACTCAATACGTCACTGGTATTGGTTGCTTCAACATATTCACCCAAATCTGTTTTAGATAAAAGTGATACTTTACTCTGGTCAAAATCCAATGCAAATCTCCCTACAACAGCTTCAACATTCTCAATATATACATTTAAAGTTACAATTTTATTATTGACCTCAGCTCTTGTGTAATAACCGGGTTTTATAACACTTGCTTGCACAAAACCAGCATTTCCAAATAACATACATACAATTAACACAAAGATTATTTTTTTCATAGACCTTTCTCCTCATTAAATGAATTATTTGCGTGTTTGATTTCAATCGAGTTTATTCCAAGAATTATTGGATGAATTCACTCCATGTTGTAACAATTTTTGTTTTTTTATAGTTACTTTTAGCATAACCAAGGTCAACAATATCTCCAAGACCATTCTCATTTATGTCTGCACGTAAACTATACTTTCTTATGCCACTTAAAATTGTCGTTATATCGATCACTGATATAAGTTCTTTATCCCAAGAAGAATCTCCTGGAATTAATGTTATGTCTTTTGGCAGAACTAATGTTGTATTAACTGGTATGTCTGTTATCGTATAACTCGTATAACCCCTTTTTTGAACTTCCAAACTATAAATACCCGGCAATAACTCTGCTACAAATTCTCCAATATTTTTATTTTGTGTAAATGTAGCAATTGTTTCAATATTGTTCTGATTTTTTAATTTTACTGTTCCCTCATCTTTACTGCTTGGATCAGACAATTTCACATATTTAATCCTTCCACTGATGTTATAATTTAATATTTTAAATGTCACATAAATACTGCTGGATTTATGGACATCTGAAAAGATATGTTCATATGCAAGTATATCAACTCCAATTTGTTGTTCTACTCCGTCAATTGTAACTTTGTCAATTTCATAACCATCATCCGCTGCAAATGTAAACTTACTTGAATTGTCTTTTATTCCCACCATTTCCCTTACTTCTCCTGTTTTCCAAGTCTGGCTTCCAATCCTAACCTTCCCGTTTTTACCTGCTTTTCCAGTTAGAATTGCAACTTGCCCCATTAAGATATCAACATCTTTTTTCTGGTTTTCAACACTGAATATGCCTGTTTTAGACAAATATCCATATACCTCAGTTTTAAAATCATATTCTGCAGCATTAAGGCTATTTGCTTTACAAACACCATTATCATCAGATTTTAAAGTATATAAAACATTACCATCTTTACTAATTAATAAATTCACATCCTTTAATAAAAGTAACTCATTTAAATTGTCTTTAATTCTAAATGTTATAGGATAATAATCTAATTTATCATAATTAAATATAATTGAGACATTTTGAAGTAAATTATTTGGATTACCTTTTTGGTTAACTTTATATTTGTGGTCTACACTGTCCCATATACTATCATTTTGTTCAGTGTTTAATTGTCCATATTCCGCAGTTAATTGCCAATCCATAGCTTCTATAGATTCAGAATTCAACTCCTTTTGATAGTCTTCTAGCGATAAATCAAAAACATAACTCCCCAGTTTATGTCCACCAAGTACATTTCCATCTATTCCATCATTACTTAAAGCAGTCCATCTACAGACATGATATCCATTATTCACTGTTTCATTCTGAGCTCCCTCTGCAAAATCCACACTACTATCTTTTAAAAAAACTCCATTTTTTAAAATCAAATCATTAAATTTAAGTCCCCAAACTCCTGAAACAGCTTCAACATTGTACAGCATAACTTCAACGATATACTTTCCTGTTATCTCATTATAACTGCCTTTAATCACATAATACTTCTCATCTCCATAAATTTTAGGAGCTTTTGTTGTTTTAAGCGATTCTTCACTTTCGCCAATTACGTTTATAGCAGAAACTTTAATATCATATTCTACATCATTTGTAAGCCCAGTTATCATATATGAAGTTGTTGTAATCTGATTTTCATTATTCTTGACCCCATTCACATATATGTTGTAACCAGTTATCTCACTACCATTATTATTAGGTATGATCCAATCAACCGTTAATTTCTTGTTTCCACTTATAACCGTTGGTGCAGACGGTTTTTCAGGCTCTGCTTTTGGCATACCTGTTGATTCGGTTGATTTATCACTTTCATCTATAATATTTATTGCAGTGATCGCTATATTATATGTCTGGCCATTTGTCAATCCGGTTATATTATAACTTCTTATATCAATAATCTCTGTATTATTTTTAACACCATCAACATATATATTATACCCTGTAATTGGATTACTTCCTTCATTTTCTGGAGCATTCCATCCGACTGACAATGAAGCTTTACCCGATACAACTTCTGTAATTACTGGTCTACCTGGTTTTATACCTACTTTCCCAACCGACGCTATTGATTTAGCACCTTCTCCAGCAATGTTAATTGCCGAAACTTTTATACTATAGCTTTGTCCATTTGTTAAACCTGTAACTGTATATTCTGTTCCAGTTATTGCTGAAATATTATTTTTTACATCACCTACATATACATTGTATCCTGTTATTACACTTCCCCCATTTGCAGGAGCTGTCCATGTCACTGTCAATTCTCCATTTCCTGCTACTAAGTTAGGTGCTGTTGGTGCTGCTGGCACAGTATAAGAATTCACATTAACTGCAAATGTATCTGATGTCCTTGCTCCTAAAGCATCTATAACTGTTACTGTAATAGTCGAAGTTCCACTCGATCCAGAAACAGTGCTATAAGTTATTGACCTGTTTGCGCCACTGCCCCCAAGAGAAATACTTCCACTTGTTATAATTCCTGTATTTGATGATGTCGCCTCAACTAAAAGTAAATCTGTCGACGTTTCTGTATCACCAATTGTAAAACTTATTGTTTCAGACTGCCCTGGTTGCTTTGTCCTATTTGCAATATCACTTATTGTCGGAGGATTATTTACAACTAACCTAAATGTTGTAGTCGATGTGTTTGACCCATCATATGCAGAAATTGTAATAATAGTTTCCCCACTCTGGTTCTCAGTTGGTAATATTGATATGGTTCTATCTGAATCAGTTCCACCAAGTGTAATATTACTATTTGGGACAACTGTTGTATTTGATGATATTGCACTCATAGCAATACTTCCCCATGGAGTATCAGAATCATTTAATGTAAAAGCTATACTCCCAGTCGATGTATTTCTGGCCACTTTTTTATCATTAATTGCTGACAGTACTGGCGAGTTGGCAGCCCCTGTCTTAAACGACCTAACTGTCGTAGATGTAGTTCCACTGGCATTTTGGGCAACTACTTTCCAATAGTATGTCGTACTTGCATCAAGAGTGTATGTGTATGAATTTTGTGTAGTGGTTGTGTTAACTACTGGGCTTGATAACAAATTTGACTTTGATACCATAATTGTATAATTAGTCGTATTTCCACCTGAATCCCATGTAAAAGTTGTATTGGCTGAAACACCTTGAGCAGTATCCGAAGGAGCTGTCAATACAGGCATCCCAGGTAAATTGCTAGCCTGAAGGTAGATCGGATCATAATACTCTGTCCCTGAAGCTTTTGTATAAGTACTTCCAGATGGTGTATATTCAATAGCAAATCCACTTGATATAACACCTGATGTATCTTTTGAATACTGGATAGCACTTGATCCATCTGAATTTTCTATTCCTATTGTAGCACTTCCACCTGTACATGAAGTATTGTCTCCTGTTATTGAACGATACTGGGTTACAATTTTATTAGTACTTTCATATAAAATAACTTGGAACGTCCCCAATTTGACACCTGAACCATATAATGTCATATCAGTCCATTGTGTTACAAACTTTCTATTTGGTGATGAGCCTACAGTTTGATATAAAATAGAATTACTGGGTGCTATTAAATCATCCCAATAAGCATAAATTGCATTATTAGGTGCAGATGAGCTTGGTATTGCAACATTCGAAAAACTAGAGCTTGGTGTTACAAAATTAACAATTCCATTAGTACTTATATTTGATTGGGTATAGTTATTTCCATAAAAATTAAATGTAAAACCAATCGGAAATTGTGACCCTGCGGCATTAGCTGCGTCATCTCCAGACAAGTTGGTATAAACCGCACTTACCACTACTTCTGATGATGCATATGTTTTCCACAGGCACATATTAAAATTTATAGAACATATTATTAAAAAGACGATAACTTTCAGTAAAAATTTTTTCATTAGAATACCTCCAGATACCCACCAATTTTGTATTTAATCAATAACAAATCCAGTTAATGCTTCAATCATATCAAGATATGACCAATGGTCTTTTGATAAGTCAGAATAGCTTTTAATATTAATTTTTAGTAATTCAGAAAATTTAAGGTGTCTATTGAGCATAGCATTTACTATTTTTACTCCTTCTGCTCTAGTAATATATTTGCCTGGCATAAAGCTTCCATTCGAATAACCCTTAATCCATTCTTTTTGGTATGCTTTGTCAATACTCTCCTTTGCCCAATCAAAACCATCCAAATCATTAAATGAACTATTTAAAGCATTATTTATTAGGCTATCCTTTGTGAATCTTTCTGCAGCAACGACAAATTCGCCACGTGTCATGAATTGTTCAGGTTTAAATTCACCATTTGGATATCCTTTTATAATTCCATTTTTTTCAGCTGTATCCAGACTGTCTAAATACCATTCTTTATTTTGCAAATCATAAAAATGTGTTTTAATATTTAGCACTTCTTTATTTTTTTCTTTAACCAACCTTGAAAATATAGTTGCTGCTTCTATTCTTGTCATAAAGTTGTCTGGTCGGACAGTACCATCAGGATATCCAACGATATAAGGAATACGTTTTACTTTAGAGCCTGTCTCTTTATCATCTTTAGTCCCATCACCATTGTTATTCGAATTGTCTGTATCATCATTATTAATTGAATCTTTAGGTATAAACATTTTTTTAATCATTGGTTTATAACTTATAAAATATACACTAAAACTGTCAGTCTTAAATGTCAGATACCCACCATTAAAAATAGTTTCCATTGCTTCTACAATACCATTGTGGTATCTGTATATCTGATAGTCAGACCCACCCCTTATGTTTTCTGGAATCTCAACTTTTACTGTAACCATATTTTGGGTATTCTTTATATGAACTGGTTCTTCACCTTCCACTAACAAATCTATTGATATATCAAGATAATTGACCGCATCTTTTTCTCCTACAGTATCCTTAAACATTTTAAAATCAGTTTCTGTCAAATTTGCGGCTGGTTCAACTTTAAATAAAATTGTTACATTTTTATTAGACATTATTTTGTCAGTTACATCAATTGCTCCTAATATCTCCTCTGGAAGTATATTAACCTTGGTTTCTTTTTTATTATTTTCTACTTCAACATCCAATTCTCCACGAAGTATCCTAAGTGTATATGTTCTTGAATTGTCAGGTGTTCCATCAGCTTTTATAATTCCTATATCAAGCACTACATCTGAAATGATATTCCCATTTTGGTCTTTTGCAGGTATCCATATATCATTTCCATTTAATATAACTCCTTTTTTA
>Ga0224525_1000883_pt1 | contig 12045 bp, 9 predicted proteins | sample CFST100metaG_FD_179874 | JGI IMG/M metagenome (GOLD analysis project Ga0224525, IMG submission 179874) | Peat soil microbial communities from Stordalen Mire, Sweden - C.F.S.T100 | ecosystem: Environmental > Terrestrial > Soil > Wetlands > Peat | place: Sweden: Norrbotten County, Stordalen Mire...
AGCAGAGAGTCCGGATATCGCTTCCAGTTGATCGATGGCTTCTTTATGGGCTATCTCCAGATCGGTTTGTTTTTTAGTCACAATTTCAACCTGAACAGTCAGTTGATCTTTGATGGTCTGAACCTCTTTTTGTTTGCGTTGTGTCTCTTCCAGTTTCTGATTTAGCGCCGTCTCTTTTTGTTTTATTCTGTTTTCTGCTTGTAATACTTTGCTATTCTTTTCGTTGATAATCTTTTCGTGATCTGACTTTAATTGAAGAAATTTCTCTTTAGCCTGTAGGATTTTGTCCTTTTTGATCATTTCACCCTTTTCTTCAGCATCGAGAATAAGTCTCTCATTTTTCTTAATGATCGCCTTTCTGATGAGTGAAATTGAAACCAGCACCCCTGCTGTGATACCTGCCAGAGCAGAAATAATAATAGTAGTAATAGAAATTGTGTCCATATGTGATATAGATTAAAGGGGTTAAGGTAGGAAAGAAGGCACAATAACAAAAAAAAACCGCGATAATTACACTGAGTTTTGGGAAACCCCAAAACGGAATTATAGGAGCTGCCAGGAATTTCAAACTTCCACTGTCACTGAAAGTGATGCTGACTTTCGTCAGCAGGTGGCCTGTTCTAGAAACCAGAAGCGGTTCTCCAACCTAGAAAGTGTTGAGTTTCCAAACTGTTGTAACTTATCGCGGGTATCTTTATGTGAAAGAACGGTGTCTCTTAAAGTGGTTGATGATCTGATAGTACTCTATCGATTTCCTGAAGCTTCTCAGTCAGTAACGAATCTCTGTATTGCAACTCATTCTCCTGTTTAAGTGATGATATCGCAAAGTGTAGTGCTATCATAGCCAGCAGGTCCTGTTTATCTTTGTATCCAAAGTTTTCTGCATAAGCTTTCAATTGTTCTCCCATCGAATGGGCAGCTTTCCTGATAACCTCTTCTTCGGCAGTATCGATGGTCAGTCGATAGTTGCGGTCAGCAAGATTCACGGTTATAGTTATTTCAGCCATTTATGGACGTTTAATTGATGATCCAACCTCATTTATTATTTAAAAGACCAATACATTTGTCAATTTCCCGCACCAGTTCATTGATTTTTTGTTTTGCCTGTGCCGAATCTTTTCCCGATTCGATTGATTTTGCAACATTAATGAGTTTAATTTTTTCTTCCAATGTTTTCACTTCATTGCGCTTTTCCCGCACAACCTTTTCCAGGTTTTGTTTTTCCAGTCCTACCCGATTCAACTCCTCCTTAAGGGCATCCATTTGTCCTGTAAGCTTTCGAACCTTGTATTCAATACCGGAAACCAACAACTCAAGATCTTTCATAAAGGTTAATTCCAACGAAGAATTAGTGCAATTTCTACGCAAAGATAACTCGAGCAAATCTTTGATGCAAATTTTTTAATAAGATATAAAAAATGATGTAACTTAGTACTGTATTAGAACCACTTAATTCAACTAAATTGCTTTCTGCTGTTCTTAATCTTTAGCATTTACGAAAATGAACGAAGATTTTTTGCATTATTTGTGGAGGTATCGGCTTTTTGGTCCTGAATTGTTCACCTCAAAGGGTGAACATATCGAAGTAATCGATACCGGTTTTCATAATCATGATAGTGGGCCAGATTTTCTGAATGCACGTATTCGCATTGATCATACCCTTTGGGCTGGGAATGTAGAAATTCATTTAAATTCTTCAGATTGGGTCAATCATGCCCATCACCTTGATCTCTCTTACCACAATGTCATTCTTCATGTAGTATATAACGATGATCTGGATCCCGAATCCGAACTGGCTCCTCCTGCTCCCTGTCTTGAAGTAGCGAAGTATGTTGACTACAAATTATTCTATCGCTATCAGTCTTTTCTGACCGCAAGGGGATGGGTGCCTTGTCACAACCAGATTAGCCAGACAGAACACCTGATCAGGACCTCCTGGTTTGAACGTATGCTGGCGGAAAGATTAACAGAAAATGCTCAATATGTTCTGAAGGTATTCGAAGAGACCCATCATGATTGGAGTGAAACGTTCTATCGCCTATTGGCAAGGAGTTTTGGGCTGAAGCTGAATAAAGAACCCTTTGAAATGCTTAGTGCCAGCCTCCCGCTTTCCGTCATTCTCCGACATCGCAGCAGCCTCTTTCAGCTTGAGGCGCTGTTATTTGGTCAGGCAGGATTTCTTGATAATGATTTTATCGATGATTATCCGGTAAAACTAAAAATAGAATATTCCTTTCTCAAGGGGAAGTATGACCTCCACCCTTTGCCGGTGCATCTCTGGAAGTTTTTAAGAATGCGTCCTGCCGGGTTTCCAACTGTCAGGTTGGCGCAGTTTGCAGATTTTTGGCATCGGAATGCGATGGGGATCGATGATGTGTTGAAATGTGCTATAACGGAATCTTTTTGTGCGAAGTTTGCTGTCAATGTTTCAGACTATTGGACCGATCATTATCTTCCTGATAAATTATCAAAACATAGGACTAAGACATTTGGCAATGATGCAACCAACAGGTTGCTTATCAATGCCGTGCCTCCATTGTTATTTGCTTATGGTCAGGTTTATGGAAACAACCAACTAACCGAAAGAGCAGTAGCTGTGTTGGAGCAATTACCTGCTGAAGCAAACAATGAAACCAGGCATTGGATTGAATTGGGACTAAAACCTGTCTCAGCAGCAGAAACGCAAGCACTCCATTTTATGAAAAAGAACTACTGTGACCAAAAAAAGTGTCTGCATTGTAGAATTGGTATTTATTTGCTGAGAAGTGAAACTGAATAAATGAAATCTTTTTGTTTTTATTGAGAGGGTTACGCCAATGATTTAAATCATTTTATCATGTTCAAAGGATGGAAAGACTTTTTTTATTTGAATAGAGGAGAGCAACGGGCTATGCTCATCCTTTTTACTTTAATCATTATAGTCTATGGAATGCTAATCTATTCAAAAATGCAATCCGGTAGTCAGTCTGTGGATACCGTTGCCTTCGCAAGGGAAATCAAAGCATTTGAGCATCAGATTGACAGTGCAGGGTTCTATCAACCTAAACAATTTAGCATAGACAATGGGAAAAGACATCCATCCAATTATGCCGTAAATGAAAAGGCCAAACCTTTAACGCCCTTCTTTTTTGATCCAAACACATTAACAGACCAGGGATGGATTAAAATAGGGCTTCCTGCTAAGTTGATCCGCACTATCTTAAATTATACGTCAAAAGGGGGACATTTCTATCAAAAAGAAGACCTTCAAAAAATTTATGGTCTCACGGCTGTGCAATATGCAACACTTGAACCTTATATTTCAATTCCGCCAAAGCCTAGAACAGGTTATGCAATAGCAAATTATAAAAATTTGAGATATGAAAAACCTGTTGTACAACCTGTAGAGTTAAACAGTGTCGATTCTGCAGGGCTGGATGCCTTAAGAGGTATAGGTCCTGTCTTTGCCATGCGTATTATTCATTTTCGGGATTTGCTGGGAGGATATGCAACACGGGAACAATTGCTTGATGTTTATGGTCTCGATTCCACATTGTATCAAACGATACTCCCTTTTGTAAAGGTAGATCCTGAAAAGATCAAACACATTGACCTCAATCAGTGTCCGTTACCGGCACTTAGAAAACATCCTTATATAGGTTACTATCTGGCTAAAGCAATTGCAGATTATAGGGTCAAGCATTTGAAATTCAGGTCTATTGATGAGGTTCGACTTCTTCCAGGTATGACCCCAGAGAAGTTCAAACAATTGAGTCCATATCTGATTGTTATTGAGTGAAATATAAGATATGTTCATGGATTAATGATGTAAAATCAATAGAAAGTTACCGGAGTTGGAATAACTTTAATATCTTCGCCGGCAAATCCTATATCCATGGCTACAGAAATTACACAAAAACACCCTCCTGCACTATATCTGCTTTCAGCAACAGCAGCAGGCGAACGCTTTTCCTATTATGGTATGCGTGCGCTTTTAATGCTTTATATGACCCATAAAATTTATGACCAGCTCTCCGGAATGAATTTTTCAGATAAGACCTCAGGTCTGGTGTATGGTTTGTTTAACGGTTTGTGCTATTTATTCCCTTTCTTTGGGGGCATGATAGCAGACAGGCTGATCGGAGAACGCCGTTCAGTTTCCATTGGTGGGGTGCTGATTGGAATCGGTTTGCTGATATTGTCTATCAATAATTCCGTATTTCCTTTTGTCACAGGGTTAACATTTATTGCAGTGGGTAGTGGCTTTTTCAAACCCACCGTGATAGCGATGATAGGAGAGCTCTATGAACAGGGTGATCCTCGTCGTGACAGTGCATTTACGTTATATTACCAGTTATTCAATGGCGCTGTATTTGCCGCTCCATTGATCTGTGGAGGTGTAGCAGCACTTTATGGTTACCGTGCAGGTTTTATGGTATCCTCATTCGCTGTTGTTCTCAGTATGATTGCATACTGGATTTTAGCTCCACAGATCCTGGGTACTGTTGGCAAAGAACCCAAAGCAAAACAACGCCAGCAAAGTAATATAGAGATCCTGCCACTTACCAAAGAAGAGAAAGACAGGATATCAGTAATTTTTGTATTGCTTTTTTTTGTGACCTTCTTTTGGGCAGGATATGAGCAGGCCGGAAGTTCCCTTACCTTGTTTACTGATAAATATATTAACCGCAACATATTTGGGTTCGAAATCCAAACCCCCTGGTTTCAAAGTGTAAATCCTTTATTGGTATTGGTGCTGGGGTTCCCTTTTTCATACCTCTGGATAAAATTGAGTAAGATCGGTAAGAATCCTTCTACACCTATCAAGATGGCTATTGGTATGGTGCTACTGGGTGTTGGTTTTCTATTTATGCTCGGTGCCGTTGCACAACTCAATGGTGGCGCACCCAAAGCAAGCATGCTATGGTTATTGCTTGCCTATCTGTTTCATACTATGGGAGAGCTGATGCTTTCTCCGATCGGATTATCAATGGTTACCAAGCTAGCACCCGCATATATGGTCTCTATGTTTATGGGAGTATGGTTCCTGAGTTCTTTTATGGCTCATCTTATTGGAGGAGTCATAGCCAGTTTCATAGATCAGCTTGGAGCTGGTGTAATATTTGGAGGTGTTGCAGGATTTATTATCTTTCTTGGCATTATCGTATTTGTAATATCGAAATGGCTCTTAGGAAAGATGCATGGCCGTGACTAATTGGTTTCATCCATTGCCTCTTCGTCAAGTTTGAGATAGGGGACATAACTCATCACTGCGGCAAGGCAATCTTTGGTCAGCAAGGAATCTTCTAAAGCGTTGTGTGTTTCGCCCTCTCTCTCGAGTCCAAAATAACTGGCGACAGAACCAAGACTACGGTTTCTTGGGACATCGTAGCCATTGGCTTCCAGAATTTTGAATAAATAAAAACTCAATTGGTGTAAATCCAGTTGTGTGTACGAAAAAAACCAGTCAACTTTCTGTCTGTTGTAAGCAGCACGCAGGAAGTTGATATCGTACATGACGCTTTGCCCACAAATCGCTATTTTCTTAAAAACGTTTTGTTTATCAGTCCCCTTATATTTAATGGTTTCCAGAATCCATTTTTCAAATAGTTCGATTGCCTCATACATCATAGGGGCATCCTGCAGATCGGCAAGCGATAAATCATGAATCTTTTGCGAAGGGGCTGAGAAACTCTCGGTATTTTCGGGATAAACATTTGTTATAAACCGTCCGAGTTCCTCCCATTCGGTATTACACAAAACAGCGCCTATTTGTATGACTTCATTCCATTCGGGATCAGGACCACTCATCTCGAGGTCAAGGACTAAATATAACATTGCGTTTTAATTGACGAGATAAATTTTAAAAACAATATTAGGCATTATTTAGATTTACGTATCTGATGGATGCTTTGTGCCATGTGTTCCAGGTAGATCTCGTTTTGAGTGATCCAGTTTTTTCGAGCTTTGACATAAAATGAGATCCTGATTTTACCGTTGTCTTTGATATACATACGATAAATTCTTCCTGAAAGTTTGAGTCCTTTAACACCATCATTGAAAGTGAATTTTTCAATTTTATTGAAATCAGTAGAATCTACTTCGGCAAGTTTATTTTCATTTTCGGGAGTAATCCTCTCGCCATATATCCTCATGTCCGTAAACTTCTTTCCTGTAAAGATATAATAGCCATCGCCAATTGTACTGGCATCTATAGCACGCCATTCTTTTGGTAATTCAAAAGCAAAATTATAAGTCTGATTAAATGCAGTCTTAAATCTGTTTAAGCTGGCAGGCCGGTAAACAGCTTCCTGGCTCTCTTTATTGATTATCAAAGTGCTATCTGTCGCAATGCTATCGGCAATCTCGTTTGCTCTGGTAGTTGCCTGATTGGTGTTCTGATTTGATGCATTTTTAACAGGTTGGTTGTTACAGGCAACCAACAGAAATATAAATGCAATGACAATAGGTGAAATTATTTTACGGCACATAGAAATACGTTTTAATGAACAAAGATAATACGATTGTTGTTTCCGTTTAAATAAATACATTACTAAGGTATTATTTAAAATTTTCCATAACTCTATTTATGATTATTTGGTTTTAAAACTTTGAGTAGATAAAGGGGTAGAAAATTTAACATTATCTTTGTTTTTTTAAATTATTAATGGTTAGGAAATGATTAAAGGAAATTTCATTTTAAAATACGCGATGATAGTTAATGCCAACATAATAAATAGTTTAACTTTAGTGCTCCTGAGCCTGGTTTTATTTTCATGTGGTCCAAAGAAGCAACCTATAAATAACAACGCTCCGAAGGATTATGCAGTTCTTACAATACAGCCACGTGAGGCTACGACTCATGATGATTATCCTGCAACTATCCAGGGTGAAGAAATTGTAGAAATCAGACCTATGGTGGATGGATATCTTGAGGATATCTATGTTCCTGAAGGTGCATTGGTTAAGAAAAATCAGCTATTATTTAAGATTAAAAATCCTCAATATGAACAGGCAGTGGTTACTGCCAGGGCAGCAATAAAGATTGCAGAGGCCGATGTTAATGTTGCAAAAAAAAGTGTAGAGAAAGTCCGACCATTGGTAGAGAAAGATATTGTGAGCAAATACGAGCTGGAATTTGCACAATACACGTTGCAATCAAAAGAAGCAGTGTTGGCCCAGGCTAACTCCACTTTAGCGAATGCCAAAACCAATCTTGATTATACCATTATTCGTAGCCCTCAAAATGGAGTAATAGGTGCAATCCCATATAAAATTGGGGCTTTGGTAAATAGTGCAACTGCAAATCCATTAACAACACTATCTAATATTGAAAATGTATATGCCTATTTTTCAATGAACGAAAAACAACTTCTGACACTTTCGAGTACAGTTGCAGGTAATACAATGCAGGAAAAGCTAAATCATCTCCCTCCGGCAACATTGCTATTAGCAGATGGGACAGAGTATCCCGACAAAGGAAAACTCGAAACAGCCAGCGGCCTCATCAATACGGAAACAGGTACAGCCAGTTTTAAAGCTATTTTTCCTAACGCAATGGGCATTATCCACAGTGGAGCAAGCGCTACCGTGCGATTGAATACTACAATTTTATCCGCCATCCTGGTTCCACAAAGCGCTACTTACGAGTTACAGGACAAACGATTTGTCTATAAACTTTCAGATAATAACAGGGTAAAAAGTACTGCAGTAAAGTATACACCAACAAGTGACGGACAGTTTATGATAATACTTGATGGGTTGAAAAAGGGGGATAGAATTGTGTTAAACAGTTATAATCTACAGGATAGCACACTTATAATTCCTAAACCTGTAAAAGCAGATAGTATATATAACCCGGTACATAAAAATTAATTCCCAATTTTTTATGCTTAAAAGATTCATAGAACGTCCTGTATTGAGTACCGTTATTTCGATACTTTTAGTCTTGTTGGGAGTATTGGGGCTTTTAAAATTGCCTATAGCACAATATCCTGATATCTCTCCACCAACAGTTCAGGTAACTGCAAATTATTCAGGAGCAAATGCAGATGTCGTACTAAAGAGTGTCATTGTTCCATTAGAGCAACAGATTAACGGAGTGCAGGGAATGACCTATATCACATCATCTGCAACCAATACCGGTTCTGCCTCGATCAGTGTCTTTTTTGCAGTTGGTACAGATCCAGACCAGGCTGCTGTTGATGTGCAGAACCGTGTAGCTGCTGCAACCAGCTTACTTCCACAAGATGTCATCAAGAATGGTGTCACGGTAAGAAAACAGCAAAGCAGTAATATTTTGATTGTATCTATGTACAGTGATAATCCGGTCTATGATCAGAAGTTTATTCAAAACTATGCAGCTATTAATGTAATTCCTCAACTTCAAAGAGTAAACGGAGTAGGAGGAGCTAATATATTTGGTTCTGATATGACCTACTCTATGCGTATCTGGTTGAAACCTGATGTAATGTCTGTTTATGGTATCACACCTGCTGAGGTCTCCAACGCATTGAATGAACAAAATCTTGATGCCGCTCCCGGTAAGTTTGGAGAGAATGACAACCAGAGTTTTCAATATGTCATAACATATAAAGGCAGACTGAAGACTCCGGAAGAATTTGGAAATATCATCATTAAGTCCACTTCTCAGGGACATTATCTGAGATTAAAGGATATTTCAAGAGTTGAATTAGGAACGATGAACTATACCGGTTCAACTTCTACCGATGGAAAACCTTCATTGGGTATATCTATCAGTCAGGCGCCCGGAAGCAATGCAAGGGATGTAGTCAATGAAACCAAGAAAGTAATTGAAAAGGCTGCACTCTCCTTTCCAAAGGGAGTGAAGTTTGTTTACCTGGTAGATATCAACCAGTTTTTGGATGCTTCTATTTCAAAGGTGCTTCGTACATTGTTAGAATGTTTTCTGCTGGTATTTTTGGTCATCTTAATTTTTCTTCATGACTTCAGATCTACCTTGATACATGGGATCGCGGTTCCGGTTGCCATAATAGGAACTTTCTTCTTTCTATATCTGTTTGGTTTAAGTATTAATTTGTTGACATTATTTGCTTTAGTGCTTGCAATAGGGATTGTTGTCGATGATGCCATTGTGGTAGTAGAGGCTGTACATGCCAAGTTGGAAGGTGGTTTCAAATCACCGCGTAAAGCTGCTACGGTAGCCATGAGTGAGATCGCCGGAGCCATAGTTTCCATCACCCTGATCATGGCCTCGGTATTTGTCCCTGTGACTTTTGTAACAGGTTCTGTGGGCGTTTTTTATAGACAATTTGGTATTACACTTGCTATTGCCATCATGATTTCAGCTGTAAATGCTCTGACGCTCTCTCCTGCTTTGGCAGCGTTGATTTTGAGACCACCTAATCACGAGTCAGAAAAACATAAACGAACATTTATATATCGTTACGGTGTGGTGTTTGATTCTTTCTATGATAAGATTAAAAATGGTTTTGTCAGTTCAGTACATTTTCTGGTAGGTAAAAAATGGTTAGTCGTTTTAATCATTGTCTTTTTTAGTGGACTTTTCTTTCTTCTTTTGAAAACAACACCATCGAGCTTTGTTCCAAATGAGGATATGGGAACTGTTTTTGTTAATATCACTCTTCCGCCTGCCTCTACCATGGAACGGGTTGGTGTGGTTGCCACTGAAGTAGATAAAATTGCACGTACTATTCCTCAGGTTACCCACACACTCCGTATCCTGGGTCGTAACTTCATAAGCGGTGCCGGGAGTTCATACGGAATGATTGTGATACGATTAAAACCCTGGGATGAACGGCCGGGTGTCAGTAACAATGATGTTATTGCGACATTAATTAAAAAAACTGCACATATCAGGTCAGCAGAAATCCGTTTCATATCATTGCCAACCATAACAGGGTTTGGTGTCACCGGAGGTTTTTCATTACAGTTACAGGATAAAGGTGGACACAGTGCCGATGAATTTTATAAAGTAGCACAAAAGTTTATGGGGGCATTAAATAAACGGCCTGAGATACAATATGCCATCACTTCATACAATCCCAATTTCCCACAGTATCTACTGGATGTGAATGTCGCAAAGTGTAAAGATGCCGGTATACTGGTCACTGATGTACTATATGCCATGCAAGTCTATTTTGGAAGTTTCTATGTCTCCAATTTCAATGATTTCGGTCAACAGTATCAGGTCATTATTCAGGCTGATACAAGCTATCGCGCCAATCCTGATAAATTGAACCTGGTGAGTGTGAAAACCAGTAGCGGCGTCATGGCCCCTATTAATGAATTTATTACGCTAAAGAGAGTGTATGGCCCTGAAAGCATTTCAAGGTTCAACCTATTCAGTGCTATAGCAATAAGTGGATCTCCCAATAATGGTTTCTCTACCGGACAATCATTGGTTGCGATCCAGCAGGTAGCTTCACAAACATTGCCTGCCGGCTACGGATTTGAATATTCAGGTATCAGTAGGGAAGAAGAGAGCAGTGGTTCACAGACGATTTACATTTTTGGTTTAAGTCTTTTGTTTGTCTTTTTATTGCTGAGTGCACTCTATGAAAGTTATCTCTTACCTTTTGCAGTATTGTTATCACTGCCTGTAGGGTTGTCGGGTGTCTTTGTATTTGCAAAAATATTTAATATCGACAATAATATTTATATGCAGATTTCAATGATTATGCTTATTGGTTTGCTGGCAAAGAATGCTATTCTGATCGTAACCTTTGCACAGGAACGAAGAGAAAAGGGGATGACTATCCTGGAAGCAGCGATCGAAGGAACTAAAGTACGACTCCGTCCAATACTCATGACTTCTCTTGCTTTTATATTGGGAGTGATGCCACTCATGGTTGCAACCGGTGTTGGGGCCAATGGAAACAAGTCAATTGGTACAGGTGCCATAGGAGGTATGGTGTTTGGGACATTCCTGGCAGTTTTTGTAATACCACCATTATTCGTGATGTTCCAGACTTTGCAGGAAAAGATCAGAGGCAAAAGAATAATGGAAGAAGAGAACGAGGATGAATAAAAGCGATGCAAAGAATGTTGTTGAAATTTGACAGTAGTAAAAAAATAAAAAAATGAACCGACTAAAAATGAAGACAAGAAAGTGGCAATGGCTCATGTTTGTGGCTGTTATGATTTTGACTTCATGTAAAGTGACTCAAAATTATAAACGTCCTGTCGCTATAGCAGGTAATGCACTGTATCGTGATGTGAAAACAACAGATACAACCACAATAGCAGATATCTCATGGAAGCAGATGTTCATCGATACCATCTTACAACATCTGATACAGGAAGGTATCAACAATAACCTTGATTTGAAGATAGCCTTGTCGCGTATAAAACAAGCACAGGCAAATCTTCAGGCCGGAAAGGCTGCTTTGTTTCCTTCATTGAATGTTCATGGGACTTATACAGATCAGAAATCTGCGAATAATATACCTACCATTGCTAATTATTATCAGCTTTATGGCAACTCAAGCTGGGAGATTGATGTCTGGGGCAAATTAGGAAGCGCCAAAAGAGCTGCTCTGGCTTCATTATTTCAGAGTGAAGCCTACAAAAGAGCTGTTCAGACTCAGCTTGTTTCAGATATTGCAACCAATTATTACACCCTGCTGGCTTACGATGAACAATTGCAATTGACACTCAAGACTGTGGATTTCAGGATTCAAGATGTTGCCACGATGAAAACACTGAAAGAAGGCGATGTAGTTACCGGTGCCGCTGTAGTAGAAAGTGAAGCAAACCATTATTCTGTCGAGGTTACCATACCGGATTTAAAACAAAATATCAGGGTTACCGAAAACGCTCTCAGTGTATTGTTGGGTCGAAATCCTGGCACAATTGTCCGGGATAGCTTGAAAAACCAACAGGTCAGGACTGAATTACAAACAGGAGTGGCAGCACAATTATTGTCACACCGACCCGATGTACAGGAAGCCGAGAGTCAACTCCGTTATTATTTTGAACTGACCAATATTGCCAGGTCTTATTTTTATCCCTCACTGACAATTACAGCCCAGGGAGGGTTTTCAAATGGGACCTTGTCTACGT
>Ga0224525_1000884_pt1 | contig 12039 bp, 8 predicted proteins | sample CFST100metaG_FD_179874 | JGI IMG/M metagenome (GOLD analysis project Ga0224525, IMG submission 179874) | Peat soil microbial communities from Stordalen Mire, Sweden - C.F.S.T100 | ecosystem: Environmental > Terrestrial > Soil > Wetlands > Peat | place: Sweden: Norrbotten County, Stordalen Mire...
TTATATAGATAAGAAATGGAGGCATATTTTGTTTTTTGCTAAATTAGTTTAGTAGATTTAGGGATATTCAAAAATTAATAAAATAATACAAAATAATCAGGGAGCGAAATTAATTATGAAAATTAAAAGTGATATTGAGATTGCCCAAAGCGTTGAAATGAAGCCAGTATGCGAAATTGCAGATGTTTTGGGAATAAATGAGAATGACCTTGAGTTGTATGGGAAATATAAAGCAAAAGTTGATTATAATATTCTTCAAAAAATGAAGGATACCAAAGAAGGAAAACTTATATTGGTTACTGCAATTAATCCAACGCCTGCTGGTGAAGGTAAGACTACAACATCAGTTGGACTAGGGGATGCGTTGAATATTATCGGCCAAAAAACTTGTATAGCACTTAGAGAACCATCTCTTGGACCAGTATTTGGTGTGAAAGGTGGTGCAGCTGGAGGAGGATACGCACAAGTTGTTCCTATGGAAGATATAAACTTACATTTTACAGGAGACATGCATGCTATTGGAGCGGCAAACAATCTATTGGCTGCAATGTTAGACAATCATATTTTCCAGGGAAATGAGCTTAGTATTGATACTAGAAGGATTACATGGAAAAGATGTGTAGACATGAATGACAGGCAGCTTAGGTTTATTACAGATGGATTAAATGGTAAGACTAATGGTTTTCCAAGGGAAGATGGATATGATATAACAGTTGCTTCAGAGATAATGGCTATATTATGCCTTTCTAGAGATTTAGACCACCTAAAAGAAAAATTAAAAAATATTGTTGTTGGATATACAAGGGCCGAAAAACCAGTTACAGCAGGTGAATTAAAAGCTGAGGGTGCTATGGCAGCATTGTTAAAGGATGCATTAAAGCCAAACTTAGTACAGACTCTTGAACATACGCCTGCATTTATACATGGTGGACCATTTGCTAATATTGCTCATGGCTGTAATAGCATAATGGCAACTAAAATGGCTTTAAAGTTTGCTGACTATGTTGTTACTGAAGCTGGATTTGGAGCTGATCTTGGAGCTGAAAAATTCCTTAATATAAAGTGTAGGATTGGTGGATTAAAACCTTCAGCTGTAGTTATTGTTGCAACAGTAAGAGCATTGAAGTTCCATGGCGGGGTAGATAAAAAAGAATTATCAGGCGAAAATCTTTCTGCGCTTGAAGCTGGTTTACCAAATCTTTTAAAACATATTGAAAACATTAATGTAAATTTTGGTCTTCCAGTAGTAGTTGCAATTAACCGTTTTCCAACTGATACTGAGGCTGAACTAAATTTGGTTGAAAATAAATGTAAAGAATTAAATGTTAATGTTGCATTATCAGAGGTTTGGGAAAAAGGTGGCGAAGGTGGAATCGGTCTAGCCAAGGAAGTTTTAAATCTTATTGATAATGAAAAGAATAACTTTAAATTTGTTTATAATGATGAACTTTCAATTGCTGAAAAAATTGAATCGATAGTTTGTAAAATATATGGAGGAGACGGAGTTGATTTTGCGCCGTCAGTAATAAAGGAAATTAAAAAACTAGAGGAATTTGGATTTGGAAACCTACCTGTTTGTATGGCGAAGACTCAATATTCACTATCAGATGATCCTAAAAAACTGGGTTGGCCAAAAGACTTTAAAGTTACTATAAGGAATATAAAGGTTTCTGCAGGTGCAGGTTTTATTGTTGCATTAGCAGGTGAAATAATGACTATGCCTGGTCTTCCAAAAGTCCCAGCAGCAGAGAAAATTGATGTTGATTCAACTGGTAAAATTTCTGGCTTATTTTAGGATGTAAAATAAATATTTAAGTAATAATAAATTCAAATAAAGTGTCAAAATTTTTAAGTGAATTAAGCAGTATACGAAAGAGAATTAGAAGCATTTAAATATGAAGAATACAGAGGTGTAAAATGAAAATAAGAGAGATATTTGAAAGTAAAAAACAAGTTATTTCATTTGAGATTTTTCCACCCAAATTTGGGACACCATTGGAAAAAATAGACGAAACAGTTAGTCAGTTTGCAGAACTTAAGCCTGACTTTATGAGTGTGACATATGGTGCAGGAGGAAGCCAAAAAGATATGACTGTGGAAATTGCTTCATTGGTAAAAAATAAATATAATATCGAATGTTTAGCACATTTCACATCAGTTGGCCATTCAAAAGAGGAAATTGATGATATATTAAATGTTATGAAAACCAGTAATATAAAAAATATACTTGCCCTGAGGGGAGATCCGCCAAGAAACCAACCAGATTTTGACTTTAGTAAGAATATCTATACATATGCATCAGAATTTATTGAGGACTTGAAAACAAAAGGTAATTTCTGTCTTGGAGCAGCTGCATATCCAGAAGCACATATAAATTGCAAACGTATAAAGGACGATTTGTATAATTTGAAAAATAAAGTTGATAAAGGTGTTGATTTCCTTATAACACAGCTGTTTTTTGATAATAGGATATTTTTTGATTTTATGGATAGGATTTCTGAAATGGGAATAAAATGTCCTGTAACTCCGGGAATTATGCCAGTATTTAAGGCTAATCAAATAAAGACCATTACAGAGCTCTGTGGATCGTCATTACCAGCTAAATTGGTAAATATGATAGATAAATACAGGGATAATGAAGAAGATTTAAGAAAAGCCGGAATCGAGTACGCAAGCAACCAGATTAGGGAACTATTGGATAATGGAGTTGATGGCGTACATATAATTACAATGAACAGGCCAAAATCAACCAGACAGATCATGGAAAACGTTGGTTTGGTAGGTTTAAGCGGTGCAGAAAATTATATTCAATAATATAAATGGGAGGCAATATCAAAAATGATCGCAAAAATTTTGGACGGAAAAGCACTTTCACAAAAGATTAAAGATGATTTGAAACTAGATATTGAAAAGATTAGACAACAAGGGATAACTCCGGGTCTTGCAGTAATAATTGTAGGTGATAATCCTGCATCTAGAGTATATGTTAATTCTAAGAAAAAAGCCTGTGGTGAAATTGGAATTGAGTCATTTGAATATACACTAGATGGCAATATCGATGAGAATGAGTTGATTTCATTAATACAGAAGCTAAATAATGATAAAAATGTTAATGGAATATTAGTCCAACTGCCATTACCCAAACATATAAATGAAGAACATATTTTGTATGCAATAGATCCAGTAAAAGATGTAGATGCCTTTCATCCTTTTAATGTTGGGAAAATTATGATTGGTAAATATGACTTTTTGCCATGCACACCTGCGGGAATCATGGAATTGATTCATATGACGGACATTGATATTTCTGGAAAGGAATGTGTTGTTGTTGGCAGAAGTAATATTGTCGGAAAGCCCATGGCTATGTTACTACTTGCAGAAAATGGGACTGTTACAGTTTGCCACTCAAGGACAAAGGATTTAAGTGAGGTCTGTAAGAGAGCGGATGTATTAGTTGTTGCAATTGGTAAGCCTGAATTTATTAAAGGCAGCATGATTAAGCCAGGGGCGGTTGTTATTGATGTTGGTATGAATAGGATAGAAGGAAAGAAACTTGTAGGTGATGTTGAATTTGCTTCGGCATCTGAAGTTGCTTCAGCTATAACACCAGTACCAGGCGGCGTAGGACCGATGACTATAGCAATGCTAATGAAAAATACAGTGACTGCTGCACGACTTCAAAGCATAAAATAAAATATAACTTACTTAAAAAATTATAAATGGATTTATATCTAAATGTGTTTATATTTTAACAATGTATAAAAACACTGATAGGAGGCATAGAATGCCATCAAAAACAAAAGATACAAAGGCTGATGTACAGATGGAACAAAATGATAAATTACAATCAGATGAATTAAGAACTGTTGATCCGGCAGCAGCAGAAATGCTTAAAAATGCTGCAAATTTAAATATAAAAACTTCTTGGGACAGATATAAAGCGCAACAGCCACAATGCAAATTTGGTAATACTGGTGTATGCTGTCGTATTTGTATTCAAGGACCATGTAGGATTATTCCTTCAAAACCAGGACAAGATAAGGGAATCTGTGGTGCCAGCGTGTATACGATAGTTGCAAGAAATCTCGTAAGGTATATTGCTGGAGGAGCTGCTGCACATTCAGACCATGGCAGGGAAATTGCTTATACGCTGCTTCACACAGCAGAGGGAAATGCTCCTGATTATAAAATAACAGATAAAGAAAAGCTTATAAATGTTGCAAAAAGGATAGGGATTCAAACTGACGGAAAAGATATAGACAAAGTGGCAAAAGAAGTTGCAATAAGGGCTTTGGAAGACTTTGGTAAGTATGATAATAAGCCTTGTACATGGCTTGATACTACCATTGATGAAGAAAGAAAATTTAAATTTAAAAATACAACTATTGCGCCAACTGCAATAGACAGATCAATAACTCAATTACTGCATCAGACACATGTTGGTACAGATGCAGATCCAGTAAATATTATATTTGGTGGCTTAAGGGCTGCGTTAGCTGATTATACAGGTATGAGCCTTGCAACAGACCTCACAGATATATTATTTGGGACACCTACTCCTGTAGTAACAGAAGCCAATCTGGGTGTGCTTGATCCTGAGAAGGTTAATATTGCTGTGCACGGACATAACCCGCTTTTAAGCCAGGTAGTTGTACACGCTGCAAGGGAAATGGACGCAGAGGCAAATACTGTTGGCGCAAAAGGTATTAATTTGGTGGGAATTTGCTGTACAGGCAACGAAGTGCTAATGCGAGAAGGTATTCCAACTGCTACTAATTTTGGTTCACAAGAACTTGCAATTATGACAGGTGTTTTGGATGCTATGGTTATGGATGTACAGTGCATTGCACCAGGCGTAAAAGATATGTGTAATTGTTTCCATACACAACTGGTTAGTACATCGCATATTTCAAAAATTCCAGGCTCATCTCATATTGAATTTAACGAAGAAACAGCAATGGAAGATGCTAAAAAGATTATTAAGTTGGCTATTTCATCATATACAAATAGAAAACCTGAATTGATAAAGATTCCTCAATTTAAGAAACATGTTGTTGGAGGTTTCAGCTTTGAAGCTTTGATAAACTTATTTTCTAAGGTAAATACTACTTCACCAATAAGTGTTTTAACGGAAGCTATTCTAGATGGTGAAATAAAGGGAGTTTGTGCATTTGCAGGATGTAATAACCAAAAAACAATTCATGATGCTTCTATAATAGAAATTGCTAAGAGGCTTGCAAAGGAAGATATATTCCTTGTATCGACAGGATGCTCAGCTGGAGCATTTGCTAAAGCTGGATTATTGTCAATAGAAGGTGTCGAGGAATATGCCGGACCTGGATTAAAGAAATTTATAAAAAGACTTGAGGAAAAGTCAGACTTAAAAGCAAAGCTGCCGCTGGTATTTCATATGGGATCGTGCGTTGATAACAGTAGAATTGCAAATCTGTGGAGTGAAATGGCTAAGGAACTCAAAATAAGTATTCCACAACTACCATTTGTTGCAAGTGCACCAGAAGCAATGTCTGAAAAGGCAGTATCTATTGGATCTTGGGTAATATCAATGGGCATACCAACTCATGTAGGTGTACTTCCACCTATTGAAGGCAGTGAATTGGTTTACGGTGTAACAACACAGATTGCACGGGATGTATTTGGAGGGTATTTCATTTTTGAAACTGATCCTGCAAAAGCGGCTGAAAAGCTGATTGAAAAAATTGAAAAAAGAGTATGGAAACTTAGGATACATAGGCAAACAGCAGAAAAATATAATAGTGGACGTGCAAAGGTTTATGAAGCATAAGGGGGAGAAAATGGCAAACCATTTATATAAACAAGCATTTGATGGAGCAGTAATTGCTACGAGTTATGCTGAAATATTATTAAATCAGGCTATTAAGGAATATGGTGAAGATACTAATATCTGTTATCCTGATACAGCTTATAAACTTCCCGTAATTACTGCATTATCAGGGGAAGATGTAAAAACTCTAAAGGATTTAGTGCCTATTTTAAATAGAATAAGGTCTAATAATGTCAGGGATGATTATACGTTAGAGGGTGCAAAAATCAATGGTGAAGCGGCTTTTTATGCAGCTGAAATTATTGAAGCATTAAGGTATTTAAATGAGGAAACACCGCATGTTGAGCCATGGACAGGATTTTTAACTGATCCAGTTCTTCGAAAATTTGGTATACAACTTGTTGATTTTACAATACCTGGAGTTGCCGTTTTCATTGGAAAGGCAAAAGATAGTAAGTCAGCAGCAAAGCTTGTACAACAACTACAGAGTAAGGGTATTATGTTGATGCTCTGCAATGAAATAATAGAACAACTTCTAGAAGAAAATGTAAGGCTTGGTATTGACTATATTGCATTTCCTCTGGGGAACTTTACACAGGCAATCCATGCAGTCAATTTTGCATTGAGGGCTGGACTTGCATTTGGTGGAATTGCTCCAGGAGACAAAGTAGCACAACTAGACTATCAATCAAGGCGTGTTAGGGCATTTGTTTTTGCCTTAGGTGAGCAAGATGAAGTTAGGATAGCTGCTGAATTTGGTGCTATCATGCTTGGATTTCCGGTTATTACAGACCAGATAATAGAGGAAGAAGTTCCTGATTGGTATGTTTACCAGCCGGATTATGATAAAATTGTACAATTTGCACTTGAGTTGAGGGGAATAAAGCTGAAAGTTGTTGATATACCAGTACCAATAACTATTGGACCTGCATTTGAAGGTGAGACAATAAGGAAAACCGATGCATATGTTGAATTTGGCGGGGGTAGGACAACTGCATTTGAATTGGTAAAAATGGTTGGAACTGATGAAATAGAAGATGGAAAAATTACTGTAATAGGTCCTGAAATCACTGATATAGAAGAAGGTTCAAAATTGCCCCTTGGTATATGTGTTAAAATTTATGGTAGGAAAATGCAGGAAGATTTTGAAGGTGTTTTGGAAAGAAGAGTTCATTACTTTGTAAATTATGGTGAAGGACTGTGGCATGTAGCACAAAGGGATTTGTGTTGGGTTCGTATAAGTAAGGAAGCGAAAGAAAAAGGATTTAAGATAAAAGATTTTGGAGAAATCCTTATAGCTAAGTTCAAATCAGAATTTCCAGCTATTGTTGATCGTGTTGAAGTTGTAATCTATACTGATCAAACTGAGGTAGATAAAAAGATATTAGAAGCAAGGAATTCATATGAGAGCCGAGATGAAAGGTTAAGGGGCTTAATTGATGAGTCTGTAGAAGATTTCTATTCATGTACTCTGTGCCAATCATTTGCACCAAATCATGTTTGTATAGTAACACCTGAGAGAGTTGGGCTTTGTGGCGCTGTAAGTTGGCTGGATGCAAAAGCTTCATTTGAAATTACTCCGACAGGCCCTAATCAACCGATTAAAAAGACTGGAACGATTGATGAAGCAAAGGGAATTTGGACGAGTGTAAATGATTTTGTATTTTCAAGTTCAAACAAAACACTAGAAGAGATAGCTTTATATACACTTATGGAACTTCCAATGACATCTTGTGGCTGCTTTGAAGCGATAATAGCGATTGTACCTGAAGCAAATGGTTTAATGATAACTACCAGGGAACATACAGGAATGACACCGTGTGGTATGACATTTTCGACGCTTGCTGGTTCAATAGGTGGGGGAGTTCAGTCACCAGGGTTTATGGGAATAGGAAAAAGATATATTGTAAGTAAGAAATTTATTAAAGCTGATGGAGGATTGGCAAGGATTGTATGGATGCCAAAGGACTTAAAAGATTATTTGAGAAATGATTTTGTGAAAAGAAGTGTTGAAGAAGGGCTTGGAGAAGATTTTATTGATAGGATAGCGGATGAAACTATTGGAACATCTGCAGAAGAGATTCTTCCTTTCCTTGAAGAAAAGGATCATCCAGCATTTACTATGGAATCATTGTTTTAGAAAAAATACAAAAGCTTAATTTTAGCAAGGAGGTAGTTAATTAGATGGCATTAACAGGTTTGGATATTTTTAAATTATTACCTAAAAAAAATTGTAAGGAATGTGGTCAACCAACATGTTTAGCTTTTGCGATGGCACTGGCTGCATCAAAAACTTCATTGGAAAAATGCCCTCATGTTTCGGATAATGCAAAAGATACATTGGGTGGAGCAGCTGCGCCTCCAATTAAGTTAATTAAGATTGGAAAAGGTGCAAAAGAAAGACAAATTGGTGATGAAGTGGTTTTGTTTAGACATGATAAAGCTTTTTACCATCCAACATCTATTGCAGTAGAAATATCAGATAATTTAAATGAAACAGAATTAAACGCAAAAATAGATAAAATAAATGGATTAACATTTGAAAGAGTTGGACAAAGGGTGACAATTGATCTTGTTGCTGTAAAGAATGATTCAGGTGATGCTGAAAAATTCACAAATGTAGTAAAAGTATTAGTAGATAAAAGTGATTTTTCGCTTTGCTTAATCAGTGAATCTACAAATGCAATTGAAAAAGCACTTGAGATATCAGGTAGTACTAATCCTTTGATATATGCTGCAACTGATGATAATTATGAAATAATGGTACAGTTGGCAAAAAAATATAGTTGTCCACTGGTTGTAAAAGGAAATGGATTAGCTTCAACTGCTTTATTGGTTGAAAAAGTCTCAAGTACATATAAAGAATTAGTGATTGATATTGGAACAAGACAGCTTTCACAAGCATTAGCAGAGATAACACAGACCCGTAGGCTTTCAATAAAGAAAAAGTTTAGATTGTTTGGATATCCTGTAATAGCTTTTACGTCATCTGAAAACCCAAGAGATGAAGTATTGGAAGCAGGTGTATATATTTCAAAGTATGCAAGTATAGTAGTTATAAAAGCTGTTGAAAAATCACAAGTTTTGCCACTAATGGCATTGAGGATGAATCTTTATTCTGATCCGCAGAAACCTAGTCAGGTTGAACCAAAAGTATATAAAATCGGAGCAGTTTCAAAAGAGTCACCTGTTTATGTAACAACTAATTTTTCGTTAACTTATTATACTATTGAAGGAGAAATATCTGCGAGTAAAGTTCCATCATATATTATTGCATGTCCTACAGATGGCACTTCTGTTTTAACAGCATGGGCTGCAGGCAAATTTAATGGTGATAAGATTTCGGAATTCATAAAAGAATGTGGTATTGAAGATATGGTAAACCATAAAAATATTGTAATTCCTGGGTATGTAGCTTCTATAAAAGGTGGACTTGAGGAAAAATCAAATTGGAACGCTATTGTAGGGCCGTCTGAAGCTTCTGCGCTGCCGTCATTTGCAAAATCTAACTTAGCTTTATCAGAGGTTAAGTAATGGAAAGTTATACAGTGACGATATTACCTGAAAACAGGAAAGTACGTGTAGTTGAAGGTACAAATTTAATGTTGGCGGCTTTTAAGGCTGAATTAAATATTGATAGTTCTTGTGGTGGACAAGGTACATGTGGCAAATGTGCTGTTAAAGTAATTAGCGGTTCAGTTGAAGATGATGTTGATGGTAGTTTACCACAGGAGCTAAAAGACGAGGGATATGTACTTGCATGCTTAGTTAAAGTAACCGGAAATATGATAATTGAGATACCCCAGTTTTCACGACTGACAAAACATAAGGTCCTTCTTACTGGTAAACATACAAAATACAGTAAGGAGAATGATTATTTTACATGGAATAAAATGGACCCATTAACTAAAAAAGCATTTATTAAGCTCAAAGCACCCGAGTTGTATGACGGTTTAAATGATCTGGACAGACTGAAATCTGTTTTAATGAAAGAGAAAAATTATAAAAATTTAAAAATAAGTCTGGAATGCCTAGGTAAATTACCAAATGTTGTTAGAAATGGTACATGGGAAGTGACTGCAACTATAACACAGACTGGGAAAACAGCTGAAATCATAGATGTGGAACCAGGAAGGTCGAAAATTCCTGCATATGGGATAGCCGTTGACATAGGTACTACAACTGTAGTTGCACTGCTTATTGAATTAGAACATGGTAAGGTAATTGATAAGGAAGGAACTTATAATAAACAATCTGCATATGGTTCAGATATTATATCAAGGATTGTTTATACAGATGAAAATGAAAATGGGCTAAGTCTATTACAAAATGCAGTAATAGGGACAATAAATGAGTTAGTAGATAAACTGGCAATAAGAAATAATCTTAAATCTATTGATATTTCTACAATGGTTTGTGCCGGAAATACCGTAATGACACATTTTCTTATGAAAGTTCCTGCAACTTATCTAAGACTAGAGCCTTATATACCAGCAGCAACCAAGTTTCCAACTGTAAAGGCTAAAGAAATTAATATAAATATTAATCCTGCTGCCAATGTTGTCACACTACCATCGGTTGCAAGCTATGTAGGCGGGGATATCTCGGCAGGTGTTTTAGCTACTATGTTTACCCATTCGGATAAGTTGACGCTTTTTATTGATATTGGAACAAATGGGGAACTTGTACTTGGAAATAGTAATTGGCTTGTTACCTGTTCATGTTCGGCAGGACCTGCATTTGAAGGTTCTGGTATAACCTGTGGGATGAGAGCTATGGATGGTGCTATTAAATGGATTGAGATAGATAGAGATAGTTTTGAGGTTAAGTTTGAAGTAATAGGTAATGTAAATCCTATGGGAATATGTGGTTCTGGACTTATATATTCACTTTCAGAAATGATGAGAGCTGGTGTTATCGACAGGGCTGGAAAGATTTTTGATAATAAAACAACAAATCGAGTAAGAATAGGTAGTGAAGGTACCGAATTTGTACTTGTTTTTGCTGATGAAAGCGGAACAGGTTATGATATTGTGTTGACTGATGGAGATATTAAGAACCTGTTAAGGGCGAAAGCCTCAATATTTGCAGGAATAAGGACAATGCTCCAGCAAATGAATTTAGATGTAAATGATGTAAGTAGGGTTTACATTGCAGGTGGTTTTGGAAACTATATGAATATTGTTGATTCAATAAGTATTGGGCTATTGCCGGATTTACCTGTAGAAAAATTTGAATATGTAGGCAATAGCTGTATACAGGGGGCAATGATCGGACTCTTACATAAGGAAGCGTTAAAGGAAGTTCAAAAAATTGCTGATAAAATGACGTATATAGAGTTATCAATTGGAAATACATTTATGGAAGAATTCATTTCAGCTTTATTTATTCCGCATACTGATATTGAATTATTCCCATCAATTGCAAGGAAAGAAAAGGAGTTAGTTTATGGCAGTACAAATAGCAGTGGCAGGTAAAGGTGGTACAGGAAAAACATCCTTTTGCGCTATGTTAATCAGATATCTAATAGAAAATAAAAAAGTACCTGTTTTTGCAGTAGATGCAGATGCTAATGCAAATTTAAATGAAGCATTAGGGCTTAAAATAGAGAATGACACTGTATCTGAATTGATTGCAAAGACAAAAGACAGTGATAGCATACCAACTGGAATGTCTCAAGAAACATATATTGAGTATAAGTTAAATGCTGCATTATCAGAAGGTAAAGATGTAGATCTATTAGTTATGGGTGGACCAGATGGACCAGGTTGTTTTTGCTTTCCAAATAATATCTTAAGAAAATATTTAGATAACCTTTCAAAGGGTTATAAGTATATTGTTATGGATAATGAGGCTGGACTAGAGCATATAAGCAGGAGAACGACTGATGATATCGATTTTTTATTTGTTATAACTGATAATTCAGTAAGGTCAGTTCGTTCAGCAGCTAGAGTCAATGATTTATTGAAGCAAATTAAAACGAAGGTAAAGAATACATGTTTAATTTTAACTAAAGCAACAGAAAATGATGTTGAGGAACTGACTAGTGAGATATCAAAGACGGGACTTAACCTGGTAGGTATTATTCCGTATGATTCAAATATTAAAGAATATGATATAAAAGGTAAAGCACTTTTTGAGCTTCCACAAGACTCAAGTGCTCAGGAAGCTGTAAATAATATATTAAAAAAGTTGGAAATATAACTTCGCTGTACTTATTGTTAATGATAGAAGAA
>Ga0224525_1000887_pt1 | contig 12010 bp, 6 predicted proteins | sample CFST100metaG_FD_179874 | JGI IMG/M metagenome (GOLD analysis project Ga0224525, IMG submission 179874) | Peat soil microbial communities from Stordalen Mire, Sweden - C.F.S.T100 | ecosystem: Environmental > Terrestrial > Soil > Wetlands > Peat | place: Sweden: Norrbotten County, Stordalen Mire...
ATAGGTAAGCTGCTCATTAAAAAAACCGGCCTGACTGCCATAGGAGCCACTGTAACCCGATCCGTAATCGGCCAGTGTCATCCGGTTGAGCTTATCGTATTGAAAGGCATAGGCCGAGACAGGTAGCGTAGAATAAGTAACATCGGGTCCCTTGGCCTTCCACTTCATCCCGCTGATGTTGCCGTTGTATTGATTGGTTCCCGATGTAGTGCCTGCTGCAAAGCTATTGTTATAGCTCAGCTCTTCACCAAAGGCGCTGTTGTCTTCATCGTTCAGTATCCCGTCATTATTCAACAATGCATTGTTGATGCTTGTTAACCAGCCACGGATGTTGTAACGGTAGTTGATGCCCTGCAGGTGTGGGCCGCTGCTGTTTCCGTGCAGGTACTTCTTGACCAGTTGTCCCAGTTCATTGTAGTTGTACTCAGCCAGTTCTACTTCAGCATCGCTGCCCAACTGTTGATAGACTCCCTTCTTACGTCCGGCATGGTCATACACATAACGGTTAGTTATGGTGAGCCCATCATGGATTCGTTCTCCCTTTAATACTTTACCTGTAAAGTCATACAGTGAAGTGATTCTGTCCCAGGTGTTCAGGATGTTCTTGTTTGAAACCTGCAAAGCTCTTCCCTTGTCATCATAATAGGTCACACTGGTGAGCCAGGTACCAGTGTCATCCAGTACCTTGACTTTGCTGCCGGTCAGAAGACCCATGGTCATATTGCTATTGGAAGGATTACCTGTTATCTGTACATAGGCAGGGTTGCTGCTGTCAAAGCCATAGGTGTCGTAATAGTTTACGGTCAGCACTGTATAGTTAGATGTTGTGCTGAGCGGGAAGGCACTTGAGGTATAACAGAAGCTACCGGTTAAGTTGTCATCACGGGTTTCCCAAAGGGTGGTTTCATTGTTTACACTGTTTTGAATATTTGTACGGTTATCATTGATTACCACAGAACCGGTCATTACAACTCTTCCCAATGCATCGTACTTTGTAAAGATCCACGTGTTATCTGTTTGTTGTTTGGCATCCTGACTAAGGATCAGCTGGTCTATATTATTATACACCATGTATGTCCAACCTGCTCCTGGGATATGTTTTTCTGTCATCCTTCCCTTTCCATCATACTTATAGCCATAGAGCAGTTCATTGAAGTCTGCATTCCCTTCCGTATAACTGCTTGATGTGGCCTTGGGTGGTATCACGTAAGCAAGGCGGTCAAAGACATCATAAACATAATAGGTACTCAATGTCCCCTGAATGCTTTCCACCTGCTTAAGCACTACCTTCCCCTGCATATCTTTATACTCCCAGCTGTTATTTCCATTCTCATCGGTGGTTTGGGTCTTATAGAGTGTTCCGGCGCTGTAAGAACCCGATTGGCTGACTGTGGTGCCACTGATAGTCCAAACCGGCACATCACTCCCTGAGTTTAGAAGGTAGGATGAGGTTACTCCGTGATCGGGAGTCCAGCTTTCACCGGGACCAAACTGTTGTAACACCCTGTTCAAAGGTGAGGCTTCATATACAATTGAGCTAAAAGGATTGTTGTCCTGGGGGAGCTTTAAAGAGCTATTATTCGAATTGGAATAAAAAGAGAGTTGTGAATATTCATCATTGGGGTTATAAGTTCCATCTGAAACAGTTGCAGCATATGGAAGGTACTTCTTCACCTCCCGACCGAATTCATCATACTTTACAATGGTGACAATGTCCTTGCCCGTTGGAGAGGCCTCTTTGCCTACTGTCTGCATGGGACGACCCAGCCCGTCATAGTATTGTATATCAGTGGCGACAGAGTCTTTGTTTGCACTCTGTGTTTCCAGTGTCGCAGTTGTACTGATCTTAGTTTGCGGAATACGTACTCTTGTAAAGTTCTGTCCCCAGGACTGAGCCAAAGCTGTTTGATATATCAGGATAAATATAAGAATGAATATAATGTTCTTCATTGTTCTTGCATTTTTAAACTTCTAATAAAAAGAGGCACTTAATAATATTGAAACATTACCGCTTACTTGTGTCCAGGTTTGTGTTGAATACATAAAATATTTGGACCTGACCTGGGGTGACGTAAATCGCCACTTTGTTAAAAAATTCTTTATCCAGTTATTAAACATAAGATTTTTAAATTGATGAATAATGTAATAATCATTTCATAAATAGCAATAAACAAGTGTAAATTATAATAACCAAGTGGTAAATTGTAATAATCGTATGATAAATTCTCGAAATATCTACAATCAGTGTGATTCATCTTTAAAAAATTTCGGCATACTTAATCATATTAAAATTTATGTGGGGGGAGCAAAAAAATCACTTTATGGCGATTTACGTCAGCCTGACCCCATTTTGCTCTATATTACCATCCCACAATTAATGGCGTCTATAACCACCCTGTTTATCGAATTTTTTTTCAAGTAACTTCCCCATTATTGTGTCCTTTAGAATGTATTTACCCGTCATATATAATTCAGATAAGCACATAATGGACGCACTTTCATTCATATCTACACCTTTTTTTAAATACTTTAATGCCAGGTCTTTGGTCTTAATATCAATTGGCCCTACATGGTGTTCAAATGCAGAAGTTAAGCAATAATATACTTGAAAATATGCACGTGGGTAATTGTATTTATCTGCCATAATAATTGAATAAAGCAAATACTCTTCACGGTATTTCTGGTTCATAAACGCAATATCCAATTCATCATATGCTACCGTATCCCCTTTTGTTAAAACAAGTTCTTTTAACTCATTTATCGGACGTGTTTGATTCATTGTAATCACCTCAACATGACGATCTTTCTTTGATTTACATGAAATTGAAATAAAGAAAATTAAGACCATCATACATTTTATTATTATTCTTTCAAATTTCATAGCAATGCTTTATAGAGTTTTAAAAAATATTGTTTCAAAAAACGGCATAACAACCCTACTGCTTAGTATAATATCTCCACATAAACTTCATTTGCTCTTCTGTTCTGGAATATAATCTTTCAAAAAAAGAAGGGTCCTGTGGAAGCAAGATTCCCGAATATCCTCCGGTTATATTTCCATTTTCAAATTTTCTCCACTGACCTACTTTATCTGGTACTGTTATTTCTTTCCCATCTTCATTTACAGTTTTAGTCGAATAACTTCCCATTTCTGTGTCGGTATTATTATCAACAGCAACATCCTCCGTGGGAGCAATTACCGTTGTATTTTCTAAATCCTTAGAAAGCTTACTAGCAAAAGATGGCTCATTTCCAGATTCTTTCCCAGTCTCGCATGAATGTAAAATTATTGTAACTTGGTCGTCCTTACCTCTATTTTGCCATATTTTACTATTGTCAGATAAAAACTTCTTAAATTCTTTAGTGGATGCAATTGTTTTTTCCTTTTTCCCATCGTAGATTGTTATTGATTGAGAAGAACCGTGTGCCCAAACATGAATAGCTCCATCATCGTTATATTTATTTGCAGCTTTTATTATACTCGGGTTTCCCGCTTTATTGGGATTTAAAGAAATTATTTTCTCTTTTCCTTCTTTATCTACATATATTATAGGATTATCAGCACAGTAAGAATACGGATTCACATAATAATACTTCTCAGCCAATGGATCCACGTTATTCCACCTCCCGATTTGTGAGTCATAGTACCTAGCACCATAGTCCAACCATTCCAAAGATAGCTCTTTTTGCAGCTCTTTATCATTGTATTTGTAATAATTTAGCGGAGCAGTATAGCCCGGATCTGATAATCCTGCATTAAGCATCCCAAATGGATAATAGTCGTTTATTTCCAGTACATTCCCGGTCACCACGCTCAGCTGGAAGTTGTCGATATAGACACTGGCCGGGCTTTCGTTTACGGTATAGGCAGTAAGGAAGCCTCCCTGATCCATCACGATATCACTCTCTGCCATCTGTTTCACCTGTCCTGCTCCCTCAGGGATCTGCCTTGCGCCCGAGCTCTGTCCGGTCTTCACCAGCTTCATCTCTTTGTCAAAGAGCATCCAGACCATGTAAGCCTTGGGTCGGTTGTTGTCATTGTTGTAATCCGAGTTGGGCAGCTTGTTCATCAGATTCTCATAATCGGAGCTCTTGTCAAAGCCCTGTGCCTTGAGATTATCAGTGGCAAAGGCCTTGCCCTTGTCCGAAAGTCCCGCAGGGTTGATCATGGCATTGACCAGTTGACTCAGCGCTGTCTCTGCCAGTCCTGTTCTTTGTGATCCTGTGTTATCTGGATAGAAGCTTTGAGCTGTCAGGCTGATCTTGTCCCCGCTGTTTACTTTTATAGTGATCGAGGGGCCTATCTGTTTGTTAGGATCTGTGCCCTTCAGGTGGGCTACCTTCTCGTTTTTCTTGAGTGAGGTAAAACCAACAGGGGTAACGTTACGTACTTTGTCAAGATTGCTGTAATAGGTGCTTTCGGTGGCTGCCGACATGGTCTCCATCGTGGCAGCAGGATAGACGATACTGTTTGTTCCCGAGCTGTTATCTGTACCCAGTACCACGCGGATATTGCCCAGGTGGTCTTTCAGAAAGTAGTCATAGGTGTAGGTTCCGTCTCCCCTTGGACGTACACGTCCCTCTTCTGTCATGGCAAACAGCAGTGAGGAGCCATCATATTCTATCCCGTCGATGTAATAATGGTCTTGCTGGCCGGGAAAGGTCTTCTTCAGCTTCCTTCCCGTGGCATCGTAAGTATAGCCAAGGGTTGTGTCTGAACGTGTAACGCTTTTTGGCAGGTTCAGTAAGTTATAGCCTATGGTAAGTCCCTTGTTCAGGTCTGTGGTCAGGTTACCACTTGCATCATAGGCATAATCGTCTCCTGACTTATTCCGGTCATTAAACCCTGCGGTATTGCTGCAGTTGTCTGTCACCGAGAGCAGCTTGTTTGAATTTGCAGCATAAGCGTAAGATAGATTGTCCATTGGGTTGCCTGAACTATTTCTATTCAAAGTTAAGATATTTCCCATTACATCGTAGGTAAGCTGCTCATTAAAATATCCGGCCTGGTCTCCATAGGTGCCACTGTATCCCGATCCGTAATCGGCGAGCGTCATCCGGTTGAGTTTATCATACCCAAAGGTATAGGCCGAGACAGGCAGAGATGAATACGAGACGTCGGGTCCCTTGGACTTCCACTTCATCCCGCTGATGTTGCCGTTGTATTGATTGTTCTGGCTGGTTCAGATTTGCAATCTGAACCAGCCAGCTGAATATCTATTGGAATTACAAATCCCTGATTAAATGATCATAAATGAATCAATAAAACTATTGGAAAATTAATCCATTAAAGAATTTTCTATACACTTCTTTATTAACTGGTTTAAAGTTTAATGGGCTCCTACTTCCATTTTGTAAAGTAATGGAGTAGAAATAATACTCATCAAAAAATATATCTTGAATATCTTTTCTGCATATCAAAGTGTGATTATTATAAAATGTCACAATGGACCCATGGCGATTAACACTATCAATACTAATATCATTACCTACAGATGTGCTAAAGACGTAATTAAGCTTATAAAAAAGTTTATGATTACCAAGCATAGGATATTTATCCTTATAATAATCAAATCCCCCTTTAAAGGAATGTTCCTCCGATCTGAAGATCAAATAGCTAATTATTAGGCTATCATTGCAAATACTAATTGACGGATAAGGCTCATCACATTCAATTTCATCAATTAAGTCAAGATTTTTACTTAAAAGTTGTATGCTTTTGCAGCATTCCCCATCAATCTTAGGTCGTTGAACTCTAATAATTTCATTCTTGTACAATATTAATTGATGTGTTGTCTCCATTAACTCGGATAGTTCAACTTTTTTATGTTCTTTTGTGCTACATGAACAACAAAAAAACAAGAAGCAAATAAAATTTAAAAATAGCGTTCTTTTTATTGATCTTTCCATATGTTTGAATAAAATTGTTCAAAGCTCTTCATTGTTTTAATTCCTTCATAACCTAAACGTTGAAAATAATTCGAACCAGGATCTTCACCATATCTAACAGGATTTTTCGCAGCTTCTTGCTTATAGGCATTTAAGTGTTTTATCAAATCAATCTTATTATTCTTATGTAAATTGAAGGCTCCTGCAGTATACATAAAATCAAGTTTGGACATTCCAGTTGTTTTTGCCGCAAAACCTGCAAGATAATTGCCTAAATCACGTGCTGATACATAGACAGACTCACTAATTTGTGATCCGGAATACACACCTTTCCCATTTTGCGATTTGAAATCAAAAAAGTCCTTATTCCCAGCATTCGCCGCATAATACATTCTTGTAAGAAAGTTTGATCCTGAGGCAAGATATTTTAATTCCTTTTCTTTGGAGTCTAACCAACCTTTTGCAGCATAGGAACCAAAATCAATTTTCCCAATGGCATTTCCCTTTTTATCCGCAAACGAATTTATATATAGAGTCCAACCCATATGTTCACCGCCTCCTGATGTATTGCCTGCTGAGTATTCTTCAGATAGTTCCAAAAGAGCTTGTTCTTGGTTTCCATGATGTCTATAAACACCTAAATCTCCATCATCATAAACTTTAAGAACATTTCCATATTGATCCGTGTGGGTTGATTCCCCCTCCATCCCAGTTGGATCAATCATGTTAATTGGATTACTTAGACAATATCCATTAGAGCTTATAGAATAATACTTCTCCGTAAGTGGATCCACACTATGGAATCTCCCGATCTGTGGGTCATAGAACCTGGCCCCGTAATCCAACCATTCCAGAGATAGCTCCTTTTGTAGCTCTTTCCCATTGTATTTGTAATAATTTAGCGGAGAAGTATAACCCGGATCTGATAACCCTGCATTGAGCATTCCAAATGGATAGTAGTCGTTTATTTCCAACACATTTCCGGTAACCACACTCAGCTGGAAGTTGTCGATATAGACGCTGGCAGGGCTTTCATTTACGGTGTATGCCGTCAGGAAGCCTCCCTGATCCATCACGATGTCACTCTCGGCCATTTGCTTCACCTGTCCTGCCCCCTCAGGGATCTGTCTTGCCCCTGAGCTCTGTCCGGTCTTCACCAGCTTCATCTGCTTGTCAAAGAGCATCCACACCATGTAGGCCTTTGGTCGGTTGTTGTCATTGCTGTAATCAGAGTTGGGCAGCTTGTTTATCAGGCTCTGATAGTTGGAGCTTTTGTCAAAGCCCTGTGCCTTGAGGTTGTCCGTGGCAAAGGCCTTCCCTTTGTTTGTGAGACCCGCGGGGTTGATCATGGCATTGACCAGTTGACTAAGGGCTGTCTCTGCCAGTCCTGTTCTTTGTGATCCCGTGTTATCGGGGTAGAAGCTTTGTGCCGTCAGGCTGATCTTGTCCCCGCTGTTTACTTTGATAGTGATTGAGGGACCTATTTGTTTGTTGGGATCTGTCCCCTTCAGGTGGGCTACCTTCTCATTCTTTTTGAGTGAGGTAAAGCCAACAGGAGTAACGTTACGTACCTTGTCCAGGTTGCTGTAATAGGTACTTTCTGTGGTAGCCGACATGGTTTCCATAGTTGCAGCGGGATAGACGACACTGTATATTCCTGAGCTGTTATCTGTACCCAGTACCACACGGATATTGCCCAGGTGGTCTTTCAGAAAGTAGTCATAGGTATAGGAGCCTGTCACGTTTGGGTTTGGACGCACCCGTCCCTCCTCGGTCATGGCAAACAACAGCGTGGAGCCATCATATTCTATTCCATCGATGTAGTAGTGTGTATTTCCATCAAAGGTTTTCTTCAGCTTCCTGCCCGTGGCATCGTAGGTATAGCCCATGGTCTTGCTCTCTAAGGAGCTGTAAACACTTTTTGGCAGGTTAAGAAGGTTATAGTCTATGGTAAGCCCTTTGTTCAGGTCTTGGGTCAGGTTACCACCGGCGTCATAGGCATAATCGTCTCCTGACTTATTCCGGTCATTAAATCCTGCGGTATTAGTGCAGTTATCTGTCACCGAAAGCAGCTTGTTTGAGTTGGCAGCATAAGCGTAAGATAGATTGTCCATTGGGTTACCTGAACTATTTCTATTCAAAGTTAAGATATTTCCCATTACATCGTAGGTGAGCTGCTCATTAAAATATCCGGCCTGGTCACCAAAGGAGCCACTGTAACCCGATCCGTAATCAGCCAGCATCATCCGGTTGAGTTTATCATACCCGTAGACATAGGCCGAGACAGGCAGTGAGGAATACGAGACATCGGGTCCCTTGGCCTTCCACTTCATCCCGCTGATGTTGCCATTCCATTGATTGGTTCCGGATGTAGTGCCTGCTGAAAAGCTATTGTTATAGCTCAACTCTTCACCAAAGACGCTGTTGTCTTCATCATTCAGAATCCCGTCATTATTCAATAATGCATTGTTGATACTGGTCAACCATCCCCTGATGTTGTAACGGTAGTTGATACCCTGCAGGTGGGAGCTGATTTTTCCGTGCAGGTACTTCTTGACCAGTTGTCCCAGTTCATTGTAGTTGTACTGGGCCAGTTCTACTTCATCATCACTGTTTATCTGTTCGTAGACCGCTTTCTTACGGCTCGCATGGTCATATAAATAACGGTTAGTGATGGTGAGTCCGTCATGGGTTCGTTCTCCCTTCAATACTTTACCTGTAAAGTCATATAGTGAAGTGATCCTGTCCCAGGTGTTTAAAATGTTCTTACTGAAAACCTGCAAAGCTCTTCCCTTGTCATCATAATAGGTCACGCTGGTGAGCCAGGTACCAGTGTCATCCAGTACCTTGACCTTGCTTCCGGTTAGAAGACCCATGGTCATATTGCTATTGACAGGATTACCCAATGCCTGTCCGTAAGCCGGGTTGCTGCTGTCAAAACTATAGGTGTCGTAATAGTTTACGGTCAGCACTGTATAGTTAGACGTAGTGCTGAGTGGGAAGGCACCTGAGCTATAACAGAAACTACCGGTTAGGTTGTTGTCACGGGTTTCCCAAAGGGTGGTTTCATTGTTTACACTGTTTTGAATATTTGAACGGTTATCATTAATTACCACGGAACCGGTCATCACAACTCTTCCCAATGCATCGTATTTTGAAAAAATCCACGTGTTATCTGTTTGCTGTTTGGCATCCTGACTCAGGATCAGCTGGTCTATTTTATTATATACCATGTAAACCCAACCTGCTCCGGGAATGTGCTTTTCACTTAACCGGCTACGATAATCATAGTGGTATGCATAAAGCAGTTCATTGAAGTCTGCATTGCCTTCTGTATAACTGCCGGAAGTGGCCTTGGGTGGTATCACGTAAGCCAACCGGTCAAAATCGTCGTATACATAATAGGTGCACAATGCCCTCTGTTCACTATCCACTTTCTTGAGCACTACTTTACCCTGAATATCTTTATACTCCCAGCTATTATTCCCGTTCTCATCGGTAGTTTGGGTCTTGAAGAGTGTTCCGGCGGCATAATATCCTGAACCATTAATTGTGGAACCACTGATAGTCCAAAGCTTTACTTCAGATGCATCATTACACAAATAGGCTAACCCTGTGGAACGACTATTATCATGCCAGCTTTGTCCCGGTCCATATTGTTGAAGTACACGGTTCAGCGGAGAGTACTCAAAGACATTTTCACTATAAGGAGCATTGTCAAAGGTAACTTGAGTTGCAGCATTATAACTTCCTTGATAGAAGCCTGCCTGGTTGCTCTCTCCACCGGCTCTGTATGACCCATCACCACTGGTCTCTACATAAGGCATGTACTTCTTTGGCTCCCGGCCAAAGGCATCATATTTCACGATCGTTACCACATCTTTGCCTATGGGTGAGGCTGCCATTTCTATGGACTGCATGGGGCGTCCCAGGCCATCAAAGTATTTTATTGCTGTCGATACAGAGTCTCTGTAGACGCTCATTGCCTCCAGTATCTCCGGTGTATTGATCTTTGTTAGTGGTGTTAGTACCCGTATATAATTTTGGTTTGATGACTGTGCCCAAACCGACGGGCAACCTAAAATAAATAGTAAGAAAAATATAATATATTTCATGTCTTTACATTTTCTATTTATAAATCAGTTATTGAAGTATACGATTCAGTATCTTTAAAGGGAGTTTTGTTGAAGCGCCCAGTACACCTTTAAGTTCTCCTTTTTCATTGAGTATAAACATGGTCCATGCACTCTTCACATCCGAATCAAAATGTTTATTTAGAGCCGTATGTGTCAACCATGCAAACAGTTTGTCCTGGTTAGTCGATGTCTTACTAGTATTGACAGAAGTTGTTATAATGATTTTGTCATTTAAGATACTTCTGTAAAAATGTTTTAAAGAAGTTAAATGTTTTTTATCAGCACCGTCTTCAACAGAAGGGACGCCTATGATTTTTAAATCAGATGGATGTACCCTGGATATTGAATCCAATTGTTTTAGCATTGTATTATCCTTGAATGTCTGTGTTGTAGGTAGAACTACAATGAGAATTTTCTTTCCCGGAAAGCCTTTTATCAATTGAGTTATGCTATCGGAAACTTTGCAGTTAAGGTTATAAACGGATTGTGCCTGAAGACTTGTCACTAAAAACAAGAAAAATAGCAGGGTAAGTATTGTTGATTTCATGTTTATTTGTTTTTAAGTTTTTAAATTTACATAACCCAATCCACTTCAAGCTCGCTACAATCGCTATCCAGTGTCATATTATCGAAAGTAAAGTTGGTATATTCGCTTACCCAATAGCCACAGACACCATAAGACATATAATCACCATTATTACTGAATGAGACATTGTATGTTCCTGAAGGGATGGTCCCTAATGTACCCCCACTCGATGTAAGATGATACGTATAGGTTGCGTTTGTGTTTACATTGGTGAGTATTGCCACCACCGAAGAATTCCCGGTTGCATTCGTATAGGTCAGACTGATGTTGGTTATGATAGGGGTACAGGTACCAATGGCGTTGGCATAATTCTGTCCATTGGTATTAATATCATTTTGTGCTTGTGCTTGTGCATCTGCCTGGCTGATGGTAGAACTATATTGGTTTGCAGGAACCGAATAAGTAACACTGCTTCCTGTAAATCCGCTTCCGCAGCTGTTTTTAGAGTATGCTGCTGAAACAGCCTGATTATGATATACGGTGGGACTTATAACAGGTGCATTTGTCTCCAGGTTATAATGATAATCTGTCTTTTCAAGTATGTTATTGTCTTTATCACTGGCAACACTTAAACGGTTGAACCTATCATAGTTATAGTACTTTATTTTACCAGAAGGATCTGTTTCACTGGTCATACCAATCATTGGTTTATACGTGTACGTACTGACCAAAGCGTTTGGAAGATAGGTCTTTAAATTACTTAAATAGTTTCTTAGCGTATTATCATCAGTAGGATTGTCAAGCAAGCTTAGATTGTTGATAATTCCGCTTACGGTTGTATTATCACTGCCAATAATTTTTGCGACAGGGTATTGAGATTTGTAACCCCATACAAGATTTGTACTTACATCGTTATCTTTTTTTTCCTGAAGTAAATTTCCGAAAGCGTTATAAATATAACTTTCCGTTAATTCAAAATTATTATCTGTAAAATAGGAGCTTATAGGATATGTTATTGTCATATCGCCATTACTCGTTATCTGTTTATGGGTATATAAGGAGGTAGGATAAAGAGATGACGCACTATTATTGCCGAAATTATTATACAAAGCCACTTTCCCTGCTATCATAATTCCTTTTTTGAACTGCAAAGATGATAGTAACGGGTTAAAATACAAATGCTTCATTTGGCTACAAATAGTGTCTCCGTTTATATTATCGGCATAATCAAATGCGTACTTATAGATTGTTGTCACTGAATCTCCCTTGCTGTCATACATTGTGCTTTTTGTCGGATTATGATGATAAGGACTTTCATAAAAAGTATTCAGTTCTTTTGTAAGACAATGTCCAAACGAATCATAATGTAAATCTCTGGATTTTGATAAAACAGCTCTTTTAGGAAAAATGATATTATTGTCTAAATAGCACAATATGGGGTCTGGGGGAGGTATTATAA
>Ga0224525_1000888_pt1 | contig 12008 bp, 12 predicted proteins | sample CFST100metaG_FD_179874 | JGI IMG/M metagenome (GOLD analysis project Ga0224525, IMG submission 179874) | Peat soil microbial communities from Stordalen Mire, Sweden - C.F.S.T100 | ecosystem: Environmental > Terrestrial > Soil > Wetlands > Peat | place: Sweden: Norrbotten County, Stordalen Mire...
ATGGTGCTTCTTTCCGCGACTTTAGACTTTCTTAATACTTATAAATCCCAGCAGAATGTAGAGAAATTGGTGTCTCGCGTTGCTACCAAAGTGACGGTTGTGCGTGACGGGAAAAAACAGGAGATAGATTTCAAAAATGTAGTTGTGGGAGATGTGATTTTTTTGTCGGCGGGAAATGTCGTGCCGGCAGATTGTCAGGTCATCGATTCGGATGATTTTTTTGTGAATCAATCATCGCTCAGCGGCGAGTCTCTTCCGGCGGAAAAGGTTGCGGGCGAAATCGACCCGCTTTCGCACAGCTCCAGCGAGGCAAGTCAAAAACTCAGTCCTGAAAATCCGAATATGGTTTTTATGGGAACGAGTGTGGTGAGCGGTTTTGCCACTGTCCTGGTCATTCAGACCGGTGCCGAGACTCAGTTCGGCAAGATTGCCCAGGCGCTCAGCGGGGACGAGCCGAAGACGGATTTTGAAAAGAGCATGATGGGATTCGGGATTTTTGTTACCAAGGTGATTTTTTGCATGGTTTGTTTCGTTCTTGCGGTTTATATAGTCAAGAATTTTTCTCATCTCAATCAGAACGTCATAGTGGAAGCAATCACTTTTGCGCTTGCTATCACGATCGGTGTGACTCCCGACATGCTTCCGGCGATTATCACGGTGTGCCTCAGCAAAGGTTCGCAGATGATGGCGAAAAAAGATGTTATCGTGAAACACCTGGCATCAATCGAGAATTTCGGCAGCCTGGATATATTATGTACCGACAAGACCGGTACGCTTACCAAAGACAAGATTGCCTTGGTAAAATATATGGATTATGAGGGGAAAGAGTCGAAGGAGGTACTTCAGCTTGGAACTTTGAGCAGTCGTTTTCATACGGGCGTGCAAAATCCATTGGATGGTGCTATCAATGAATTCAAAGGCGTGGATATTTCCGATTGGAAAAAAGTCGATGAGATCCCATATGATTTTATGCGAAAAAGAAGTTCGATGGTAGTGGAAAAAGACGGAAGGCGGATTCTGATCTGCAAGGGCGCGCCGGAAGAAATCATTAAAATCAGCAAGTCTTATAAATTTGACGATACTGTCAGTGAAGACAAAGCACAGGCTGGGCTCGTCCAGAAAAAATTTGATGATTTGAGTGCGGAGGGCTTCCGTGTGCTCGCAGTATGTTTCAAGGAGGTGCCAGCCGATAATGCTAAGGTTTACGAGAAAGAATGGGAAAGCGAGATGATATTCGCGGGTTTCTTGGCGTTCTTGGATCCGCCGAAAGAGGATGTGCGAAAGACGCTTGATGAAATCGAAGGACTGGGAATTGATGTAAAAATTCTGACGGGCGACAACGATCTTCTCGCGCAGAAAATTTGTCGGGATATTGGACTTAAAATCACAGGCGTTGTGACGGGTGGAGAAATTGCCAAGATGACAGATGACGAGCTCAGAGATGCCGCGCTCAAGGCGAATATTTTTGCGCGCATCGATCCGGCGCAGAAAGAAAGAATAATCCTTGTCCTTAAAAAAGCGGGGAAGTCTGTTGGATATCTGGGTGATGGCATTAACGATGCTCCCGCGCTCAAAGCAGCTGACGTTGGGATCTCCGTGAACAATGCAGTGGATATCGCCAAGGATACTGCCGATATAATTCTCCTTCAAAAAAGTTTGGAATCTCTGAAAGACGGAATTATCGAAGGGCGAAAAACCTTTCACAATACGCTGAAATATGCTCTGATGGGACTGTCATCAAATTTCGGCAATATGTTTTCGATGATGGGCGCGGTTACATTCCTGCCGTTTCTACCGATGCTTCCAAGCCAGATACTTTTCAATAATTTCGTTTATGATGCCTCTCAATTTTCATTACCTACTGATTCGGTGGATGAAGACGAGCTTTTGCGCCCGGCTCATTGGGATTTGAAATTCATCAGAAGATACATGATAGTTTTCGGCCTGGTAAGTTCGATTTTTGATTTTCTGACTTTCTATCTTTTGTTTTTTGTCTATCATCTCCCTGAGCATCAATTCCAAACCGGCTGGCTCATCGAATCTTTCGCGACGCAGACACTCGTGATTTATGTGATCCGCACAAAAAAGATTCCATTCCTGCAAAGCCGTCCGAGCAAGCCGCTTTTTATTACGACTTTTGCTGCCGTGCTTTTTGTCTGGCTCGTGCAATTTACATTTCTTGGAAAACTTTTGCAGTTGGAGAGACTGCCGTTCGGCATCATGGCGATCATCGCCGGCTATGTGGTGATCTATCTGGTATTGGTTGAAGTTGTGAAAAGATTTTTCTATCATAGGCAGCTCAAGCGGATGAAAGAAGAGCGGGAAAAGTTGAAAGCGGAGAAGATTCCGGCGTGATGATGTTTTAAAATTGATATTGTGGCTAATAAACGAGGTCCGACCTTAAAGCATCTGAAAGGTCGGACCTCTTTGTACTCTTCTCTTGACACTGACGTAGCGTCATGGATTATACTGAAGTTATAATGAGTCAGATAAAAATATGGAATATACAGTCAAAGAAATTGCGCGGCTGGCGGGAGTGAGCGTGCGGACACTTCATTATTACGACGAAATCGATTTATTGAAGCCGGCTTATGTCAGAGATAATGGCTATCGGTATTATACCGAAAAGGAATTTTTGAAATTGCAGCAGATTCTTTTTTCCGTGAATTGGATTTCGAACTTGACCGCATCAAAAGGATTTTCGATTCGCCTAATTTCGATGCAGTGGGAGTGCTGGAGGATCAGAAAAATCTGATTGAGCTCAAGAAGGAAAGATTGAATAAGCTTATAAGGTTAATCAATAAGACTATAAAAAATATGAAAGACGAAAAACAAGCGAAAGTTACGGATGAGGATTTGATAAAATCTTTCGATGACGGAAAATATGAAGAGTACAAAAAAGAGGCTCAGGAAAAGTGGGGCAGTGATACGATTCAGAGGTCGGAGAATATTGTGAAAAATATGAGCAAAGAAAAACTTGAGAAGATCAAGGCGGAAGGAGAAGAAATCAATCGGGCGCTTGCGCGAAATATGGAAGAAGGTAAAAGCGTAGACAGTTCTGAAGTTCAGGCGATTGTCGATAGGCATTTCAATCACATCATCCAGTTTTATGATCCGACTTGGCCGCTTCTCAAGATTTATCGAGGTTTGGGAAAAATGTATGTCGAAGATGATCGTTTTGCCGCTAATTACAATAAATATTATCCGGGGTTGGCGCAATTCATGTGCGATGCGATGGAGGTTTATTGCGACAGAAAAAAAGACGAGGGCGAGAAGAGAAAATGATAGAAAATAATCTGTGGTTGTGAATGCATTGTAGAGACGTCGATTTATCGCGTCTCTTTTTGCAGAGTAATCTAAGTGTCATGTTCTGCCTCGTTTTTTATTTTGTCATTCCGGCTTTAAGCCGGAATCTTTGTTATATTTCGTTATGCTTTATTTATTTCGCTATGCTTAATATTACGTTCTCTAACTGCCGCGTAATTGCTATTTTTATTTCAGGATGTAAAGTGTAAACGTACCACATCGAAGATTCCGGCTCGAGGCCGGAATGACAGACTAAGGAGGTGGAAAATTTATTGACTTTTTAGAAAATTAACGGTATTCTGAACATAGATTAAGAGTTAAGTTTTATACAACTCAATTTCACTAAGAGTTGTTTTTTTTGAGCTTATAACTGCAAGACTATGGCTGAAGAAGTGATTCTCAGATTTGATGAAGTTACATTTGAATATCTTCACAAGAAGCCTCTTTTGGATGAGGCGAGTTTTTGTGTGCGCAAGGGCGCGAAAATCACCTTGATGGGGCAGAACGGTGCGGGCAAGAGCAGTCTTTTCGGGCTCATCCGCGGCGAGCTAAAGTCGCTCAAGGGGCAGATTTCCATCGACAAGGGTTCGACGATCGCGACGGCACTTCAAGTGGTGGCGCGCGAAGATTTCGAGCTGACAGTGGCGGAATATTTTGCCAAAGCTTTTGCGCAGGTGCAGCCGAATCTCCTCAGTCTTGTGAGCAAAGTGATGCGGGCGGTAAATCTTGAAGTTCCGACCGATCGCAAAGTGGGCGAGCTTTCCGGCGGGCAGCAGGCGCGGCTTCTTCTCGCTTTTGCGCTCATCCAGAATCCGGATATTTTGCTTTTGGACGAGCCGACAAATAATCTGGACGAGAAGGGAATTGACCATCTCATAAATTTTCTGATCGGCTATGACAAAACCGTGATCGTGATTTCGCACGATGCCGGATTTTTGAACTGTTTCACTGAGGGTGTTTTGTACTTGGATATTTTTACCAAGAAAATCGAGACTTATGTTGGCGATTATTATTCCGTCGTAGAAGAAATCAACGCTCGGATCGAGAAAGAGCAGAAGAAAAATGCGCAGCTGGAAAAGCTGATTCAGGATCGAAAAGAGAAGGTGAATTTTTTCGCGCACAAAGGCGGCAAGATGAGAAAGCTTGCTTCCAAGCTCAAAGAGGAGACGGAAGAACTTGAAGAAAATATGGTGGATGTGCGAAGAGAAGACAAGACTATCCGCGATTTCACGATTCCGGCGCAGGAAGATGTAAGTGGTGATATTGTTACAATCAGTTCGATAAAAATTATGCGTGAAGGCGAACCGGAAACGCATCCGCTGGAGAAAGTTCTGCACAAGAGATCGCGGATGCTAGTATGCGGTCCGAACGGAATGGGCAAGAGTACATTCCTTAAGTCGCTTGTGAGCGCCGATAAGAATAATGTTAAAATCGGCGAAGGCGTGCGCGTGGGATATTATTCGCAGGATTTTTCTGCGCTTGATTTTGACCAGAAAGTTTTTGATTCTTTGAAGAGCGTGATGATTGGCAGCAATGATGAGCAGCTTATGCGATCAGTGGCGGCCGGATTTCTCATTACCGGCAACTTGATGGAGCATAAAGTTTCTTATCTTTCGGAAGGACAGAAAGGACTTTTATCTTTTGCACGTTTAGTTTTGATGCAACCCGGACTTCTGATTATGGACGAACCGACCAATCACATCAACTTCCGTCACATCCCAATCATCGCTGAAGCTCTCAACAAATACGAAGGTGCAATGATTCTCGTGAGTCACATGCAAGAGTTTGTCGATGAGATTAAGTTTGATGAAGTTTTGGATTTGGAGAAGATATAAAATTTACATAGATATTTTTAGGGATATGTAGAGAACGGTTTCAAATCGTTCTTTTTTATGATCAAAGGTGAATCTCAAAATTACCTTATCAAATGCACTAATATTATTTCTCGCGATAAAACCTACAATTTGTCATTCTGGTGAGAATCCCTTCAATATTATTATTCGCATATAAATATTATTTATCGGCAATATATTGTTTAAGGGATCCCGGAGTTTATCCCCGTGAAGACGGGGAGGATGACAAAAGGAAGGTGCTATCATAAGAACAAAGTTTGGGAGGTTTGATAAAATAATTTCGATATTCACTTCAAAAATTGACCCAATCCATAAAAATGGATTATAATAATCATATAAGTTAAGTTTGTCGTTTTTTATAATATGTTCGATTGTTCCTTTGAAAACAACCGCAGATCATAAAGATATCGGCAAACGAACGAAGCTTTAGAAGTAATTTATAAATCTATGAAGAAAATAATCGCTGCTTTATTCACGATCGCCGTGTTTTTTTTGCCTCTGAGGGCGGCCGATGCACATGAGCCTCGGATCGTTTCGGGGGAGATGACCACCGTGGAGAATCCTGAAGTTTCGCAGGCTTTTTATGGAGAGTTGAAGGATTCGGTGCACACTTTCAGGATTGTGGCAAAAGAGCCTTTCGATCTGTATGTGAACGTGCTGGTTCCGGATGTGAACGGCGCACGTAAGGATATGTCGGCCGAAATCTATACGGGGAAAAATCTTCCCGGAATGGTGCAGGAGGGGGATGGAAAGATGCAGTTGAAGCGGGAGATCGCGATCCTTGACGGGAGAAAATCCGAGTGGTCTAAATTTTATGAGCCGTTTGCGGGAGATAATTTTCTTAAAGGCCCGGAATTCAAAAGCAGCAAGGATGGCGAGGCGCTGAAGGGCGTGCATATGGATCCGGGGACATATTTCGTGCGGGTTTCCAATGATGACGATGAAGGCAAATATGTCTTGGCGATCGGCACGAAAGAGGAATTTTCTGCGGGAGAAATTGCGAATACCGTGAAGCTCGTGCCGAAAATCAATACGGAGTTTTTCGGAAAGTCTCCGCTTTTGGCATTTTGGAATCTGATAGGACTTTTTATTTTATTTTTTATTCTGATATTTATATTCGTCGTGTGGACGCTGATAAAGTGGCTGAAAAGAAGAAAGAAGAATAAAAGCGGTGAGAATGAAATTAGCGAAGTGGAAACATTTGAAAAATAAGGGAATATATTATAACAAATTAACTAAAAATAGTTTTTTCGATACATCACCTCATCTTTCCCAACCTTGTTAGGGTGAGGATGGCGGAAGGAGAGGGAAAATGCAAATGCTTTCAGTAGAAGATTATGGTGTAGATTCAGTTAATTCTAGTATTAAGGATAAAATATAAAAACGCACCAATGTCGGTGCGTTTTTATTTAATCGTGGAATTTATATGCCTGTTTATACTTGCCAACTATACTATTCGAAACAATGCTATCTGTCATTCTGAGCTCGTTGAGGAATCCCTCTAATACGATAGAACTATACGATATGGACAAGACTTACCGTAAGGAAGGGATTCTTCGGATTACCTCAGAATGACAAAATGTGAGGATTTATTGCAGAAAAGAAGGTTTGTCTGTTCAAGTACAAAGGTCTTGTAATATATCTAATTGTTTTTATATCTGCACCTTGGAAAAAGAATAGCTTCCGATGGCGGTTATGCCTGCGCAGAATAATAAAAGGATCATAAAATCTGTGCCGACGCTCATGCTGCTCGTTGAGATGAGTGCGCCGCGGAGGCCGTCGACGCCGTAGGTGAGCGGGTCGATTTTGGTTATGAAGCTGATGGTGGCGGGCAGGTTGCTAAGCGGGAAAAGCGCGCCGGAGAGGAAGAAGATCGGCATAACCAGAAAGTTCATAATTAGCTGGAAGCCTTGCATATCCGCCATGATGGATGCGATTGTGATTCCTAGTGCCGAGAAGAATATCGCGATAAGGAAGATGAAAACTATCGCCATAGGAAATCCGGTCCAGTTCGGCTGGAATCCGAAGATGAGAAGCATCACGAAAAGGAGCATGGCTTGGAAAATCGAGGTGGTGGCTCCTCCTATGGTTTTGCCGATCATGATGTTGGTGCGCGATACCGGTGCGACCAGAGTTTCTTTGAGGAAGCCGAATTGCTTGTCCCAGATGACTTCGATGCCGGAAAATATCGAGCTGAAAAGTACTGTCATGGCGATGATGCCCGGGCCGAGAAAGCTGATATAGTTGCCTTGCCCGGCGGCGGCATAGATATTTTTGAAGCCGAAACCGAGTGCGACGAAGAAGAGGAGTGGTTGTCCGAGCGAGCCGATGATGCGCGACTTAGAGCGGAAATATTTCTTCACTTGTCGGAGCCACATTATATAGATTGCGCTTGTCATGATTTTTGGGAGTTATTTTTTATTATTTTCATATGTCATCCCGAAAGCCTTTAGGCTGAGGGATCTGGGAACTGTATAATATGCTGATAACATTATTTTTATGATAAAACTATAATTGCATAGTATTGTTTATAGATTCCTCGTCGCCGAATGCGCTTCTCGGAATGACAATAAAGGTTATTATCTTCTTCCGAAATGGAAAACTTTTTCTGCGGCTTCGTGGCGGATGTCTTTGCCGGTGATGTTCAAGTAGGCTTCTTCCAAGGTTTTCGCGTTGGTTTTTTGCTTTATGTTTTCGACTGTGTCTTGCATCATGATTTTCCCCTGGTCGATGATGATGACTTCATGAGCGATGTGTTCCGCTTCCGGCATATAATGCGTCGTGAGGAATATAGTCATGCCTTTTTCCTTGTTGATTTTTTGGATATATTCCCAGATCTTGTTGGTGGTCTGCGGATCGAGGCCGGTGGTCGGTTCGTCTAAGAATAGAATTTGCGGATCGTGGATGAGTCCGCGCCCGATTTCAAGCCGCCGTTTCATTCCTCCAGAAAAAGTTTTGACGAGGTCTTTCTGCCGATCCTCGAGCCCAATGATTTTCAGCGCGTTCTGGATCCTTATTTCACGGTCTTTTTTCTCGATGCCATAGAGCACACCGTGGAATTCCATATTTTCATAAGCCGTCAGATCTTCGTCGAGGCTCGGGTCCTGAAATACGATGCCGATGGATTTTCGGACTTCATTGCTTTCCTTGATGTCATGTCCATTAATGGTGATTTCTCCGACATCAGGACTGAGCAGAGTGGTTAGCATTTTGATAGTCGTCGATTTTCCCGCGCCATTCGGTCCGAGAAAAGCGACAATCGAACCTTTTTTGATGTTGAATGAAATATCGTTCACAGCTTTCTTGTCTCCGAAAGTTTTGGATAGATTCTTCACTTCGATGATGTTTTCCATGTTTTGGTTGTTAGCAGAGTTATAGGTCACATATTCATTATATACGCTTTTTGGAATTGGTAAATTTCAGAAGCGATTTGTTTTAGGATTCATGTGCTTGAGTATGATTTTTAAGAATTATACTTTTCAAACTTTCTCAATTCTTAACGTTATCTTTAGTGCGATAAAAACCACATTTTGTCATTCTGAACGAAGGTAATCCGCAGTGAAGAATCCCTTCGAGACATTAAGTCTTACCTATATTACATAATTCTATCGTATGATAGGGATTCCTCGTTGCCAAATGCGCTCCTCGGAATGACAAAATGTGAGGGTTGTTTTTAATAGCATGGTTTGTCATACGAGCAAGATGAGGTATTATGTTTGTAATTTATAAGCCGGGATTGTATAATAAGGATATAAGATTTTTTTGCTAATTAATGTTACGGAAATAATAAATTATCATGATACTATTCAGAAAATCCATAGAGAAAATTATTTTGGTGTTGGTTTTGTTTGCCGTTATGGCGGTTGCGTTTGTGCTGCTTATGAGTTTTTATATTAATAAGTCTAGCGATGGGTCGATTTATAACATTCAAAATGTCCCGCAAAAACAAGCCGCCTTGGTTCTTGGTGCGAGGGTTTGGCCGGATGGAAAAATGAGCGATATGTTTCAGGACAGAGTCGATATGGCGATTGATCTTTATAAGGCGGGGAAGGTTCAGAGAATTTTGGTGAGCGGTGATCATGGAACTAAAAACTATGATGAGGTCGATGCGGCGAAGAATTATCTTTTGGCAAACGGGATAGACAGCAAGGATATTTTTCTCGATCATGCCGGGTTTGATACTTATGACAGCGTTTATCGGGCGAAACATATTTTCGAGGTGCAGTCGATGATTATCGTGACGCAAAAATATCATTTGCCACGCGCTTTATATATTGCCAAGGCGTTGAATGTCGATGCGGTCGGAACGGCGGCGGATTTCCGTGTTTATGGCGGACAAGAATATCGTGATTTTCGAGAAAAGCTTGCGGACGTGAAGGCGTGGTTTGATGTTATCATAAAAGCCAAGCCGAAATTTTTAGGTCCGGCAGTTCCGATCGTGGGAAATAGTTTGGCGAGTTGGGGTAAGGCATAAATGTATTTAGATTCCCCTCTTGAGAGGGGTAAGAGCTCGTATCATGGCGAAGCCATGATACGGCGAGGGGTGTGTAAGGAACGTTACATTTATATCGAAAGTTTTTAACACACCCCGCACACAAACAGCTGGCGCTGTTTTGCGCCACCCCTCTCAAGAGGGGAATCAATACAATGCAAATGCGATAAGTGCGTATAATTTTATAAAATAATAAAAATGCAAAAAAGAGTTCGAGCTGTGATTATTGAGGACGGGAAAGCTCTTTTGTTACACCGCATCACTAAGGAAAAAGAATATTGGGTTTTTCCCGGCGGCGGAGTGGAAGAATATGACGAGAGCTTGGAGGCGGCACTTATCAGAGAGTGCGAGGAAGAGCTGGGAGTCAAGGTTGATATCGGGGATTTTTTTATGAATGCATATTTTGAGATGAACGGAGAAGATCAGGAACAGCATATTTTTTTCTGTGAAATAATAAGCGGAGAGCTTGGAAGCGGGCAGGGTCCCGAGTATCAACCTGCCGGCGGTTATGAAGGAAGTTTCGAGGTGGAGTGGGTTGCGTTTGCGGATTTAAAGCATAAGCATGTTCTGCCGGAGGAAGTTAAGGATAAAATAATTGAGGATTTATTATGAAAATTATTCACAAAATCGATCGGAAAATTTTCAAGAATAGCGGGAGCTGTGATGCATTTGAATATGGTTTGGATGATAAAGATTTAAGCGGCACTGTTGTGGAAATTCGCGGGCGATATCCCGAAAGTGGATATGCTGTGAACCTGGAATGCAAAGAGATGGCTTATATTTTGGAAGGAAGCGGCACGTTGTCAGCTTCGGAAAATGAAACAGAATTTGCGACAGGGGATTTGCTTTTGATCGAACCGCAAGAAAAATATTTTTGGAATGGAAATTTTACCGCTTTTTTGTCCTGTAATCCCGCATGGAGCATCAAGCAGCATGAGATTATTGAATAACTGTCGGTGAAATCTTTGTAAATAACTAGTTTTACAAAAATGATTATTGAAGTCATAGGAGCATTCATATTTATTGTCGTATTTATTCTGTCAGTCACGCTTTTATATGCTTTTATCTCTTTGGCGCCGTGGGTGCCGACTCCGAAAAAAGAGTTGGAGAGAATCAATCGGCTGGCGGATTTGAAGAGTGGTCAGGTTTTTTATGAGATAGGTTGCGGGACGGCCAGAGTGTCTTCTTTTATCGCAAGAAAAAATCCCGAGGTGAAAGTCGTGGGGATAGAACTGGCATTGCCTATTTATCTTTTTGCCAGATCCGTAAACTTTTTTGGATCGCCTAAAAATCTTCAGATTGAATTCGGGGATGCTTTTTCAAAAAATTATTCCGATGCGGACGCGGTTTATATATATGGACTTCCTGCAACGGTGAATGGGAGGTTGAAAAATAAATTGGAAAAAGAACTCAGGCCGGGAGCGAAGTTCATTTCTTATGCTTTTGCTGTGGATGGTTGGAAAGGAAGCGGGAATTTTAAGGACAAGCCGAATGCCGGTGATGTGAGTGTGAATGTTTATGTGAGATAGCGTTCGGATGTGAAATAATGTAATATGATTTTTAAAATACTATATCGTTCACATAAACTTTTTTTACTGTAATAATTCTTATTTTTGTCATTCTGAGGTAATCCGAAGAATCTCTTCACAACATTGAGCTTTACCTATATCACATAGTTCTATTGTATGAGAGGGATTCCTCGTCGCTTCGCCTCCGCTGAAGCTATGGCGGAAGAGGGCCAAATGCGCTCCTCGGAATGACAAAATGATGGTTTGATTTTAAATGGTATAGTTTGGCAGACATAAGTTAAGGATGCAGGTCTACTGTACAAAATTATTCTATTCGGTGTTTTTGACAAATTTCACCGGATTATGGCAGATGAAATAAAAAAAATCGCTGTGCGTAGTAAAAATTAGAATAAAACGTGTTTTTCTTTAAATTTATCAATTTTTAAGCGTAAAAATCTATGAAAATCATGGAAAGGCTCAGGGGAACCGCCAAAAACAGCAAGAAAAAGATGATTATTGTGGGGGCGGTTGTTTTTATCGTGTGTGCGGGGGCATTTTTGTATTTTTCCGGGGCGGGTGCTAAATTCTTTAAACCGTCTGCCTCTAATCCTTCAGAAAAAGGCGATAATCAGCAGCAGGCTGCTACTAACATAAAAAGGCCGGACAGAAATCCTGATCTTATGGGATTGGTAGAATCTGTGAGCGGAAATGAGGTGAAGATATTGCTTCTTGATGCTTCTGCGATGCCTCAGACGGGCAGGAATGGAGGAAATAGTACTGGAAATAATGGAGGAAACAGAGGGCAACAGGCGGGTGCGGCAAATTCCGGTCAGGATAACGCCGGCGTAC
>Ga0224525_1000890_pt1 | contig 12000 bp, 10 predicted proteins | sample CFST100metaG_FD_179874 | JGI IMG/M metagenome (GOLD analysis project Ga0224525, IMG submission 179874) | Peat soil microbial communities from Stordalen Mire, Sweden - C.F.S.T100 | ecosystem: Environmental > Terrestrial > Soil > Wetlands > Peat | place: Sweden: Norrbotten County, Stordalen Mire...
ATAGGACTTGTTCAAACAACATTAAAAAATATTTTAAATGCATATGAACTTGATTTTTCTAAACATGCTGAAATAAAAGATATTGCTAAGCTTGGATTAATATGGAACTCTATTCCATCACAACTTGAGAGGGCAAACTATTAATTAATAAAAAATATCCTTGTTTAGAAATTAACTATCACAAAAAGGGAGTGAACAGATAGGAAAATATTATATAAATAATGTTGAAAATAATACTTTAAATAAATAAAATATTACCAAAAGAAAAAAATAAAGGAAATTTACATACTTATAAAGAATTATTTTATAAAATAGTAATATACAGATTGCATAAGAACTAACGGAGAAAACCAAATTGATACTCTTTTATAATTTTCTTTATTGGTTCACATTCACATTATGAATTCAGGAGTTGATATTATGAAACGATTATTAGGCTTTTACTATGTCAATGGAAAAAGAAATAACGTATATATTCTTAAGACAAAAGGATTTTTCTATATTGGTGGAATAGAAAAATGGTTTTTGACATATGAAACACTTTTGGATTACTGTGAAAATAATTTTGAAAATTTTAAATTACAAGAAGAAAATCAAATAAAATAGCTTAAAAATAATCAAACTTCTAAATACAATGACAATAGCAGTTTCAATATCTAACAGAAAGTTCTTGTAGCTGTGTAATAAGTCATTTACAGTCTTTAGTATGCATATGTAACAAAAATATCTTAATTATACTATCTATTCATATATTTGCTATTATTTTATACAATAAATTGTCGACATAGAAGTGTAAAATAAATTTTAGACAAGTATATTCTATAATTGTCATGCAAAAATATTATTAAAAATAATATTCATATTTTCTAAAAGCTAAATTCTTTCAATTCTCTGCTATTAGTTAAACACCTAAACCTAATAATATTTAGCATATCTAAAATTTTGAACCTATTAACAATAAATGAAAAAATACTGATAAGAGACAGTATTTATGAGTAGGAACTTATCAATGAAATGGTATTATAATCTAAAAATCAATACAAAGCTTGTAGGTGCATTTATTTCAGTGGCTCTATTAGCAACTGTTATTGGAATTTATGGAATTGTAAACCTTCAATCCATCGCAAAAAATGACAAGGCACTTTATAGTGAAAATCTTATTGGACTTAGTCATATATCTAATTTACAACGATATTTTCTTCAAAAAGCACCACAGCAAGCGAAGAACTCTCAAACCAGGCTGCCGTTCTAAAAGAAATGGTTGCAAAATTCAAATTAAAAAATGACCAATTTGGAAATATGAGTACTGTCTTTAACAGAAAAAGCTTAAATTCGGATATTATAAGGGGCTTTGATAGCGATAAGTCAATAGGTATTAACCTGAATAATAAAATGGACTATGCTAAAAACTCTATAAATCATGATTTTTTAGCAGGAAATATGCCAGAAATTGATTTTGACAAATATTAGTAATTGTATAATTTAGAGAGCCAGTGTTAGAAACCTTATTTCGAAAAGCTTTCTCGATAGATTTAGCTTTTTGAAATAAGGTTTTTATGGTTATTCTCCGCTATTACTTCCCCAATAAAAAAATTAAATTAAATTATATGTTTATTATTACATATTTTATAAATATAATTAATATTAATCTAAAACAATGTAAAAAATATTATATTTAATTATTATTCGACAATAGTACAAGTGATAGTACAATATATGGTGTGTTTCATTTTACAATGAAACACACCAACATCTAATCAGATTTTTTTTATTTTTCTTTTTGTTGAAAGTAATTTTTGTAAAATTATAAATATACATAATAAAAATGCAACCACTATTCTTGTCCACCATGAGCTTAAAGTACCTTCGAAGCTAATAATAGTTATAATTATGCCTTGTATTAACACACCAAATAATGAGCCAAAAACATAACCAACTCCACCAGTTAGTAGTGTTCCACCAATAACTGCAGAAGCGATTGCATCCATTTCCATACCTATGCCATGCTGGGTATAACCGGATTTCATATAAAAACTATATACAACACCTGATAATGCAGCACAAAACCCACATAGTGTATATACGAGAACCTTAATCCTTCCAACGGACAGCCCCATTAATACGGCTGATTGCTCATTTCCTCCGATTGCGTATACAGCACGCCCAAATTTCGTATAATGTGCTACAAATATTGCTATTATTAAAACAACTATTGCTATTACAACATTCACTGATATGTATCCATTTATAATTGGTATTTTAAGATTAGAAACATCAACATAAAACTTGTTTTTAATTTCGATTGATTCTATATTAACTACCGCAGTCAGACCTCTTGCAAAAAACAATCCTGCTAATGTTACTATAAATGGCTGCATGTTAAAATAATGAATCAAAAATCCCTGGACAAAACCAAAAATTGAACCCATTATGAGAACTAAAAATATTACTAACAAAGGATTCATATGCCTATTCTCAAGTAGATCTGCTGAAACCATACATGTCAATGCAAGTACAGCACCAACAGATATATCAATACCACCTATAAGAAGTACAAATGTTATTCCTATAGCCATAATGATTAAATGTGCATTATCTATAAACAAATTTAGGAAAACTTGTAGAGAAGAAAAACTATCATATTTAAATATACCAACTGCATATATTACAAAAAATAATAGTATTGTTATTATAAGTGATAGGTATTTAGATAAACTCTTTACTTTACTCATTTGTTAACCCCCCTTGTTTCCCTTTTCTTATAATACCAGAAATAATACTTCTGAATTTTCCTGATTGAATAAGACATATAATTATAACAACAATTGCCTTTACAAAAGGTAATTGAGGAGGTTTTATACCAATTGCATACATTGTAGTTGTTAAACTCTGTATTACAAGCGCACCAATAATGCTTGCCACGATGGAAAATCTTCCACCATTTAATGAATTCGAACCAAGTGCAACAGCTAAAATTGCATCGAGTTCAATAAACAGTGCTGCATTGTTTGCATCAGCACATTTTACATTTGAGCTAATAATAAGGCCAGCTATACCTGCACAAAATCCACAGAAAGCATATGCCATAAAAATTATTTTCTTAACCTTAATTCCAGAAAATTCACTTGCATTTTTATTTATTCCTGTAGACTGTATAAACAATCCTAATGAAGTCTTGTTCATCAATAAGAGTGTTAAAATTAATACTATTGCTACAATTAATATTGAAAATGGCAATCCAATAAAAGGAATATATGCCGATCCCAAGAAGCTGTATGGTTTATAATAAACTGTTATTATTTGCCCGCCAGTAATCAATTGTGCTATTCCTCGCCCTGCAACCATAAGTATCAGTGTAGCAATAACTGGTTGTATACCCAATTTTGCAACAAGTAATCCGTTCCACATACCAAGTATAGTAGAGGCAGCAAGTGCTGCAAGAATGGCTACAATGTATAAATTTTCGGGAACACCATTTAAGTTTCCTCCAACTGTAACAGCTGCAATAGCACCTGAAATGGCACATATTGAACTAACAGAAATATCAATTCCTTTAGTAGCAATAACTAGTGTCATCCCTATTGCAAGAAGCATGAGTGGTGTAGCATTTTTTATTATATCAATAACCCTTCCATACAAATGACCATCTTTAATTTCAATTTTAAAGAAATTATTTGTCAAAAATAAGTTGGATAACAAAACTATAACTAGTGCAAAAGTTGGCCAAAAATACCTTCCGCCAGCTATTATTTTAATTTTTTCAACGGCGTTTTTCATCAGTCTCTCCTCCTGCTATCGTTTTCATTATATAATGCTCATCTATATCTTCATCTTCAATTTCTGCAATTTTAACTCTATCCCTTAATACAGCCATACGTGTACAACACCTAATAAGCTCATCTAATTCAGAAGATATAAACATAACAGCCATACCTTCTTTAGCAAGCTGTATAATAAGTTTTTGTATTTCAGCCTTTGTTCCTACATCAATTCCTCTGGTTGGTTCATCAAGTATCAATAATTCCGGTTTTGTAATAAGCCATCTAGCCAAAATAACCTTTTGTTGGTTTCCTCCACTAAGGTTTTTTACAAGTTGTTCACTACTGCTGGCTTTTATATTAATCATCTTAATATATTCGTTTGCTATTCGTTCTTGTTCTTTCCTCTTTATATATTTAAAAATTCCTTTTTTTGCTTGCAAAGCAAGGATTATATTTTCTCTTACAGTTAAATCTGATATAATTCCTTCAATTTTTCGATCTTCAGGACATAAAGCAATATTATTTTTCATAGCTTCTAACGGTGAAGAAATCTTTGTTTCTTTGTTATTAACTAAAAGCTTACCACTATCTGCCTTATCAACTCCAAATAAAACTCTAGCAATTTCTGTACGTCCAGACCCTAAAAGGCCGACTAATCCAATAACCTCTCCTTTTTTTATATCCAAATCAAATGGAACAATCTTACCAGAATGTCCAACATTTCTTGCTTTAATAAATATAGACCCATTATTCTTGTTGCTAACAACCTTTTGCTTTTCGAATCGTGATAATTCTTCTAAATCCTTTCCTATCATTTTCGCAACAAGTTGAACCTTTGAAAGTGATGAAATTTCGTATTCTCCAACTAGATTTCCATTTCTCAAAACAGTTATTCTATCACTGACTTCATATACCTGTTCAAGAAAATGTGTTACAAAGACAATACTAAGCCCATCATCTTTTAATTTCCTCATTACAGTAAATAGTTTTTCAACCTCGACTTTATCAAGGCTTGATGTAGGTTCATCAAAAATTAAAACCTTTGCCGAAATATCAATAGCTCTTGCTATAGCAACCATTTGTTGTATTGCCAAAGAATATGATTCAAGATTTTTTGTGACATCTATATTTAGGTTTAATTTTGAAAGTGCAATTTCAGCCATTTTATTTATCTTTTTCCAATTAATTTTTCCAAATCTTGTTGGCTCCCTGCCAATAAAAATATTTTCTGCAACAGAGAGGTTCGGACACAAATTCACTTCCTGATAAACAGTACTTAAGCCTAATGTTTGAGCATGATGTGGCGATTTCGCCAAGATTCTTTTATTATCTAAAAATATTTCACCAGCATTTAAATTTTCAACACCAGTAAGAACTTTAATTAGAGTTGACTTTCCCGCTCCATTTTCACCCATCAATGCATGAATTTCTCCTTCTCTAAGTTGAAAATTAACATTTGATAAAGCTTTTACACCTGGAAATATCTTATATATATTTTTCATTTTCAAAATTGTCTTATTATTGTTTTTTGGATAAGCCGAAACGTTCATATTACCTATCATTCCCTTCTTATACTCAATGCATCTTTCGTTATTAAAAATGAAGTACAGTTAAGTTTAAAAAATCCACTTTCACAGGAACCTTAAAGGTTCCTGTATACCATACTTATACAAAATCTGATAAATATTCAAATATTTTAAAGGCTATTCTAAGTATGGTGAAGTGGTTTTAACTAGTATATAACTCAGTATATTAGTATTTTCTATTAGCAATTTCGTTCTTTGCAACATCTGCAGGAAATATGGTTTCTTTAGTTACAATTCTCTTTTCTAGAGTTTTTCCACTTGCTATATCTTTAACAGCTTCCATTAATTGAGGTCCTAACAATGGATTACATTCAACTGTACAATTCATTTTTCCAGCAATCATAGCTTCAAACGCGCCTTTTACAGCATCAATCGAAACAACGACTATGTCCTTTCCAGGTTTTAGTCCAGCTTCTTCTATTGCCTGAATGGCACCAATAGCCATATCATCATTATGTGCAAACAATACTTTTATTTTATCTTTATCTGATTTCAAAAATGATTCCATAACTTCCTTACCCTTTGAACGAGTGAAGTCACCTGTTTGAGATTTAATAACTTTATATTCAGGATGTGACTTTAATACTTCAGTAAAACCCTTTTTCCTGTCAACTGCAGGAGCTGAACCAACTGTTCCCTCAAGTTCTGCAATTCCTATATTGTCACCTTTTAAACCTAATTTTTCACCATTTTCAACTAACCATTTAGCTGCTTTTCTGCCTTCTTCGACAAAATCAGAACCTATAAATGATTTATAATATGAAGGGTCCGCTTTAATAGCTCTATCTGTCAATATTACTGGTATTTTTGCCGCTTTTGCTTCCTTCATGACAGTATCCCATCCTGTCTCAACTACTGGAGAAAATGCAATTACATCAACTTTTTGAGCAATAAAGCTTCGTATAGCTTTAATTTGATTTTCTTGTTTTTGTTGACCATCTACAAACTGTAATTTAATCCCTTCCTTTTCAGCTGATTCCTTAATAGACTTTGTATTTGCAGTTCTCCATTCACTTTCAGCACCAACCTGTGCAAATCCTAATACTATCTTTTTACCAGAAGTATCACCTGATTTTGTAGTATTTGAACTCTGACATGCGGCTAATGAAAACAAAATACCCATCACAAGAATTAATGAAATAATTATTTTTGGTTTTTTCATAACTAATTTCTCCCCCTTTAAAGTTTGGAAAATAAGGGATAGCCAAAAAATAAATCCATATATTTTTTAGGTTATCCTAAGGAATAAAATAAATTCTGGTACTAATAATTTTGCATATGTATTTTAAAGCTTTATTAAATAAAGCCTTAAAATACTCAAATATTTATGTAAAGATTTACGTGTTGTATTTGTAAGTTTTTAGCAGTCATTATAAAATTTCAGATTAAAAATTTTAATAAAGCGGATTGCAGAATTAGTTTATTTCTTGAAAAAAAACATTTAATAATTCTTAATATTATTTTATCAGCTTCTTTTTTCTTTGTAATTGCATTTTATTTTGAGAAAAGTAAATATTTTTTTGAATTAATTCTTTAATTAATCATTATTTCTGAATTTAATCGGTGTTAATTTTGTAAATTTTTTGAATAAATAACAGAAATAATGAGGATCATTATAACCAACGTTATACGCAATTTCACATGACTTTTGATTCGTTGTCTTTAAGAGCTCCATAGCTTTCTTCATACGAACCGCAGTTAGATATTCAATAAAAGTTTCACCTGTTTCTTGGCTAAATATAGTACTGAAATGGCTTGGACTTATATTTACATTTGTGGCAACCAAATTTAACGAAATATCTTGATTTGAAAAATTTGCCTCTATATACTTTTTTGACATGTTAATAACATTTCCATATTTATTCTTTATCTTACTATCTCTAAATTCAAAAACAGTAAGTAGTATTTTTTCTGAGTAGCTTTTAAAATGCTCAATAGAATCTATCTTTACAAGGATGTTTTCTATTTCTACTACTTCTGGTAATAATTCCTTATAGTTTCCTTCTAACTCACCAATAAATTTAACAGCCACCTGAATCATATCCATAAAAGCATAATATACATACATTAGCGAATTTGTAGTGAAAGCATTTACTGATTTTATATATTCGTCTAAAAAATCTTTTATATTTGATTTATCTCCATATTTAAAAAAATCTGCAACATTAATTTTACTAAACATTATCAGTTCACTTTTATTTTCAGGCCCTGCCTTAATATCTATAATTTTATTCTTCCCAATAACAAATTTGTATTTTAAAGCATTTTCTGCATCTGCAAGAGAGTGCATTATCCCTTGTATTTTTTCTCTTACACTTCCAATTCCAATAGTCAAAACACATTCTGTATTCCTCTCAACTTCATATTTAATGGATTGTGCAAACCCATAAGAAATTTCTTCAACATATTTTTGGGAATCACCTTTAAATATTAATGCAATTTGTTCCACATTTCTTTTAAACCTTATAATATTCTTGTTACTATCAACAATGCTTGAAACAATGGATTCAACCTTTAAATTCTCTGAAAATTTCTTTTTTACTTTAATCGTATCCTTCATTTCCACTTCAATTATTTCAACAATATAATATTTTGAATATATACTAATATTTAGATCTGAACATTTTTTAAATATTTCATTATTTGGTATTCTACCTAAAATAAGTTCATTTAAAAAATTTTCTTTTAGCAATGGTACACTGTTCTCCAATTGCATTTTGATTTTTTCGATATTTTCCCGCTCTTTTTGCTCACTTTTTATAAGAGTTGCCACCTTACTTAATGATTCTAATAAATCACTTGAACGAAGCGGCTTTAAAAGATATTCTGTAACACCTATACTTATCGCTTCCTTTGCAAAATCAAATTCATCATAACCACTTAAAATAATGATTTTTGACCAGGTCATATTTTGCCTTATAATTTTACTTAATTGTAGCCCATCCATAAACGGCATTTTTATATCTGTTACAACAATATCAGGTTTAATCTCTTGAATTTGTGCAAGTGCCATTTCTCCATCTGAGGCTTCTCCAGAAAATACAAATTCAGTTTCTCCCCAATTTATATTATCTCTAATCCCTTTTCTTACGACCACTTCATCATCAACTATAAATACCTTATACATTTAAATACTCCCCCATTAGAAATACTCATGGAAACCCAATAATATCTCATTCATAAAATAAAATCACACAACTAACAGCATTAATCTACACAAACTGGTATTGTTATAGTAAGTTTTGTACCCTTTTGAAACTCACTTTGTATATTAACACCATATTCTTTCCCATAATAAAGTATTATCCTTTTATGTACATTATTAAGGCCAAAACCACTTTCTTTTATAATTGCTTCTTTAGTGTCTTTCATCTCATTAACTAATTCATTAACCTTATTCTCTGTCATTCCAATCCCATTATCGGTTACTTCAAATACAATGTGATCATTCTTTTTTGAACCTCTTACCTTTATAATTCCACCCATTCTTTTATTTTTTATACCATGATATAATGCATTCTCAACTATTGGTTGAAGTGTTAATTTCAATATTTTGCAGTCATAAATCGCTTCATCCACTTGAATTTCGAAATTCAAAATATCACTATATCTAATCTTTTGAATTATTAAATAACTATTAATATGCTTGACTTCTTCTCTCACAGTTATCCAATCATTACCTTTACTCAATGTAATTCTAAAAAAGCTAGATAAGGCCGTTACTATTTCAATAACCTCTTCATTTTGGTTTGAATCAGCCATCCATACGATAGTATCCAAGGTGTTATATAAAAAATGCGGATTAATTTGCGCTTGTAATACCTTGAGTTCAGACTTTTTTATAAGCTCTTGTTCTTTAATACTATTATCCAAAAGCTCTTTAATTTTTACAACCATTTTATTAAAACTATTACTTAATGTAGCTATTTCATCATAATTTTTACTTTGTACTCGTACATCAAAATTACCCTCAGATATCGAAGTGGTTGATTTACATAGTTCTCTTATAGGGTTAGATATACTACCTGAAATTATCCATATAGCAGCAATCGAAAATAGTACTATAATGCATAAAACGATAATATTCGTAGCAACCCATGAATTAAAGCCTTTTTGTATTTGCTGATTGACTTTTTCACTTGCTTTGAGTTCATACAATATAAACTCCTGAATTTCTTCTTCTATTAAGTCTGATACGCCCCTAATATCCTCTAAAACTTTTTCATTTTCAGCTACTTTTTTTTTCTGCTCTATTTGTTTACCCATTACATCTACATAGTAATTCAATGTTTTTATTGTACGCAATATCACGTCAAGCCTCATTTTATCTTCTTGAGAGGTAACATTTTGTTTTATATTATAAATACATTCATTTGCATTTTTAATTATCTTATGTTGTTGTCCATCTTCAAAATTTTTTTTACCTGCAACAATATCCCACATAGCAGAATCTATGTTGGTTCTAAAGCTTCCATTTATACTATTGGCCATGGTTATATTTGTAACAATTTGACTATATTGGTTGTTGTAATTCAATGAAGTGACCATCATTACAATATTTAGACCACACATTACAAGTATAATTATAACAAAAGATATAACTATTTTAGATCTAATTGACAGATTTATATATATCTTATTTAATATCCTGCTAAAAACATTAATTTTCAAACAAAACCCCCCATTTAATACTTTCTTTATTTAATATTCTGTTTTAGATAGATGATCAAAAAATAAACCTAAATTCTGGTGAGCAATGAAACGTCACTGTAATGACCAATCTAGCGATTTTCAGGCAATAAGAATTTGGTATTACTTTGCTATAATCTTCAAATCATGTTGTATAATTCTTCTATGTTTTTTAAAGATGAGACCACTATAAACATTACTATATAATACTTTTAGATTATTTTTTACCTGAATATTCATACTACATTTATTAATATATCTGTTTACAAAACAATACTCAATCAGGATTTTTATATTTATTAGTACCATTATCCAGACCCAGTTAGACAGAAGGTAACATTTTGTTCAAATGTTACCCTCGCTATCTTTTTGTTACCTTTAGGATTTGTACCCATTGGTATTACTGATATTAAAGGGAACATAAAAGTAGTTAAAAGGTAGTTAAAAGGTTTTAAATTGTGACAATCTGAAAGGTAAAATACAAAAAAATTATAAAAAAGATTTTTTTTATAATTTTTTTGATATAATACTTAAATATAAATGATATAACGAAATGATGGATAAACAAAGTGATGATAAAGGTAACTTTTACATCAACGTCCGCAAAACTGAAATGTAAAAGCCTCATTTTTATAACTATAACATGTTATAACAACATGTTAATATACACTTTTATATTTATTCTAATATAAAAGTGTATAATAGTAAACATATAAAAATGTAAACCTGCATCTAAAATTAAAATTTAATGGAGGTTTTACTTATGGAAAAATATTTTACAAAAAATGAAGCTGAAATGTTTCAGTTTTACAGAATACCAAAGGCTCTGATGAATGAGAAGTACAAAAAGTTGTCATGTGAAGCAAAATTTCTTTATGGATTATTACTAGACACTAATAGTTTATCAATAAAAAATGAGTGGGTTGATTCTTCAGGAAGAATATATATATATTATTCAAGGGAAAGAGCAATGAAAGAATTATGCATAGCCAAACAAAAAGTTGTAGAATTATTTAAACAACTTAATAAATTTGAATTAATTGAGGAAAAAAAACAAGGACTAGGAAAACCTAATAAGATATATGTTTTGAAATTTATATTAAGTGAAAGTACTGAAAACACTAAGAAGTTTGAAAATCATACTTCTGGAAGTTCGGAAATCATACCTCAAGAAGTTCGAAAATCATACCCTAATTATACTAATCTTAATAAGACTAATAATAATAACACTAACAACAACAACAGAGAAAATTATGTAAACCAAGAAAATTTATCTCAAATGGAAAAATCAGAAATTAAAACAGATCAATTAAAAAAATCAAATACTACAAAAAAAGAAAAACTTATAGAAAAAGATGAGTTATTTATACTTAAAACAAAAGAAAGAATAGAAAATTTAACAAAATGTAAGATATCAACAAAAATTGTATCTGAATTAATAAACAAAAAAGGTTTAAAAACCGTAAACTTATATCTAGATAACTATTACAAATTTAAAATAAACAAGCATAATCCAACGGGATTCATAATAAAGGCAATAGAAGATAATTATGGGATACCTGTTGAAGAAATAAACCACTATAACGGAACAAAGCCTATACAGAGTACAAATTACACACAAAGAGATAACGAATATGGACTAGAAGAATGTGAAATTTATGAAAACTGGGAAATGATGGATGAAGAAGAAAGAAAATCTGCACGAGCTTATCTAAATGAGAAAGGAATGTCAATTTAATAAAAAAAATGAATAAAATACCAAAATAATTGATATAAATATAAATAAATAATTACATAATTTAATACTTCTGAAATAAAGATTAGCATTGAAGTGAAACTGTATAATATAAATATACTAATAGGAGTTTGCAGTGTTTTTATGATTTACCAATTTTCAAAAATATTAGTTAAAAAAAAGATTATTAATATTTCCATGGTCGAAGTTTTAAAAAGTAGAAATGAGT
>Ga0224525_1000892_pt1 | contig 11996 bp, 10 predicted proteins | sample CFST100metaG_FD_179874 | JGI IMG/M metagenome (GOLD analysis project Ga0224525, IMG submission 179874) | Peat soil microbial communities from Stordalen Mire, Sweden - C.F.S.T100 | ecosystem: Environmental > Terrestrial > Soil > Wetlands > Peat | place: Sweden: Norrbotten County, Stordalen Mire...
AAATAAGGTTGGTAAGCAGGTATAATAACTGGCTTTTGCCTGCAGCAGTTGGTCCGATGATGGCCGTTTTGCTTCCCGCTTTAATTGAGAATGAAATATTCTTCAATATCGGTTTGTCTCCATAAAACAATGAAACATCCTTCAACACTATATCACCTTTTATATTGCTGTCTATAGTTCCTGCCTTATCCTCTGGCGGGGCTTCAAGCACTTCATTTATCCTTGTATACGAAGCAGAAGCCTGTGCGATGATGTTGCTCATAAAACCAATCATAAGGATCGGAAAGATCAGCAGAAACAAATAGCTGTTAAAAGCTGCGAAATTTCCAAGCGACATGGTACCCGCAACAACAAAATGTCCTCCCAGGGCCAGTATCGTTACTACCGCCATATTAGAAACAAACATTATTACCGGAATAAGTGTGGCAAATAATCTCAGAATTGATAACCCAAGATTTCGTGAGACCAGATTAGTTTCCAGAAACTTTATACTCTCAGGCTGCTGTGAGTTCAATACCCTTATTAACGCTGAACCCATAATACTTTCGTTAATAATTCTGTTGAGCGAGTCAATTACTTCCCTTCCTTTCCTGAAAAGCACCCTCACCTTTTTTAATACAAAAAAGAATGCACCTCCAATGACTGGGACTATTGAAATAACCGCCAGGGCAAGTTTCCAGTTTATAAGAACAAGAAGAACGGAAGTGCCGACAATAACAAACACCGATGAGATAATGGTTACAAAAGCCATTGAAACAAACATCTTAACAGAGTCAATGTCAGAAGTAAGGTTTGTTAACAGTTTCGAAGGGTTTGACTTGAGTACAAAAGCATAAGTCTGCCGCGATATTTTATCGGAAAGACGTGTTCGCAAATCCCTGCCTACCCGCTCTGAGGTATATGTCTGGAGTATGTTTTGCAGGAATGTAAACAGAAAGATTAAAGAGGCAGCCAGCAAAAACTGAAAAATAACGGATTCAAGATCAAACTTTTTTGCCGAAAAAGAATCAATGCCATGTGCAATGATCTTTGGTATAAGCATGTTTATTCCGCTACCCAGCAGGGCCATAATAATTAAAATGACCACTGTTCCGGTGTAGGGCTTCAATAATCCAAAAATACTTGGTTTGGGAGTTTTATCGTTTGAAGGTTTTGAGACAGCTTTATCCATTTCTAAATCCAATAATTTGCAAAGGAATTCAATAAAGCCTATAATTCAATAAAAAAATCGGTAATATCATATTATTTACCGGTAAGTGCACCTATCGGGTCATAACCACACTTACCGAACCTATCTTTCCTCCCATGGGAGGATTCATCTTTGATACCTTGACAGTAATCTTTTCCACACCCTCCATTTCAGCATAAATCGCATCCAGAATCCTACCCGCAATATGTTCCAGGAGGTGAGATTTCATTTCCATCTGCGACTTGACTATATCATATACTCTTTGATAATTAACAGCATCTTTAAGATTATCGCTCGCTGCAGCCATGTTCATATCTGTTTCGATTGTAAGGTCTACCAGGAACTTGTTCCCGACAATACGCTCCTCTTTAAAATGGCCGTGAAAAGAGTAAAACTCCATATTTTCGATCTGGATCAGTCCCATAATGCTTATTTTTTAAGTAAATCGCTCGAAAATCAATGGATTCCTTTTACATAAACTTTTATTTAAAATAATTGATGATTTATTTGGTTTATATTATAAACTAGTTTATATTTGTGACATATTTATGTTCTTAGTTATTGAATTATAAAAATAAACATTATTATGGAAAACGATGAAAAAATGATGACGGGCGAAGAAAGCCTTAAAATCATAACAGAAATGATCAACAAAACAAAAGTCAGTATCCGTCAGGGAAGCTTTCACCTGCTCTTCTGGGGATGGCTCCTGATAGTATGCAGCCTTTCGGCATGGCTTCTTGCAAATTACACCAGCTATGCTCACCCTTACTTTGTGTGGTTCCTGGTTATACCGGGTGCTTTTGTATCAATGATTTATGGGTTTGTAAACGGGCGTAAGGAAACTGTTCACACCTATGCCAATATGTTATATATGTGGACATGGATCGGATTTCTTATAGCAGCAACAGTACTTTTCATTATTCAGGCGAAAAGCATGCAAACTGTAACCCCCTATATTCTTTTGCTAGCCGGATTTCCAACGTTTCTTTCAGGGTTCATTATTAAATTCAGACCATTAATTGCCGGAGGTATCTGCTTCTGGATAATAGCTCTACTTGTTCATTTTGCAGGGCCATCTCTGGCTCCTTTGGGAACGCCTGTAGCTATGCTCATTGGATATCTCATTCCGGGTTATATGTTAAAAAATAAAGTAAATCATGACAAGGTTTAAAGAACTTGACCCTATACTGCATTCACAGCTCCGCCTTGCAATAATTTCTTTGCTTGTCGGCACGGAAGCTGCAGAATTCACGTTCATAAGGGAACAGACTGGCGCAACAGCGGGAAATCTCAGTATACAGATAACAAAACTAAAGGAGTCGGGATATATTGAAGTGACAAAAAAATTCAGGAATAACTATCCACAGACTATTTGCAACATAACCCCGTTGGGAAAAGAGAAATTTACCGAATACATCAACTCTCTTAAAGACTACCTGAGTCCTGGCAACTAACCTTTGCTCTGTGAAACTCAGTGCTTCTTTGTGAACCTCCGTGTCAGTTCTTGATTTTCAGTTACACAGAGTTACACGGAGAAGCACGGAGAGCCACAGAGAATAAAAGCTGCACCATTTAGTTGAATTGTCCAGGAAACTGGAATATTTGTTCCTGTAAATGAGATTGTGAGTAAAAAAATCCCCTTGTTATTAACTCAAATTCATCCTATTTTTGCATTCTTAACAATTTTAAGGATGAACGACGAAATCATAAGGGATAAAGAAGAAATTAAACCCTCTAAAAGTTTTATTGAACAATTTATTATTGAAGATCTGAAAGCCGGGGAAAATAATGGGGCGATTACTACCCGTTTCCCCCCTGAACCCAATGGTTATCTTCATATCGGCCACGCTAAAGCCATCTGTCTCAATTTTGGCATGGCCTTGAAATACGGCGGAAAATGTAATCTGCGGTTTGATGATACCAATCCTATAAAAGAAGATGTTGAATATGTTGATTCAATTAAGGAGGATATTCATTGGCTTGGTTTTGACTGGAAGGACAGGGAATACTACGCATCTGACTATTTTAGTAATTTATTTAATTTTGCTGTAGAGCTTATCCAGAAAGGTCTCGCCTATGTAGATGATCAGCCTGCCGATCTTATTTCAGCACAGAAAGGTACTCCTTCTCAACCCGGAACAGAAAGTCCTTACAGGGACCGTATGGCAGACTTGAATATTGAGCTGTTCGGAAGGATGAACAAAGGTGAATTTGAAGAAGGAAGCCGTGTTCTCAGGGCGAAAATTGATATGACTTCACCTAATATGCATATGCGTGATCCTATAATTTACAGGATCATTAAATCGCCTCATCATCGTACAGGCACTAAATGGAATGTTTACCCTATGTACGATTTTGCTCACGGACAAAGCGATTATTTTGAAGGAGTAACACATTCACTTTGCACGCTTGAATTTGAAGTTCACCGTCCTCTTTACGACTGGTTTATTGACCAGCTCAAAACCAATGATTACAGACCGCGACAGATCGAGTTTAACCGATTGAATCTTACCTATACCATGATGAGCAAAAGAAAACTGCTTGAACTGGTTCAGGAGGGAAAGGTAAGAGGATGGGACGATCCCAGGATGCCAACCTTATGTGGTCTCAGAAGAAGAGGCTATACACCCGAATCAATAAAACGGTTTGTCGATCTGATCGGTTATACAAAGGTTGAAGCTATAAATGATGTCTCTCTTCTGGAACATGCTGTGCGTGAAGATCTTAATTTAAGAACCCCCCGCGTATTCGGAGTGTTGAATCCCCTTAAAGTGATTATTAAAAACTATCCGGAAGGAAAAGTTGAAGATGTTGAACTTATAAATAATCCTGAAGATGAAACTATGGGGAAACGACTAATTCCATTCAGCCGTGAAGTGTATATTGAACAGGATGATTTTATGGAATTACCTCCTCACAAATTTTTTCGTCTCGCCCCGGGCATGGAAGTGCGTTTAAAAGGTGCATATATTATTAAATGTGAAGGCTTTAAAAAGAACGCATCAACAGGAGCAATAGAAGAGGTATATTGTACTTACGACCCTGAAACCAGGAGTGGTGGAAATATTTCAGAGAAAAAGGTAAAGGGGACACTTCACTGGGTTTCGGCTCAGCATGCTGTTGATGCTGAAGTGAGGTTATATGACAGGCTATTCAATCATGAAGATCCGGCTGGAAGTAAATGTGAAGATTACCGTACATTGCTGAATTCCGATTCATTAAAAGTGCTAACAGGGTGTAAAGTAGAACCGTCACTTGGATCGGCAAAACCACTGGATAAGTTTCAGTTTCAGAGACTTGGGTATTTTTGTGTGGACTATGATTCAACTCCGGAAAAACTTGTTTTTAATCGTACCGTTCAATTAAAAGATACGTGGTCGAAAATAAATAAATAATTTTTTTATATTTGCCCCTCGAAAATTGTCCCGTAGTGTAATTGGCAACACGTCTGATTCTGGATCAGAAGAGTTCAGGTTCGAAACCTGACGGGACAACTGACAAATAAGCGCAAACAGACATATATTGACTGAATGCGCTTATTTATTTTAATGGTTACTGAAACTATACTGAAACATTTCTTGCTTTTAACAAGGAGCATCAGTAGGACACGGCCATACTCTATATGATTCAACTTCAAATATAATTTTCCCACCTGCAGGAAATTTTATACCAACTGATTTTCTTTTTGTCGAATTGGGCCCCATAAGAGGATGCATATTACCATCAAAATCGAAATCTCCAGAATCAGTTTCAATTCCAGAAGAGTCTAGACATCTATACTTAATAGTTACAAACATTATCTTCTCACTTGTCCTATTAACTATTGAAATATTTAAAAGTTCTTTTTCTCCATCCAAAGTAGAAACATACTCTGGATTTCTAAACGTTATTTCATTGCAATTTGAACATTCAAAAGATGCGCTAATAGGTTTTTTATTTGTATTGCAATTTTCAGAAATCTGTTCATATGCTTGTTTGATGCCCATTTCACCTGCTTTGCTCCAATCTGAACAATCACCTTCAGTATCATTTAAGAAATTTTTCACAATCCCTCTATTATAATATACGAAGCCATTCTCATAATTATTCTCCAATGCCTTATTAAAATCTGATAAAGCGTTCAGATAGTTTTTGAGACAGATCCTTACTGTACCTCTAACAGCATATGAAAACCCATCTTGATTAATACTCAACGCTTGATTACAATCATTTAAAGCTCCAATATAGTCTTTAAGTTCTAATTTACATCAGAAAAAAATGCCCACTTTTACTCTGTAGGAGAAAGGGGGTACTTACAGGCTGCTAACATCAGGATAGAATTGTCTATGAAACAATTCCTGGTAGATTGGTAGGCTTTGTCTTGTCATAAGTAAATTGTCAAGGTGATCAATCCTAGTAGATGGAAGGGGTTGTCTCGGTTAAATAATTCTACTTTTTCTGTTATGGTTAGTGTTTAAAAATTGTCTAACCTGCAGGCAATTGAGACATTAACCATATCGGCCCGGCGGTTTGGTGAGTTACCGTCCTCGTCCGGATAGGCATGAGTTTTTGCAAAGCCCGGGGATGTTTGTGAATTTTGGGTCACGATGAAACTTAATTAACCAAACCGTCCGAGCTTACCGTTATTTTAATTTATTTTCAAGCTAGTCCAGATTTCCATTAATAAGAGAATAAATACACTCTTTTATATCATTTGTGATCTTCCCTTGGACCTCAAATAAAACTATTGTCAAGCTTACCGAACTTAAAACTATTTACCTGATTAATTGTTATAATTATCCTATTGAGTAAACAAAATTGATGGCAATATGTAATTAAACGTAAAAATAAAGAATTATGAAAAAAATTAAATCAAGGATGCTTTTTGTGATAGTGTTGTTGTTGGTATTTTGCTTTAATACCTTTTCACAGGTGAACGCTGCAAAAGATTCAGTTATTGTAATAAAACGATTCCTGGTTGAGCGTACCTTCCCCTCTGGACTTAATATTCCTGTAAATGAGGAAGGAAGTAAAATATGTTTGTCTGTAGTTTCAAAAAATGCCGCAGATAATGTAACCTGGATACATTCTTATGTAACTAAAGACAAGAAGAAAACCTTTTGTATTTACGATGCCCCATCAGAGGAAGCAATTCGGAAATCGGCAAAAGCCAATGGCCTCCCAGTTGATAACATAACAGAAGTAAGTGTTCTGGATCCCTATTTTTATAAATAATATCATTAGTGTCCACTTAATATTTTATTCCATTCTTATAACAAATTGAAGAGATGCAAAATACCGCAAAAAACATATGTCCACGACTTGAAATTTTACTTTTGAGTATAAAAGTAAAATTTGCTTATGTACTGCGGAAAATATGTTTTTGCACAACTGATAGAATTTCTCCCACAAAAAACATTTCAACGTATTGTTATGAAACATCAGGGAGATAAATACATAAAGTCGTTTAGTTGCTGGAATCAGCTGCTGATAATGATGTACGGGCAGTTGTCCGGATGTGAAAGTCTTAGGGAGCTTGTCTGCATAGTATCTGCACATACTCCCAAGTCCTACCATCTCGGGTTTGGCAAGTCCGTGATAACGCGCAGCAATCTTGCCAAAGCCAATGCGAACAGAGACTACAAGATATTTGAGGAATTTGCATATAAAATGATCGCCATTGCTCAGAGTAAGAGAATTACAAGAGAGTTTGAGATTGCTGGCAGGTTCTATGCTTTCGATTCCACTACTATTGATCTGTGTCTGAATCTTTTTTGGTGGGCGAGCTTCCGTAAGACAAAAGGAGGTATTAAGGTACATACACTCTATGATGTTATTACTCAGATCCCTACTTTTCTTCATATTACTGAAGCAAAAGTTCATGACATGAATGCCATGGATGAAATTCCTTATGAGCCGAATGCCTACTATATCTTTGACAGAGGATACTTTGACCTTGAAAGGCTTTTTACTGTAAATCTTATCAGATCCAACTTCATAATTAGGGAAAGAGGGCATCTTCAATATAAAATCATCGATGGTGAAGAACTTCTGGAAGGTTCTGACAATATTCTCTACGATCAGACGATACGGCTTACTGGACAAAAAACAAGCAAGAAATATCCAGGTCTTCTCCGACGCATCGTTTTTTACTCGGCTGAACACAAAAGGACCTTTACATATCTTACGAATAACTTTGAAATCAAGGCTGGGCTTATTGCATTGCTTTATAAAAATAGATGGCAAGTTGAACTGTTCTTTAAATGGATCAAGCAGCACTTGCATATAAAATCCTTCTGGGGAGTCACAGAGAATGCCGTCAGAATCCAGATATACTCGGCTATTGCGACTTATTGCCTGGTCGCAATTGTTGAACACGATCTTAACCTTAACCGTAGTACGTTTGATGTCCTCCGCATCCTTAGCATGTCGCTTTTCGACAAGACGCCAATTAGTGAACTCTTTCAAAGAGCTGATGCGATGGATGATATCTCTGATTATGATATGGCTCAATTATGCTTTAATTTTTAGTGGACACTAATGAAATAATATATCTGTTAGGGCGTGTTTCAAACGCGCCCAACTTCTGTATTTAAATCAATTTTGGAATTGGCTTAAGAACTTTTTTGTTTGCGGGTTATGGCTCGGCGGAATAGTGAGTTGCCTATTGTGTCGAGGTGCCATGTTTTTGCCAGTCCCGGTTGGTAGACGATAAGAATTGGGTCAAGATGAAATAGTCTTAACGGTACCAAGTCCCGCTAAGTTGATGAAATTTACGAGTCAGGGTAGGTTAGCTTAAAAGTAATAAGTCCGGTGACTTGATGCTATGAAACCGAACGTTCGCCGCTATAAGCCTGTGTGTGAGTGCGTGCCTGAAACCTGTCCACCAGCACAATACTTACAGGCGAGTGATATTACTTACATAAAGATGAAACCCACATGGTGTATGAGCTGTTGTTAGGCCATGTTTTTATTATCTTTCAATATATTTGTCTGTAAATTCTTTGAATGCTTACTTAGTTCTTTGTCAGTTTCACTCTTGCAAAAGGTTGTAATTTCCCGTTTTCCTCCCCATCCATAAGCCATTGCCATGTGTTCGTTTCTCTGTCATATAAAAATGTAGTGTGAAATTGATTTGCATCACTAAATTTAAATACCATCTCTATTTTATCTCCATTTTGCTTTGCACACCCTATTACTTGGTTAGAAATTCCTTCATTGCTTGTATTATCTAACCAAAGGCAGAAATATTGTTTTTTTGCCTCCTGCCAACAAATATATATAACTGCTTCGTAAAGTGGGTTTCCTTTTTCATCTTTTTCTCTTGAGACTTCTTTTAATTGAACATATTGTCCATTAAGCACTCTTTTTGCATCAATCTCATGTATAGTCTCTTGTCCGGCAATTGTACCATTAAGCACCCATTTACCGTTCAGTTTATTAAGTAATGAATCTGGTTGAGATATCTGCTGAGATATTACTGTAATAGGAGATATCAAAACCAATAATAAAATCAATTGTAGAAGTGTTTTCATTGTAATCAATTTTTACAAATATTTATGTTATGCTATTAATCCTTTTTGTAACGTAATTATTTAATTACCACCTGACTGTTATATATGTTCTAAAAATAATCCTGATTGGCCAAATAATGAGTTATCCTATCCTGTTGTCATTTTATTAATCCAGCACCTAATAGCTCTTTTAATTAAACCCACAACCACTATTTAATGCCCTGTTCCGTCAATCAGAATAGTACCGTATTGACAACATTCTGGAATACAATTTATTACGATACTTATGTCTGACTTTAAACGGTCCGTCTTCATATTAAAGTTAAACATATTATTTGAATTGATCTATACAATCCCTTCATCTCCCATACTATAGTAATTACCTTCTTGGGCAACAACCAAATGATCCAATAACTTTATACAATCAATGTACCTGATTTGTAAATCGTCAGCCAAAAGTTTACCAGTAAAGTTTTGGCTGACGATTTACAAGAGTGAGGAAATGGCTTGAAGAAAATGGTATGTTGTAGTTTTGATATAACCAGGCAATAGGTGCTCGGGTTGCTCTCTCCTGTTTTCAGTGTTGCAACACCCTAAAAGTTTTTGTTGATAATATGGTATAGTTCTGCTTGATCATCATCCATTCTGAGAAGTTGAGATTTTGTGTGTTTTGATTCAGGTAATGTATAGGTTATCTGATACATATTATGGGTTAGATCTGCTGATTTTTTTAAGGATAGGTTTGATTTCTCCTGGTAAAGCACTCTTTCTAACTCTTTGTAAATGCAATAAGCTGTGAAGGATATGCAGATATGAGCTTCGATTCGGTGTCTGAGTCTGTGATAAATGGGACGTATTCGTAGATCTGTTTTTGACATTCTAAACGCTTTTTCGATGTACCATAGGTTTTTGTAGTTTTCTATTACTTGTTTATCACTGAGCTGCGTGTTTGTTCTGTAACCCTTGAGTCCATCCCATGATTTATCGTTGTTGAATTTCTCATAGTTAATTTCAACCGATACATCGCCTACTAATTTTAAGTATTTATTGTATCCTTTGTTGTTGATATTTGATTTGGTCAGTTTACCGGCTTTGATCTGCTTTTCTAATCGTTGTAAGCCTCTTTTTCTGTTGTGTTCATCTTTGATAGATCTATTTGTGGCATAAGCTACGATAAGTCTCGTTTTGGCTTGGGTTTTTATACAAAGGATTTGTCCATCACCGAGCTGCTTTTCCAGGATTTGTTTCTTTATCTTTTCGGATTCATTTTTCAACCTTGCCCCGATGATGTATTGATAATCCATTTCTCTAAGGGCCTTAATGTTTCGTTTGATAATAGTCCGGTATCGGCTACAATAACCGGTTTATCCAGATTAAATTTTTTACTGATTTTTTCTATAAATGGAATCAGGGTATGACCTTCATAAATGTTTCCTTCAAAAACATCATAACCAATAGCATACCCACCTAAACCAACAAGCAGCCCTAAAAATATTTGTGGATTTTGATGTTTGCCGTCTTTACTAAATCCTGTTTTTCGTAAATCATCCTCATCGCTTGCTTCAAAGTAAAGCGTTGTCATATCATAAAATACAATACTGATATTCCCTTGCAAAATATTTAATGTGTGTGTAAAAGCTATTTGTTCTACTTGATTTTTAAGTTGGTTATTGAGCTTGTCCAAAAAGCGGTAGACACCGTCGATATCAAGGATTACACCTTGAAAACGATACAAATAATCAATGGTTTTTAACTTGCTCAAAGGAAACGCTAGTCGTGCCAAAACCAAATGTCGAAAAAGTTCCTCTTGTATCGCTCCAAAACCAATCTTATCACAAATTTTGCCGAAGATAATCTCTGGTCCGACCGTTCTGATGCTCGCATTGTTTAATGAGGAAAAAACTTGCTCAACAATTGTATCACTTTCTGAAATGAATAGTCCGGATTGTTGCGAAATTCTTTCTATTTCTTGATTGGCTAAATAAACAAGTTTTTGAACTTCTTGCTCATCCGATGAGCTACCGATTGTCTTTAAAACTTTATACTTTCCAGTACTCTTGGATATAATTTGAACTGACACACTCCCAGATCGATTCTTTAATTTTCGCAAAAACATGCCATAAATATAGCATGCAACACCCAAATTTAAAAATCAACCCCCATTAATTGCGGGTTTCAGAACCTATATTTAAAAATTGCGTAAAACAGGACAATAGCTGTACGTAACAAACTGACCACTCTAAACCAGAGTTAAATATTTGTTGTCTTGTTTTGTATGTTCGGTGAACTCAGATCGATTTTTGAGGTCGTCAAAGGAGGTTGGATTTTGAAGTGGTCAGATAAGGAGGATTTTACATTTAGTTTTAGGCTGCAGGAGGTTTTATTATTTTTTCAGAATAGATGGATCCTGTTATATTACCACCAAATGTAACCAGTTTGATTCTGGGTGATTCTGATCGATTCCAGGTCATTTTATCGGGATAGTCACAAAAAGCATTTTATTGACTTATTTAGGCGCATTAAGGGAAGGGTACTTTGTATTCATGACAAAGTTGAAGATGTTTGCAGTCGCACGATAAAAGTGATTATCAGAAAAAGTGGGATTATTTGTTCTTTTTAAAGGGGAATAATATACCCTTGATGTGTCAATAATCGGTTTCCCGGTTAAGCTTTCCCATTTGCCATTGAAAGTAATACTATTCCCAGAACCTGCCATGGATGTAGACTTACCAGTTAATCTGACACCCTTATCAATAAATAAAATTGGTATATATATTAAATCATTGTAATTTCTGTTTGTGGAAAGGAAAATAGAATTTGGTATTTCTGTTATATTTTCCCAGGGTGATGTCAAGCGTGTCATCCTGAATAAATATATGCCATTTTTCTGGCCAAAAGAAGTGTCCCAGTTACCAAGAGATTTAGTCGTACTTTCGCTTAATAGATTATAACTCATTTTATGAGGTATCTGTGCATTTGTACTCTCTAAACAAAAACCGGATATAAGGTACAGGATAGCTAAAATTCTAAACGATTTCATTGCTGAAAGTGCTTATTGGTTAACATTTGTCAAGCTCCATTTTTACTTATTTTAAGTAAAGTTAGTCTATCTTAATATCAAAATCAAGTTTCATTTATCAAGTTGGTTAATTACTATACAAAAGACTTTATTGAATTAATAAAGTCCCTAATCGTAAGGAAACTATGACTTTCACATCAAGTGTCGCCCTCTTTTTAAATTTTTTGAGTAACTATTTTTCAACATATCTAATAAAGGTAAATACATTTGACCAATTAGGGAGTTATTACAC
>Ga0224525_1000893_pt1 | contig 11989 bp, 8 predicted proteins | sample CFST100metaG_FD_179874 | JGI IMG/M metagenome (GOLD analysis project Ga0224525, IMG submission 179874) | Peat soil microbial communities from Stordalen Mire, Sweden - C.F.S.T100 | ecosystem: Environmental > Terrestrial > Soil > Wetlands > Peat | place: Sweden: Norrbotten County, Stordalen Mire...
ATTGACATTCAAATGTTTATAACAAATACAAATTACAAATATTTTAAATTTAGTATTAATCTAATCAACTAGGCCGATCTCTCCGACTTTTCGGAGGGGGCTCAATACTAAAATAAAAATGGTTCTTCGAAAAGAAGAGTACCCATAAATATTATCTAACTATAAATGTGTTTGTTGAAAAATGTATATTTTATCGTTATGACCCATCTTAAATCTTAAGCAAATGAAATTCACTTAATGTGTGAATTATGTAACTTATTTATAAAGTCATGTAACACTTTCCGGAATTAATTGACTCACATTTGCACTTTGAAAATTCATACACAAATTAATAAGAAAAAATCGGCACCTTATTCATATTCAAATCATAATCTCAGGTATGAATTCTTGCGATGACCCATAAATATAAAAAAGAAGGATATCATCTTTCATCCGTCTTACAAAAGTATACTAATTTCTTCAATGAGAAAACTGAAGACAACAGAAATGAACCGTTTGACCATCGACGAATTCAAAACGGCGCCCAAGATCCCCGTGGTTATTGTGCTTGATAATATCCGCAGCCAGAATAATATAGGTTCGATTTTTCGCACAGCCGATGCGTTCCGGTTGGAGGCGATCTACCTTTGCGGCATAACAGCCACGCCACCCCATCGTGAGATCAACAAAACAGCCCTTGGCTCAACCGATTCAGTAAGTTGGAAACATTTCCCGGAAACATCCGTAGCTCTTGAATCTTTGCACAATAAAGGGTATATCCTCCAGGGAGTTGAACAAACAAATACCAGTATCCCTTTTCATCTTTTCCAGCCTCAAAAAGAGAAAAAATATGCCCTGATTTTCGGAAATGAAGTAAAAGGGCTTGACGAAGCGCTTATACCATTATTGGATGGCTGTATCGAGATTCCTCAATATGGGACAAAACATTCCCTGAATATTTCTGTTGCTGCAGGAATTGTGATCTGGGATTTTTTTTTAAACTTAAAAACTTTTTCTGAAGAAATGCAACCATTCAATAAAAGCCCCGTATAATTGAAGATATTCATCATTTTTTATTGGTGATTTATTGAAAAGTTTTTAATTTTACGGCCATAAAAAGGATTTATTAAAATATATCTTACTATTAATCAACAATTTATTTGCTAAGCAAGTTTTAGTAACAGGCCATAGCTGAAAAAATCAGCTTGAAAAGTATTGTTTTTGCTACATTATTCGATATATTTGTACAATCAATAAGCATAATTTAAATTATAATTAAAATTTCCGAAGTATGAAAAAGCTTTATGAACTCTTGTCCAAGGCACTAATTGTCATGCTTGTGACAATCATCCCGTTGGTTTCATTCGCTCAAACAACCGTGAAGAAAGAAGACACAAAGGCAGCGAAGGAACAACCGAAAAAGGTGAACAATCAAGCGCCGACTCACACCTATTGGAGTGTAACAGCACTTGGCAGTTTTAACCAGTTTAACGGTGACCTTTCCAAGAACCTATTTTTGAATGATAAATGGAGATTTGGTGCCGGTGCAATGGTTACCAGGCAATGGACCCGGGTGATCGGTACCCGGTTTAAATTTGGCTGGACTTCTCTGGAGGGCGCCGTAACAGATAAATATGTTCCGGGGGGAGCCCTTGTTGACCCGATAAGCCATCAAAGGGGAGATTTTATTAAGCAACGGTTTACTTCCTATGTTCTTGAAGGTGATATTCACCTGACCGTCAACTGGGTAAATTGGATCCTGGGTTATAAACCCGAAAGATTCTTTTCTTCCTACCTTATTGCAGGTTTTGGTATTGACCATACCCAGGGCAGGAAATGGGATGCCAATAAAGATACCATCCTCGGTTATCTTGGTTATCCTACACACACAGGCAGCAATGATATAATGCGGCATGGGAATAACAGCGGTATTGGCCATTGGAATGCCGAATTCAAGACTGTTGCCGGTATCGGGTTTGATTTCAACATTAATCAGCATTGGTCCATCAACCCTGAATTCCTCTGGAGATTGAGGGATGGAGACTGCCTTGACATGACCCAGGGCGGTGCAATGCAAATTAAAAATGACATGTATAGTGGCGTTAGCCTTGGGCTGACCTATAAATTCGCTTACGGCGGTTGCACCCTGAAACAGATGGAAAAAAATTACCCGCTGGTTAAATTCGAAACCACTCCTGCTGTCATGATTGAAAAAGGAGACTCTGTCCAGGTTACGGTTAAAGGAACCTTCCCCGAAAAATACTTCTGCACGAAAGCAGCCATGTATTTCCAGCCTGTGCTGAAATATGATGGCGGTTCCTATACGCTGAAACCAATGACCATCATGGGAGAAAAGGTGACCGGCGACGGTGTCCAGATCAAGTACAAAGAAGGTGGATCTTTCACCTACACCACCACTTTCCCATATAAACCGGAAATGGCTACTTCCCAGCTTATCGTTTGTCCGCTTATATACGAACCCAAAGATTATAAAGCTATTCCGAAAAAAGACGACATCAAGACCAACACAAAATCTGTTGAACTGGCTTGCAGGGATCTTGCCCCCGGGATCATCCATACCGCGACCCGCATCATGCTGGATATGATCCCCCTGATTGCAGATCATGGATACCAGAAAGAAGTCATTATTACAAAGAGCGGTATTCTCTACTTCAAGATCAATATTTATCAGCTGGATCTTAAGTTCGGCATCAACAAAACCCAGGCTGCAAAGGATGCACTTTCACAACTGGATGAATTCATAAAGAAATCATGGAAGATCAAGGATATCACCATCAACGGCTGGGCATCTCCGGATGGGGAAGAAACCTTCAACGTAGGACTTTCTGAAAACCGTTCAAAAACCGGTAATACTTATATGATCGATCAGTTCAAATCTTGGGTGAAGGAAGCTGAAAAAGACAATAAAAACAAGAAAGATGTTAAGGCCAAAATGGAAGCCGCAGGAAAAGACATCAACTTCGTCATCAACCATCATGGACCGGATTGGAATGGTTTCCTCGACAATGTTAAAGCCAGCAACGTCAAGGATAAAGACAAAATCCTGAATGTGATCAACTCGTCCGGTGACTCGAAAAAGAAGGAACAGGAAATCCGTAACATGATCGTAATCTATCCGGAACTGGAAAAAGACCTTCTTCCCCCGCTCAGAAGGGCCGAGATTACAGCCAATGCATATGAGAAGAAATATACCGATGAAGAACTCTCCAAACTCGCAATCAGCAATCCTGATCAGCTGAAAGTTGAAGAACTTCTTTATGCAGGTACACTTACTTCCAACGCCGATACCAAGCTGACTATTTATGAAAATGCAGCAAGGTTATATCCGAACAACTGGCATGCTCTCAACAATGCAGGAAATGCATCCATAGTAAAGGGAAACCTTGACAAAGCTGCCAACTACCTGCAAAAAGCTCAAGTGCTCGCACCGAATACCGGAATCATAGAGAACAACATTGGTGTTGTGGCTGCAAAGAAGAGGGATTACAAGAAAGCTGAAGACCAATTCAAGAAAGCTCAGCAACTGGGTGAAAATGAAAATTACAATCTGGGTGTGCTGATGATCCCGAAAGGCGATTATGCAAAAGCAAACAACCTGCTGGCTACTGCAAAATGCACCTACAACCTCGGATTGGCACAACTTGTTTCGGGTAATACCAGTTCTGCTGTTACCACACTGCAGTGCGCTCCCCCGACACCGGAATCAGCATACCTGCTGGCCGTTTGTGGCGCCCGTACCGCCAATACCAAAATGTTGTATGAAAATCTGATAAAGGCCGTTGTTAATCCTGCCCTGAAAGCAGATGCAAAAGGCGACAGGGAATTTTACAACTACGCAAATACACAGGATTTTATTAACATCGTTAAATAATCTTTCACGATCCTTATAAAAAAAGCCGCTCTGAATACTCAGGGCGGCTTTTTTATTTTTACGCAACTTACCTATCAGCTTTCACCCGGGTTATGCCTGTCTCATATTCTGAATCGATAAGGGCGACCATTTTCGCATAATCTTCCTTCCTGCTCACAAAATCCATCTTGTTCGTATCAATGATCAGGATACGCATGTTTTGCTGCTGCCGCAGGAATTCAATATAACCCGCCTGAATCTTCTCCAAGTATTCAAAATCGATATTCTGCTCATACGGCCTGCCCCGTTTAAGGATATTACTTTTCAGGTGATCGATGTTGAGGTAAAGATAAACCAGGAGATCCGGCTTGGGAAGTGATGCCTCGATGATCTTGAACAACCGGGTGTATAAAGCCAATTCATCCCCATCGAGAGTCTTACCGGCAAAGATCATCGATTTATGAATAAAATAATCGGCAATGGTGAACGATTTGAACAGATCCTGGTGCGTGAGCTGGTCTTTCAGTTGCTGGTACCGTGAGGCAAGGAAAGACAATTCTAAAGGAAAGGCATATTTCGCGGCATTTTCATAAAACTTTGGAAGGAAGGCATTGTCTTCAAATTGTTCAAGGATTAGTTTGCCATTGTATTCCTGCGATATCTGGGTAGCGAGGGAAGTCTTTCCTGCTCCAATATTCCCTTCAATCGCAATAAAATTATACTTCATCAGATCAGGTGAAATGCTGGTTTACGGATGTAAATATACGGAGGAAAAGAATCCGAACCGGTACTGGAAAAAATCCTTTTATTGACATATTTTCAACTATTGCTTTTATTTTATTCCTTTAATTTCCTGACATCCCCGAAGTCGGAGCAATCACGGAGAAGTTCTCCGATCTTTTTCCGGAATAACGGATGGATCAGTTCATGAGCAATTTCATCAAGCGGAACAAGAACAAACCTCCGGTCCTGCATGCGTGGATGAGGAATTTTCAACAGCTCCTGATCCAATACGAGGTCATCGTAAAACAAGATATCAATATCCATGGTCCTGGAAGAATAGCCACTACCTGATCGTTCTCTTCCAAAGGTCTTCTCAATCTGATCGATCTTCAGCATTACTTCTTCCGGAGAAAGGGAAGTCAGTATTTGCAATGCCCTGTTCAGAAAGAACTCTTCCGATGAAAAGCCCCAGGGCTTGGTTTCGTATAATGAAGATTGCTTTGTGACCGGCCCGATCATTTCAGGAATCAAGTCCATAGCCTCGTCCAGTTGTTTCTTCTTTTCGCCCAGGTTACTGCCCAGAAGCAGGTACAGGATATGTTTTCCCATCTGCATCAAAAACGCAAAGATAGAAACCCTCGTGAAAAAAACCATTAAATATTATTCTCCCGGAATAATTATCTTTGTTGTGAAAATCCTATACTGACAATTATGAAAGATTTCTTTAAATTTATGTTCGCTTCGATGCTGGGATTCTTTCTCACCGTCATTCTTCTCTCCATTATCCTGTTCATAGTTGTGGTGTCATTGGTCACCCTGGCGACAACAGAAGAAATTTCAACTCCCCGGAACTGTGTCCTGCAGATCAAGCTTGACCGGCCGATCAGCGACCGGAGTCCCAAAAACCCGATCTTCATCGATCTTTATTCCAGGAGCAAACGTGATGGTCTAACCGATATCCTGTCCAATATCCATAAAGCAAAGAACGATAACAACATTAAAGGGATCTTGCTCGATGTCAGTACTATTCAGGCAGGCCTTTCAACGATCGACGAGATCCGCGATGCCTTGATCGATTTTAAAAAATCCGGAAAATTCATCATCAGTTACAGTGAATTTTATTCCCAGGGAGCCTATTATCTTGCTTCTGTTTCCGACCACATCTACCTTCAGCCCCAGGGGATGATCCTGTTCAAAGGACTGGATGCTGAGCTGACCTTTTTAAAAGGCACACTCGACAAGCTCGATATCAAAATGCAGATCCTTCGGCATGGGAAATTCAAAGCAGCAACAGAGCCCCTCTTTCTCGACAAGATGAGCCCGGAAAACCGCAGGCAGATGTCGGAACTGATCAACAATTTCTGGGGTAAAATCGTGGAAGGGATATCTGTTTCAAGAAACATCAGCGTCATACAGTTGAACCAAATCGCCGATAGCCTGAAAGCAGAGAATCCCGAAGATGCCTTGAAATATAAACTTGTTGACCAGCTGGCTTTCAGGGATGAACTACTGAAGGATCTTCACCATAAGCTCGGCCTTGAAGATAAAAAGGAGATCAATTTTATCACACTTGAAAAATATGCCAATGTTGCTGATACCCAATCTAAATATTTCGTGAAAGATGGAAAAATTGCGGTCATTTATGCTACCGGTTCCATTGGCGGAGGCAACGGGAACGACCAGTCGATCGGATCAGAAAGGCTCAGCAAAGCTTTTCGGAAAGCAAGGGAAGATAACCGGATTAAAGCCATTGTATTCAGAATCAACTCCCCGGGAGGAAGTGCATTGGCATCTGATGTGATCTGGCGGGAAGTAGCGCTTACTGCAAAAGAAAAACCGGTAGTGGCCTCGTTCGGTGATGTTGCCGCTTCCGGCGGATATTACATTGCCTGCCCCTCAACGAAGATCCTTGCCGACCCCACGACGATCACGGGGTCTATAGGGGTTTTTGGGGTGGTTCCAAACCTGAAGGGATTATTCAACAATAAGCTCGGGATCACTTTTGACGAAGCAAAAACCAATGTTAATTCAGACTACATAAGAATCACCAAGCCGATGCCTGCTTACCAGGTGAAAGTCTTCCAGGCAGAAATCGAAAACATTTATTCCTCATTTGTTGCCAAAGTGGCCGAAGGAAGGCATCTTTCAAAAGAAACGGTCGATAGTATCGGACAAGGTCGCGTGTGGAGCGGGAAGGATGCCAAACAGATAGGGTTGATCGATGATTTCGGCGGATTCGACAAGGCGATAGAAGTTGCAGTAAAGCTTGCGAAGATCAAGAACTTTAGCCTCATCTATCTACCCGAACAGAAAGAGCCAATACAGGAACTCATTGATCAGCTGACAGGGAATGAAACCCAAACAATCCTTGAGAAAGAGATGGGTGAATACTATAAGTATTACCAGTACCTGAAGGAAATTCAGCAGATGAAAGGGGTACAGGCAAGGATGCCGTTTGAGATCAGCATCAATTAGGAAAACTGCAGGTTATCGCTGCGGATAGTGAATGAAGATCTCTTCCGATTTCATCAGGATATCCACATACTGAGCCCGCTTGTATACAAAGGGGTCTTTCATGTTTTTACGGGAAAGCTTGCCACGGAAATTATCGATGGAATCATACTTTTTATGATCCATCCAGTCGGTAATTTCATTCAACATCTTGCCGATTTGCCCGAAACCATGCTTGTATAGAGTACTGACCACCTGTACACAATCGGTTCCTGCCAGGAGCATTTTAATCACGTCTGCACCCGTAAAGATCCCTGTGTTTGCACAGATGGATCCACGAATCTCACCATGAAGCAAGCCAACGTACCTCAATGGCAGGCGCATATCATCTGGATTGCTGAGGTTATAGGGAAAATGATGCACCTCTTTCTCAATGTCAATATCCGGCTGGAATAAACGGTTGAACAATACAAACCCATCGACCCCTTCAAAATACATCATCTGGATTACATTCAGGACATTGGTATAAAATGGGCTGAGTTTGACACTCACCGGGATCTTGAGGCTTTTCTTCACATGGTTGACTACATCCAGCTGTTCGTTGATGATGGCCTTCTCTTCTTTCTTGAAATCGCCGGGAATGGAATAAAAATTCAACTCGATGGCATCTACACCGGTTTGTTCAATTGCTTTGGCATATTCCAGCCAGGTTTCTTCGAAGGTGCAATTCAGGCTTGCGATCACGGGGATCGCCACGGCCTCGACAGTCTTCCTCAGGTGCATCAGGTGCTCTGTAGGGCCGGCATGTTCGATATCCGGAAAGAGACTGATCATTTCTGCATGACGTTCATTGTATTGGTTCAGCTCTTCGGATAACTGTAACCGTTCCAGTTCAATCTGTTCTTCGAAAAGGGTTTTATAGACGATGGCTGCTGCACCGGCATCTTCAATTTTCTTTACATTATCCAGGTCCTTAACAAAATTGCTTGCACCGACGATGATTGGATTTTTGAGGTTCAACCCCATGTATTTGGTTGATAGGTTAGCCATAGCGTTCTTCTTTTATATTTTGATTTATGATAACTAAAATTGTTGCTTTTTATTATCAGATTCTGGATGCTGGATACTGGATCCTGGATGAGGATTCCTATTTTTTCTTTCTTATCCAGCATCAAGCATCTATTTAGTAAAAACCATTTCAGACATTCTCTTATAATTCATCCACCGCCATTTTGCATTCTCTTCTGCGGCTTTGAACAATACGTCAGCTTCTTCAGGAAACATCTTTTTTAAAGAAGTATAACGGACCTCGCCATCAAGAAATTCCTGGAATTTGTTCCAGTCAGGTTCTTTCGAATCGAGGGTGAATGGATTTTTACCTTCTTTTTCTTTCTGGGGATTGTACCGGTAAAGCTGCCAGTAACCTGCCTGGACGGCACGTTCCATCTCTTCCTGGGTTTTTCCCATTCCTGCCCGCAACCCATGATTGATACAGGGTGCGTAAGCGATTATCATGGAAGGTCCATGGTAGGCTTCGGCTTCTTTCATGGCACGGAATAGCTGGCCGTTGTCAGCGCCCATTGCAACCTGTGCAACATAGGCATATCCATAGGTCATGGCCATAGCACCCAGGTCTTTTTTCCTGACTTTCTTGCCGGAAGCTGCAAATTTGGCGACAGCCCCCGCTGGTGTGGATTTCGATGACTGTCCACCTGTATTCGAATAGACTTCGGTATCGAGAACCAGAATGTTCACATCTTCACCCGAAGCGATCACGTGATCGAGTCCGCCATAACCGATATCGTAAGCCCAACCATCACCACCCACGATCCAGATGGATTTCTTTACTAAGTATTGTTTCAGGTCAAGGATATCTTTTGCCAGCGGGTTGTTTTCCTTCTTCAGTAAGGGGATGATTTTATCAGTTGCAGCTTTTGATTTATCGGGATCTTTTTCCCCTTCCATCCATTCCCGGAAGGCATCCAGGGTTTCCACCGACATCATATTTTCTTTGATGGCCCCTCTCATCTTTTGTGTTATTCTTTTTCGTAGGTTGCTCACTCCTATTGCCATTCCATAACCATATTCTGCATTGTCTTCGAACAATGAATTCGCCCATGCAGGGCCTTTTCCTTCATAATTCGCGCGGTATGGCATAAAAGGAGCGGTACCGCCATAAATGGAGGAGCACCCGGTGGCATTGGCGATCATCATCCGTTCACCGAACAGCTGGGTGATCAGTTTAACATAAGGAGTTTCTCCGCAACCTGCGCAGGCGCCTGAGAATTCAAAGAGCGGCTGTGTAAACTGGCTGTTTTTGAACGTCTTTAAACGCGGGGCAACATCCGGTTTGTAAGTAACTTTGGAAATGAGGTAATCCCAGTTTTCAGTTTCTCTCATTTGTGACCCAAGGGGTTTATGCTCGAGCGCCTTGACCTTGGCAGGACAAACCTCCACACAGTTGCTGCAACCAGTGCAGTCGAGTACGGTTACCTGGATCCTGAATTCAAGACCTGTTAGTTCTTTCCCAATCGCTTTCAATGTGACCATTCCTTCCGGTGCATTCTTCTTCTCTTCAGCATTGAGCAGGAAAGGACGGATGGCAGCGTGAGGGCAAACATACGCACACTGGTTGCACTGGGTACAATTTTCGGGGATCCATTCAGGAACAGTGACCGCGATACCTCTTTTCTCTAATTGTGTCGTTCCAACAGGGAATGTTCCGTCTTCGCGTCCAAGGAAAGCGCTCACGGGGACATCGTCACCTTCAAATTTATTGACTTTATCAAAAACCTGCTTGATGAATGTCGGCCGGTTAGGATCGTCAGCAACTGGCTTAATTTCGAGTTTGGCCCATTCGGCAGGGATCTGGATTTCTTCAACTTCTCCTCCCCTGTCGATCGCCTTGTTGTTCATGGTAACAATCTCTTCCCCTTTCCTTCCATAAGTCTTCTTAATGGCATATTTCATTTCTTTCACTGCAAATTCGTATGGGATCACGTTGGCAAGACGGAAGAAGGTAGATTGCATGATGCTGTTGGTGCGGTTCCCGAGGCCGATCTCAACGGCAATCTTGGTAGCATCGATGATAAAAAACCGGATCTTATGATCGGCAAGGTATTTTTTCATGTGGTCGGGAAGTCGTTTCTTGGTCTCTTCTGCATCCCAGATGCTGTTCAGCAAAAAAGTACCCCCGTCTTTCAACCCTTTCAGCATATCATATTTTTCCAGGTAAGCCGGAACATGACAGGCTACAAAATCAGGAGTGATCACCAGGTAAGGTGCACGGATGGGTTTGTCGCCAAAGCGGAGGTGGGATACGGTTATCCCGCCTGACTTTTTGGAATCATAAGCAAAATAAGCCTGTGCATATTTATCGGTCGATTCCCCGATGATCTTGATCGAATTCTTATTGGCGCCGACCGTTCCGTCGGATCCGATTCCAAAGAATTTTGCAGAATAAGTGCCGGATGAATCAATGCTTACTTCCGGAAGAAGTGGTAATGAGTGGAATGTAACATCATCGATGATACCGATGGTAAAATGATTTTTCGGTTCTTTTGCTTTCAGGTTGTTAAAAACAGAGATGATCTGCGACGGAGTTGTGTCTTTTGAACTCAAGCCATAGCGGCCGGTACTGATCATGGGACGGTTTTCCCTGTCGTAGAACAAGTCGCGGATATCAAGGTAGAGGGGATCGCCATTGGCGCCAGGTTCTTTCGTGCGGTCGAGAACCGTGATCCTTTTTACAGTTGAAGGAAGTATATTAAAGAAATATTTTGCAGAGAAGGGTCTGTAAAGGTGAACTGAGATCAACCCGACTTTTTCTCCTTTTTCCCTTAAGTGATCGATCACCTCCTTTATGGTATCTGTTACAGAGCCCATTGCGACGACAATGTTTTCAGCATCCGGTGAACCATAATAGGTGAAAGGATGATATTGCCTTCCGGTAAGCTTGGTGATCTCCTGCATATAATTCTCCACGATATCGGCAACCGGCTCATAGAAACGGTTCACTGCTTCTTTTGCCTGGAAGAAGATATCCGGGTTCTGCGCAGTACCGCGGGTAACCGGGTGTTCAGGGTTCAATGCCCTGTCGCGGAATTCCTGCAATGCCTCGTAGTCGATCAGGTTTGCCATGTCTTCATTGGAAAAGGCTTCAACCTTCTGGATTTCATGGGATGAACGGAAACCATCGAAAAAATGAAGGAATGGAATGCGTGATTTGATTGCGCTGAGATGCGCGATTCCTGCAAGATCCATGATTTCCTGGACGCTTCCGCTGGCCAAGAGGGCAAACCCGGTCTGGCGGGTTGCATAAACATCGGAATGATCGCCAAAGATCGATAATGCATGGGCAGCAACGGTACGGGCGCTGACATGGAAGACGCCGGGCAGCAATTCGCCTGCAAGCTTATACATGTTAGGGATCATCAGCAAGAGGCCTTGTGATGCGGTGAATGTCGTGGTTAACGAACCTGCCTGCAGCGAGCCATGAACTGCTCCTGCAGCACCTGCTTCCGATTGCATTTCAACAACTTTAACTTCGTCTCCGAAAATGTTCTTTCTTCCATGAGCAGCCCATTCATCCACATTCTCGGCCATATTGGAGGAGGGTGTAATGGGATAGATGGCGGCCACCTCGCTAAACATGTACGCCATATGAGAGGCAGCCTGGTTCCCATCGCAGGTGATAAAATTCTTTTTCTTTTCCATAATATATTGATTATATGTATTTTAAATGTGCCTTTGTGAATCCTTTAACAAGTTGCAAAGGTACAATTTCTTTTTTTTCAATGCCAAGGATCGGGTGAAAAATATTTGACGGCGGATCTCAGACTGCTGGATGCTGGATACTTGATGCTGGATGCTGGATGTGGGAGATTAATTGCAGGACCCCATAGGGGTCACATATTTTTAGATTAACGGAATCAGGTGATATTAATCCCCTCCCCATGATAATGT
>Ga0224525_1000904_pt1 | contig 11879 bp, 7 predicted proteins | sample CFST100metaG_FD_179874 | JGI IMG/M metagenome (GOLD analysis project Ga0224525, IMG submission 179874) | Peat soil microbial communities from Stordalen Mire, Sweden - C.F.S.T100 | ecosystem: Environmental > Terrestrial > Soil > Wetlands > Peat | place: Sweden: Norrbotten County, Stordalen Mire...
CTTTAAATAAGGATATCCTTGCTGATCAGCATCAAGAAGTCCTACCGTCCAAACTTTATTGGGATCAAATTTTTCAAGAATAATTATATTATCTTGGTAATGGTTGCTTAAATCGAAGTTTGTCATATAAAACGTTCCGTCGTTCTGAACAACCAAGATCTTATCATCACTTTGAAACTCTCCTAAATATTCTCCTCGATTATCATAATTTAATCGTAGGATATCTCTATCAAACCAAACTTTACGACCACCCAATGTTGATCCGCCTTTCTGCTTCAATACAACTTTATGCACGGCACATTTAGTCATGATGTTACCGATAGAGTTACGTCCCTTTATGGCCAGTTGACTAAAATCTTCTTCAAAGACAATACGCCTTATCCTTGGATTAGGTTTTAATGTCACTTTGATAACTTCAGCCTCACCATTTGAATTAGCACTGAAATACATGACCCGCGAATCTTTGGTACCTTTGGTCAAATCATATTCACGATCACGAGTTAAACTTGTGACATTGAAACGCTTCATATAGTAAACGCCATTCGATCCATCTCGGTAAACAACATTATAAATTGTACGTTTGTCGTTTCGCTTAAAGACGTTCAAATAAATAACATTTTTCCCTACAAATAGCTTATCTTGAACCTTGGTAATCTTATATTTGCCATCGCGATAAAACAGAATCACATCATCAATTTCACTACAGTTTGCTACAAACTCATCTTTCTTAAGACTAGTACCAACAAATCCTTCTTCACGATTGACATAAAGTTTTTCATTTGCCTCAATTACTTTTGTGGCTTCAATCGTATCAAAACTGCGAATCTCAGTGAGTCTTTGAGAATTCTTACCATACTTCTTTTTCAACATCTCAAACCACTCAATCGTATAATCTACAATATGCTCAAGATGATCATCTATTATTTCAATTTCTTGCTTGTATTTAGCAATCGACTCATCAGCTTTATCACTATTGAATTTAAGAATACGCTCCATCTTGATTTGCATCAATCTGAGAATATCGTCTTTTGTAACTTCACGAATCATCAAAGGATAAAACGGAGTTAATCGATCATCAATATGTTCACAAGCTATATCCATTGTGGCTGCTTGCTCAAATTCCTTGTCCTTATAGATTCTCTTTTCGATGAATATCTTTTCTAATGAAGCAAACTGAAGAGCTTCATTTAATTCATCTTTTTTTATCTCAAGTTCCCGATAAAGAATATCACGTGTTTTATCTGTTGAATGTTTTAGCACAGTGCTCACATTCAAAAAGTGAGGTTTCTTATTATCAATTACGCAGCAATTAGGCGAAATGTTCACTTCACAATCAGTAAAAGCATAAAGAGCATCTATTGTCTTATCACTTGATGCTCCTGGGGCAAGATGTAAAAGAATTTCTACGTGAGCAGCAGTATTATCATCTACCTTACGTACTTTAATTTTCCCCTTTTCAACCGCACGTAAAATTGATTCAATCACCGTGCCGGTCGTTTTGCCATAAGGAATTTCAGTGATAGCCAAAGTCTTGTTATCAATCTTCGATATCTTTGAACGTACTTTCACCACTCCTCCACGCTCCCCATCATTATAACGACTGACATCAATACTGCCACCTGTTTGAAAATCAGGATAAATATGGAATTCTTCTCCTCTTAAATAGCAAACAGAAGCATCACAAATTTCATTGAAATTATGGGGCAATATTTTTGACGATAATCCTACTGCAATTCCTTCGACTCCTTGAGTTAGAAGTAAAGGAAATTTTACAGGAAGGGTGACCGGTTCTTTATTTCTACCATCATATGACTGTTGCCATTGAGTGGTTTTAGGGTTAAAAACGACTTCTAATGCAAATTTTGACAAACGGGCTTCAATGTAACGAGGAGCAGCAGCACTGTCACCCGTTAAGATATTACCCCAGTTACCCTGGCAATCAATCAATAAATCCTTTTGACCCAATTGCACTAGGGCATCACCGATTGAAGCATCACCATGAGGGTGATATTGCATCGTATGCCCGACAATATTCGCAACTTTATTATACCTTCCATCATCCAACTGCTTCATCGAATGTAAAATACGACGTTGAACAGGTTTTAGCCCATCATTAAGATGTGGTACAGCACGTTCCAGAATCACATATGAAGCATAATCCAGAAACCAATTTTGATACATTCCGGAAAGCTGATGAGCCACACTTCCGTCAGTTGTTTCTATTGGTTTATAATCAGAATGATCATTTGATTGATCATTCTCTTCCATATCGTTATCTTTATCTTTTATTTCGTCGCTCATATAAATTTTCTAATTAAAGGCAAAAATACAAATATAATTGAAAAAATCATGTAACTTTGCGCTTAAATTACTCGTAGACAATAAAATAATAAAATAAATATGGCACAAGAAGACGTTTTTAAAAAGATCGTATCTCACTGCAAAGAGTACGGCTTTGTGTTCCCGTCAAGTGAAATATACGACGGTTTAGCAGCTGTATACTATTACGGCCAAATGGGTGTTGAATTGAAAAACAATATAAAAAAATATTGGTGGGATTCGATGGTTCGCTTACATGAAAATATTGTTGGATTGGACTCATCCATTTTCATGCATCCTACTATTTGGAAAGCCTCAGGCCACGTTGATGCATTTAATGACCCATTAATTGATAACAAAGACTCAAAAAAACGTTATCGTGCTGATGTTCTGGTTGAAGATCAAATCGCTAAATACGAAGATAAAATTGAAAAAGAAATTGCTAAAGCTGCGAAGAAATTCGGTGACACGTTTGACGAAGCAAAATATCGTGAAACCAATCCTCGTGTAATAGAGCATGTAGCCAAGCATGACGCTTTAGTTGAAAGATATAAGAAAGCAATGAACAGCAATGATCTCAATGAGTTGAGAGAAATCATTGTAGATGAAGAAATCGTATGCCCAATCAGCGGTACACGCAACTGGACAGATGTGCGTCAATTCAATTTGATGTTTTCTACAGAAATGGGATCTACAGCTGATGGAGCAATGAAAATATACTTACGCCCTGAAACTGCTCAAGGTATTTTTGTCAACTACTTAAACGTACAAAAGACCAGCCGAATGAAGATTCCTTTCGGTATTGCACAAATAGGAAAAGCATTCCGTAATGAGATTGTTGCTCGCCAATTTATTTTCCGCATGCGTGAATTCGAACAAATGGAAATGCAATTCTTTGTTCGTCCCGGCACAGAAATGGAATGGTTTAAAAAATGGAAAGAAACGCGTATGAAATGGCATCAAAACTTGGGGTTCGGAGCTGATCACTATCGCTTCCATGATCACGAGAAACTAGCTCACTATGCAAATGCCGCTACTGATATTGAATATAAAATGCCTTTTGGATTTAAAGAAGTAGAAGGTATCCATTCACGTACCGATTTCGACTTATCTCAACATGAAAAGTTCTCTGGAAAGAGCATCAAATATTTCGATCCCGAATTGAACGCTAGTTATACTCCCTACGACATTGAAACATCCATTGGAGTTGACCGTATGTTCCTTTCAATTCTTTTTGCTTCCTACAAAGAAGAGACATTGGAGAATGGTGAAAGTCGTGTTATGTTAAAAATACCGGCAGCATTAGCTCCTGTGAAATTGGCCGTTTTGCCACTGATCAAGAAAGATGGTTTACCTGAAAAGGCACAAGAGATCATGAACACCATGCGATTCCACTTCAACTGTCAATATGATGAGAAAGATTCTATTGGTAAACGTTATCGTCGTCAAGATGCTATCGGTACACCATACTGTGTAACCATAGACCATCAGACATTAGAAGACAATGCTGTAACACTGAGAAATCGTGATACAATGGAACAAGAACGCATTAACATTGACAATTTGTTGAATATTATTGAAGACAAAGTCAGCATGACAAGTTTGCTTAAGAATTTAATCTAATAATATAGCTTATCTTAAATAAAGCGAGGTTATCTTATCATAACCTCGCTTTATTTTTCTCCATTTTCGTGTTTAGATTTAGATCTATATACACGAAAAAAATGAGTAGATCTCAATATCCATTCTTATTTAAAAATAACTGCAATCCTTTTTTCACGGAGCTCAAACCAAATTGCTCTACCTTTATTTCTGAAAGAGGAATAAACTGCAATTTTGCGACATCATCATGTGCTTGAGGGACAATCCAGTTTTGTATTTTACAAAGAAAAAACATGTCAAGTGTTTGCACTTCAAACTCCGAATAAATATATCTATTAGGCAAAGAGAAAAGATAAGTAGCTTCACCAACGGTTAAATCAGTCTCTTCTTTCACCTCACGTATAATGCCTTCTTCACCTGTTTCATCCATATCTACAAAACCACCAGGCAAATCAAACGTACCTTTGGCAGGGTTGTTTGCTCTACGGCACACTAATAATTCATTCTTATCATTCAAAATGAAAGCAACTGTAGCAGAGCTAGGATTAAAATAATAAGTAAATCCACACGCTTCACAATGCTTCGACTTGAAATTGTGAATTACAAAACGGTCTGAACCGCATTTAGGGCAGTAATGAAATGACTCAAAAGGATGGTTTTTACACATAGCTAGTTTGTATTTGGTTAAATGGAAAAAGAGAGTCCACAACAATCATTGTAAACTCTCTCTGCTCTTCGAGTAGGACTTGAACCTACGACCCTCTGATTAACAGTCAGATGCTCTAACCAACTGAGCTATCGAAGAATATGCATTTTGAGAAATTGATGGCTCTTCGAGTAGGACTTGAACCTACGACCCTCTGATTAACAGTCAGATGCTCTAACCAACTGAGCTATCGAAGAATGTTATTTTTCCCAAATGCGTTGCAAAAGTAATAGGTTTTATTGAAATAAACAATATCTTTGCAGAAAAAAATTCATAAATGGAGAAAATAATTGGAATTGGTAACGCTTTAACCGACATTCTTGCAGTACTAAAAGATGATACGCTACTGGAATCAATGGAACTTCCAAAGGGAAGTACACAGTTTATTGAAAAAGAAAAGCTATCTGATATTCATAGTATATTTTCCTCAATGGATACGAAACGTGTACCTGGAGGATCTGCTGCAAACACGGTTCGTGCATTAGCAAATATGGGGTCTCATACCGGGTTTATAGGAAAGGTTGGACATGATGAAACGGGTGATTTCTACCTAAACAGCTTTCATTCTTTAGGCATCGAAACTCTATTCAATTATTCCGAACTTCCCTCTGGCATTGCATCCACATTCATTTCTCCTGATGGAGAGCGTACATTTATTGATTACCTTGGAGCTGCGTCAACATTAGACTGTAAAGATATTTCTGAAGAAATTTTAAGTGGATATTCTTACATGTACGTCGAAGGGTATCTTGTTCAAAATCATGAAATGATCACCCATGCCTTACAGTTGGCGAAGAAAAATGGATTGACGGTATGTCTTGATTTATCAAGTTACAATATCGTTGCTGCTGATCAGGATTTCTTTACTGATCTTATTAAAAATTACGTGGATATTGTCTTTGCAAATGAGGAAGAAGCAAAGGCTTTTACAGATAAAGACGGACGTGAAGCTCTCGACGATATAGCAAGCAAATGCAGCATTGCAGTTTTGAAAGTCGGCGCCAAAGGATCCTACATCAAAAAAGGTTCGGAAGTAGTATATGTTGAAGCATTAGCAAATGTAAAAACAGCAGATACAACGGCTGCAGGCGATTATTATGCAGCCGGATTCTTGTTTGGACTCACTCATGGATATAATCTAGCAAAATGTGGTGCAATCGGCTCTTTACTTGCGGGCAATGTCATTGAAGTGATCGGCTCAACGCTATCTGATGCAAGATGGGACTCAATAAAAGAGCAAATAAAAGAATTATCATAATGAAAAAACTTAACTACAAGTATTTCTCAGTAATCATATGCTTGTTACTGGGGATTTCGGTTTCAGTTTTCGGTGATGGAGGCGGCAAAAAAACGTTTGATAAGAGTAAAAATCTTGATCTATTCAATGCCGTTTACAAGGAAGTTGATCAGAATTATGTAGATTCTATAGATCCTTCCAAGACGATTACCATAGGCATAAATTCTATGCTGGAATCACTTGATCCTTATACCAATTACTTCACTGAAGATGAAGCGAAAGACTTTAGTTCACAGATAAAAGGCAATTATGGCGGCATTGGTGCTGTTATCACTCCTTATAAAGGGCAAGTTGCCATAGCAGAACCTTATGAGAATATGCCGGCAGCGAAAACGGGACTTAAAGCTGGAGACATATTGCTTGAGGTAGACGGAAAAACGGTTAAAGGACTCAATACCGGCGATGTAAGCGAACGATTACGTGGTCTGGCTGGAAGTAGCTTTACTATCAAAGTGCAACGTCCTGGATCTCCAAAGACATTGACATTTAAAATGGTTAGACAATCCATACAAATCCCTGCTGTACCTTACTATGACATGATTGATTCAAACACCGGCTATATTTTACTAAGCTCTTTTACCGGACAGCCTTCGAAAGAATTTAAAGAAGCTTTCCTGGATCTTAATAAAAGAGGAATGAAATCTTTAGTAATAGACCTTCGTAATAACGGAGGAGGATTGCTGGATGAAGCCGTTGATATTGCTAATTATTTCTTGCCTAAAGGCAAAGAAGTGGTGTCTACTCGCGGACGAATCTCTCAATCAGGCCGAATATATAAAACCAGCTCGGACCCATTAAATACCGAGATGCCTGTTGCCGTAGTAGTAAACAGTGGTAGTGCCTCTGCATCGGAAGTTCTTTCAGGAGCTTTACAAGATTATGATCGTGCAGTAATTATCGGCGAACGCACCTTTGGAAAAGGATTAGTACAAACAACTCGTAGCCTACCTTATGGCGCTGCAATCAAAATAACCACAGCTAAGTACTATACACCAAGCGGTCGTTGCGTACAAGCCATTGATTACAAACATCGTAATCCGGATGGAAGTGTCGGACGCATTCCTGACAGTTTGACCAACATATTCCACACCACAGCGGGACGCATTGTTCGTGATGGAGGTGGCATCACTCCGGACTTTAATGTGAAAGAGAAGAAAATGCCCAATTTGCTTCTTTATTTGACAGATGGGCTAGATGATAAAAAGAATGTTTTTGACTTTGTTACTCAATATTGTCAACAACATCTATCAATCGCACCGGCAAAAGAGTTTGAATTATCTGATGATGATTATAACGCATTTAAAGAACAGTTGAAAAAGAACAATTTTACGTATGACCGACAGAGTGTGAAAATGCTAAAGGACTTACGCGAAATGGCTGACTTTGAAGGCTATCAAGATGCAAAACCCGAACTGGATTCACTTGAGAAGAAGTTTAATCACAATCTTGATCAAGATCTGAATTACTTCAAGAAAGATGTTAAGAAAATGATTGCAACAGAGATTCTTAGCAGATATCAATATCAAAAGGGAGCAATTATTGAGGAATTAAAAGGGGATGATGATTTGCAAAAAGCAATGGAAGTATTACACGATAATGCATTGTACAAAAAGACATTGTCTGCATCGGATGCAAAAGCAAAATAATCAATAACATTATAATAAAAGAGTGTATATCCGATAAAGACATACACTCTTTTTATTTTATCTCTTACACAAGGTCTCTACTTCCAATCACCATTCGCTTTTATCAGTTCAATAAGGCGATCAACAGCTTCTTCCGCAGGAATATTTCGTTGTACACATTCTTTCTTCTTATATAATGATACTTTCCCCGGTCCTGCACCGACATAGCCATAATCAGCGTCAGCCATCTCTCCCGGACCATTTACAATACATCCCATAATTCCTATCTTCAAACCTTTTAATTGCGATGTAACAGCTTTAATACGGGCAATGGTCGTTTGTAAGTCGTACAGTGTTCTACCGCAACCGGGACATGAAATATATTCAGTCTTGGTTGTACGCAATCTGCCTGCCTGTAGGATTCCGAATGCTGTAGCATCAACAATTGCATGACTGACAGGTCCATTGTTGTGAATATATAAACCATCAGTAAATCCATCAAAAACAAGTGCACCCATATCTGCAGCAGCCTTTATCTGTAGGTCTTCGGCCGTCTGCTCTGCATAATGTTGAAAGAAGACCACCGGATTCATAAGCTTTTCAATCATCATTTGGTGTACAAATGCACGGTGCTCTCCTACTCTGTTTGTATGATCGCTTTGTGCAATTATTACCACTTCAGGATGATATTTCAGACACGCAATCACCTCTTCATTTATCATGACGCAGGGTAAGAACAAGAACTTGACATCTGCATTAATCATTGATATAGCTATCGTATCCTTGTAATTGAATGCAGGATAAACATTCTTTTCGTCTTCCCATACATCTGCATCCAAAATATAACAAACACCTTCTTCACGGTGCTCTGGTAATGCTCTGCCTGCATAGATATAGTCAGGATGAAGAACAGGATCAAGTTCCTTATTATCATCCATTCTATCAGCTATCACTACAGGTACATTCGTTCCACCAATATTCTTTACAGCTTGAGTCTTGCGACGTGCCGGTGCTTCATAATTAAAGCCCTCAGCTACATCACCCGGAATGTAAAGATGGCCTTGTCGTTTACTTATATAATCTGCAAGTTTCTTTGCAACAGGTATCTCATTTTCGGGAGCCTCAGAGAGTGATACTCTGATCGTATCGCCTATGCCATCGCTTAACAACGCACCTATTCCCAAGGCCGATTTTATACGACCATCTTCTCCATCACCCGCTTCAGTAACCCCTAAATGCAAAGGAAAGCTCATTTCTTCCTTCTCCATCACATTTACAAGTAAACGGACAGTCTGCACCATCACCACCGTGTTAGAAGCCTTTATGGAAATAACCACTTCATTGAACTTCTCATCTTTACAAATGCGAAGGAATTCCATGCATGACTCCACCATACCTGCTGGTGTATCGCCATAACGTGACATGATACGATCGGATAACGACCCATGGTTTACTCCTATTCTAACTGCGGTATGATTCTCTTTGCAAATATTCAGAAAAGGGATAAATCTATCTCTTATCCGTTGTATTTCCAATGCATATTCTTCGTCGGTATATGTGAGCTGACGAAATGTACGTGCAGGATCTACATAATTCCCCGGGTTGATACGTACAGCCTCAGCATAATTTGCAGCTACATCTGCAACGTGTGGATTGAAGTGAACGTCTGCAACCAATGGCACCATACAACCGTTACGGCGTAATTCTGCATTGATATTACGCAAGTTCTCTGCTTCACGAATACCTTGTGTTGTAAGACGTACATATTCGCATCCTGCCTCTACCATCCGATATATCTGCGACACGCAGGCTTCAGTATCATTCGTGTTGGTATTGGTCATCGATTGCAAGCGAACAGGATTATCGCCCCCCATCGGTACATTACCCACATTCACTACCTTCGACTCACGACGGGCATAATTGAACAGGTCCATGCTCAATTCGTTTTAAATTTGAATTTCACTTCTTTCAACTCAGCATTTGCTTTTGTTATCTTATCTTTCAGGCCATCCTTATAGTTGATAAATTTCGCTTCAATAGCTGTGTCTGTAAGTGAAAGCATCTGTACAGCCAATATAGCTGAATTCAATGCTGCATTTACTCCTACAGTGGCAACAGGTATTCCCGGAGGCATTTGCACAATGGCCAATAAAGCATCCATTCCATCAAAGGATGACTTGATAGGTACGCCGATAACAGGCAATGGCGTTTGAGCAGCAATCACTCCAGGTAAATGCGCAGCCATACCGGCAGCGGCTATGATCACTTTTATACCACGAGTCTTTGCATTTACAGCAAACTCGGTAACAGCTTCTGGTGTACGATGTGCTGAAAGCGCATTTATTTCAAACGGAATTTCCATTTCATCAAGAAATTTGGCAGCCTTTTCCATGACAGGAAGATCTGATGTACTGCCCATAATAATACTAATTACTGGTGTCATACTTTTATCTATTATATTTCTTATAAACAAGTCTTTATTCTCACAAATCAATAGTATAATATTCCATACAAAGTAGCAATGAATCCCACGCTAAATCCGGCTATTACTTCACCCAATGTATGATGTTTCCGCACGATACGAGCTGTTCCCAGCGAACCGGACAAAAGAATGAAAAAGCTCAACCAAAACAAGGGATTATAGTTGAACATCATGCTGAAAGCTATAAGTCCGCCAACAACTCCTCCACAAGCAATCATATGCTCACAGATCTTCCAACGAACATTGGTTATCAATCCGATGATCATTGACAGAATTGAAGCCAGAATGATTCCTGACATATACGAGGGCATTCTCAATCGGTTCATCATGATAAAGCAAGCCAAGTAACTGATAATGGAAATAGCCCATGGTACATAGCGTTTCTTGCGGTCACGAAATGCACGTATTCCCCATCCATTCATTTTCCGAAAGATAAATATGCCCAATGCCGGAAGCAATATCGTGAAGGCAAAGACAACGCTTAAAACCAGAAAGCGATAGCCTAACGGGAGCATATTCAAATACGTAAAAATAAAAAGTACTACATAAGCTAAAAAAGGAACCATAAATGGATTAAATATAGCTGAAATTAGCCGCGACGCTTTATACAAAGATAAATTCTTCATATACAGTCTTTCCTTCTCAAAAACATTCTCTTTCATTTTCTTAATCGTGCAACCGGGATATTCAGTTGCTGTCTGTATTTTGCCACTGTACGCCGAGCAATAGGGAACCCTTTTTCATTCAAGATTTCCTTGAGTTCATCGTCGGTTAAAGGCTTTTTCTTATTTTCTTTTTCAATTTCTTCTTTTAATATATGACGGATCTCACGTGCCGACATCTCTTCTCCACCTTCAGTGACGAAACCATCACCAAAGAAATGTTTCAGCGGGAAAATGCCATAATTCGTCTGTACATACTTGCTGTTACTTACCCTTGATATTGTTGAAATATCCAGATGTGTACGTTCAGCTACATCTTTTAGGATCATAGGCTTTATCAACGATGAATCGCCATCCAAAAAGAAATCATGCTGTATATCAACTATTGCCTGCATAGTCACCATCAACGTATGTTGCCTTTGACGTATGGCATCAATAAAACCTTGCGCGGCATCCATCTTTTGTTTCAGAAACGTCATAGAATCTTTTCGATCTTTTGACATTTTTGATTTATTACGGACGAAATCATTCATCATTTCCATATAATCACGACTCATCCTCAGAGGAGGAACGTTACGGTCGTTCAAACTGATGCTGATAGATCCATCATCAAACGTTTCAATGGTGAAATCCGGAATGATCGTCTGATTGGCCTTACCAAGAGCTTCACTCAATGAGCTTCCCGGCCTTGGATTAAGATGCGTCAATTCACCAATTGCTTTATGAAAATCATCTTCGCTCAAATTGAGACGCTGTATGATCTTATCCCAATGCTTGCGAGTAAACTCGTCATAGCAGCGAGTTAATATGTTGCGCATATCATCTGTCAATTGGGACTTCTCGCGACGATCGATTTGCAAAAGCAAACACTCCTGCAACGAACAAGCTCCTATACCGGCCGGATCAAAGCTCTGAATCACTTTCAGCACCTTATCCACTTCCGAACGCGTTGTTTCAAGCTGATTATATATAGCCAGTTCATCAACCAATGTGTCTATCTTCTTTCGCAACAAACCATCATCATCAAGCGAACCAACCAAATACTTTCCTATTTCATAGTCCTTTTCGCTTAATTCCTGCTCGCCCAGTTGTTCATTCAGTTTCTCATAAAATGAAGTAGCATCTGAAAACGGAATATCTTCTGCCCTTGTAGGTTGAGTACCATTATTTTGACGCAACTGATAAT
>Ga0224525_1000905_pt1 | contig 11877 bp, 10 predicted proteins | sample CFST100metaG_FD_179874 | JGI IMG/M metagenome (GOLD analysis project Ga0224525, IMG submission 179874) | Peat soil microbial communities from Stordalen Mire, Sweden - C.F.S.T100 | ecosystem: Environmental > Terrestrial > Soil > Wetlands > Peat | place: Sweden: Norrbotten County, Stordalen Mire...
TGGGTTCCTTTGATTTTACTACAGGAAACCCACCTTAAAAAGCTCAAAATTTTGTCTTAAAAAACTAAGCCATTATAGATATCCACCCGGACTCTGATCCATCTGAGTCGTTCCATATCGCCGTGCTTGCGAGCAAAGTCCCGGGATAATCTCCGGATGAACTCTGATCATAAAGCGCCATACCGTAATTTCCGGTATTTGTCGAACAATTTGCGTTTAAAGCCGTAACTTTCACAGGATCCGTTACCGATATTCTCATGACGAACATATAAGGATAACCAGCGAACGCGCAAAAATAATTTCCGTCCGTATTGCCGTTCACACTGACGGAGCACGGCGTCTCTGTCGCTGTTTCCGTGAATGTTGCGGTAACAGTTCCGGTCATGGTTATCGTAGAAGTATTTGTGACGGTCGGAGTGCCTGTTGCGGTCATGGTTGTAGTAGGAGTCTTTGTAACAGTCATGGTTGTCGTAGAAACCTTTGTGTCGGTCGGAGTTGCCGTTACGGTCAGCGTAATTATAGGCGCAAACGCCGGAGAAGCCGAAGCAGGGTTGCTGTTTTTTTTACAGCCTGTGAAACAGATCACAAGCAAGTACACTGAAAGCGCCGATAATAACAAAATTCTCTTCATAAGTATCACGTCCTTATTATATTTTAGACTTCATTTCCAGTTATTTTACAAAATTATTTTTTAAAAATCAATAATTTTTTTATAGAGATAAGAGCGATCAATAATTGCCGCCGACCGCACCATCTATGAGTGAGCCATGCTTATTAATAAAGCATCCCCGCAGCAAGCTGCGGGGTATTAAAACCTTACCTTACATACAAGAGCCGCAACCTAAAGGTTGCGCCTACATAATCAAATACCAATCCACATACCTCTGTTTATTTTTTTATTTCTTGTTTGTCCATGTAGGCGCAAACTTTAGTTTGCGGCCACTTTCTACGCAGCAAGCTGCGTGGAATTTTACCCGTGCATTATTAAATTTAAAACAATTTATCTGCTATGGCCGCCTTTAAATTTGCAAAATTCATCTTTGCCATCAGGTGCATTTTATCCGCCATATTTTTCCCCATTACAGTTCCTACCGTGCGCGCCACGCTCTCCGAACTGCCTTTGGGAAGTTCTATTTTGAACCTTTCTGAGAGCTCTTTCAACCCTTCCAAAAATGCCGCCCTCGCCAGTATGGAGGCTGCAGCTACTGCCGTATATTTCTCCCCTCCGGTCGTATGATGGAGTTTAAATCCGTCGTCATCAAAATTTTTGCTTACAAGAGAGCTGTCCGCGAACTGGTCCACTATGGCCATGGCGCAATCCCCCCGGACGCGCAGCTTTTTTATGACATCCGTATGCAGCCCGGCAAGCAGGGTATTCATATTTTTATTTTTTTTATACAGTTCGTTATACTGCTCCGGCATTACGGTTATTATCTCAAACGCTCCTTCGCAGACTTCTTTTACCACGCCGGCAAGGCGCAGATTGGTTTCATCGCTGTTTTCCTTGCTGTCCTTTATCCCATCTTTAAAAAGTACCCGTTCCTTTGCTTCATCTATAATAACACCGGCAACCGAGAGCGGCCCGAAAGTGTCTCCCTTTCCCGACTCATCCGTGCCGATATACGGATATATAAGGACGATGCTCTCTTCCTCAATGACCTTTTTGTCCTCAATGATCGACCTTACGGCAGCCGCCTTTTCGCCTTTCAGGGTGAAATAATCCACGGTTATTCTGCCCTTTTTATTTTCATATACGCGCAGGACACTGCTCCACAGGTCCTTTGTTATTTCAAATTGCATGCCGTAATTTATCGTTGAAGGAGCGGATACAATAAATGAATGTCTCAGTAATTTTTCTTTTATCATTTCATAAGTTCCCTGTAAACCTGCCGTCATCTTTTGCTCCTTTTTTTCTGCACCGCGCGCGATCCATTGTTTTAGCGCTGCAATCCGCGTATAACTTATACGGCGATTAAGGCTTCCGGAAAAATATCATCTTATTTTCAGTATCACCTTGCCTGTTGCCCTTTTTGTTTCCACGTATTTATGCGCCCCGACAACCTGCTCCATCGGGAAAACTCTGTCAATTATCACCTTTATTTTTCCGGCGTTTACGGTATCCTTAAACCACTCAAGATCCAGGGTATTTATATCCGCCAAAAACCAGTTGTATTTTGACTCAAATATCCCGTTCCAGAGCAGATTTGGCCTGCGCACGGTCGTTATATATTCGCCTTTATGGTTCAGCAGGCCTTTAAGCAGTTTAAGGTCCCCGCCTCCGGCATAGTCAAAAATAAGATCAAATTTTCTGCCGGAATGTAGATAATCTGTTTTGTCATATTCTATGACCTCATCCGCGCCGAGGCTCCTCACAAAACCGGAATTTTTCGAGCTGCAAACTGCGGTTATTTTTGCCTTCAATTCCCGCGCGGCCTGTACGGCAAAGGTTCCCACACCGCCGGAAGCTCCTATTATAAGTATACTCTTGTTTTCCAGCGGAACGTCAGCCACCTCAAATGATTGCAGTGCCGTAACCCCTGCCACCGGTATGCCCGAAGCTTCCTCATATGACGCGGAGTCCGGCATAAGGCACGCCCGGCCCTGCTCGACAACAGCGTACTCCGCGTATGACCCGCCGCTTTTCGGCATTACAGACGCCATGATCCTGTCGCCCGTTTTAAAAGCCTTCACCCCGTCTCCGGTGCTGACAACTTCACCCGCCAGGTCCCTGCCCATAACTTTTGGAAACTTAACACCCGATATCTGCCGTCTGGTGCCTTTCCTTATATATGTATCTACAGGATTGATCCCCGCGGCGAATACCTTTACGAGAAGTTCCCCTCTGCCCGCGGCAGGTACTGGAATTTCCCTTATCCGCATGTTCTCAGCCGGGCCGAAAGAATCTATTACAACAGCCTTCATGGTCTTATCCATTTTACACCTCAATATGAGATACTTTCCGGTTTGAACCCCGCCCCTTTTAACATCGCTATTTAATTCTCAGCCCGTCATACCTCAAGACCCGCCGCTTTATCTGTTATCTGCGGGATTTTAAAACGGGGTCAACCCGCCCCTGCTCCCGCCTGTATCTTCACGATCGTACACTGCCTCTTTTGCCTCCTCGGTCCATTTCCTGAGCGCTTTGTTGTCTATATCTGCAACGCTGCCGTATGTTGTTTGTGCCGCTTTTGACGTTCCATGACAGATAAGGCCCGGGGTTTTAAATTCCCCGCCGTTCCAGAAAAATAAGGTAACATATTCTTTGGATATAAAGTACACCGCCGCCGGGGCGTCATCTATAAACCATACAGGGAATTTATTGTATATCCTTCCTGAATTCTTCGGCATGATGCCGGTTATAACTTTTCTCAGTATCTCGCACACCGGCCTCAGCTCTTCAGGGGCCTTTTCCGAGTAACTCACCGCGCCTTTAAAATTCGTCTTTTCATGTTTCTTTTTCATTGAACCTCCACTAAAGTAAACAATTAAAAATTTAAAATTAAAAATGCAAAATTATGGTCTATCGCGCCGCAGGCGCGATTATTATAATTTTGTGCGCCAGCACTCCTTAATTTTTCATTTTAAATTTTTAATTTTGAATTGTTTCTGTTTTATCTCCTCGCATCCCGCCAGCTTGCCGTTTATATAGCTGCATTTTTTCACAAGATTTCCCTGCGTATCATATTCCAGAGACTCGCCGTTCAGCTTGCCTTTTTCATAAGTTTTGGTCTCTTTTATTTTTCCATTCTCATAATATTCTTTCGTCTGCCCTACCGGCACGACAAACCGCACTGTCATTTCACTTTTCACATTTCCATTTTCATAATAATAGGCATAGGATGTCGTGCCGTCCCTGTTGTATTCCACCGCGGATTTTGGCACGCCCTTCATGTATGTTATTGATTTCCTTCCGTCGGTCTTCACTTCCATGCCGGTTTTCCGGTAAATTTCCGGCACCACGCTTAAAAATAAAAAAGCATACAATCCCATAACAACTATTCCCAGTATTATTGATAGTACCATAAAGAATTTATAAAATCCCTTTGTTCCTTTGCGGTCAGTGTCAGGCGTGAACTGCTTTGCTTTTGCGATCTGTTTGTAAAGAGCGAGCATCCAGAATGAGAACATGGCTCCCAGCAGCATATTTATCACTGAAAAAATAGAGCCGGAGATGCCGGCGAACATACCCGCGTTCAGGATCACGGGCAGTATCAGGCACATCATGACGGCAAAGTACAAAAAGCCCATGCCAAATACCTTCCACCCGTAGCCTTTCACCAGTTCCCGCCCTTCCTGAAAAGACTTTATAGCCCCGCCATAGAGCACATATGTCATCAGAACCTGCGACCACAAAACAGCCACTATTATACCAGGGATTATTAAAAGAAAAAAAGCGAGTATTACGCCGACAAGATACATACAGTATACCGCCAGAAAACCCGGCAGCCTCTTTAAAGCCGTCAGAGCTTTATCTTTAATATCCAGGTTCAGGACATCCGGCATCGCCGCGGTCCTGATCATCAGATAGCTAAATGCCCACGCCCCAAATATTATACTCACAAGCGTCACAACGCAAAACATGGGGTTTATAATTTTTAAAGGATCTGTCATGCCCCCGCTGTTTTTGAAATATAACCGGACCCAGTAAGCCGCAACAGGAAGCATGAAAAGGAGGATCAGGTGAAGATTTTTTAAAAAGTACAAAGTCCCCTCTCCGGCAGCCTTAAAGACAGATACTTTCCCCTTATTTTCCATAAACCCTCCCTGTTTTTGAAAACATTTTTCCACCGGCTCTATTCCGGCTTTAATCCGCGTACCCTCCGCCTCACGGCGTTAAAAAACCGCATCTATTGCTATAACTTCAGCTCCGGAGCATTCTACGGCAATATTCTCTATTACTTTTTCCGTTCTTCGTAGAGACATAAGTCTGCTCTGTCTCAGGGCCGGCCTTTAAAACGAGACACAGCAAGCTGTGTCTCTACACAAATCTTTTTGTAACCCCGGCAGTCAACTCCCGCCTCGAAGCCTGGTTCCTTACCTAAATTTTACATATGCTCAAAAAGCCTATAAATTCGTGCATGTTCCGCCGATATGCACGCGGCACGTGCAAATACCTATTTATTTACGATCCACCGGCCGCCCTTGTCCGCACCATCGCGTTTTATCCTGCCCTGCTTTTTTAGCAGTGATATCTGCTTTTCAACGGCTCTTGAAGATATGAAAAGCATTTTTGCCATCTCCACCGCGCTCACAAGCGGATTTTGTTTCATATACCCCAGTATTTTCTCCGAACTTTTCTCCGAACTTTTCTCCGAACTTTTCTTTACGCTCTTTTCAACACTCTTTAGCTGTTCATGCAGTCCCGCAGTAAAATACTCAACCCAGTAAGTAAGGTCAAGGCTCCTTTCGCGCGCTGATTGTATAGCGCTATAATACCCGGCCCTGTCTTTATCATAAAATTCAGAAAGCCTGAAAAGCCTCTTAAAATCATACCCCCCTGCATTGAGTATCATTATTGAGAGTATCCGGGCCGCCCGCCCGTTCCCATCCCGAAAAGGATGTATATGAACAAACCAAAACTGCGCTATGGCCGCGGCAATCACGGGGTGTATCTTCTTTTTTGCGTTGATCCAGGTGAATAGCTCCCGCATCATCACACCCACTCTGTTAGCCAGCGGCGGCGTGTATATCACATCGCCTGTGGCAGCGTTTACAACATAGTTTTGTGTCTTCCGGTACTCTCCGGGAGAAGCCTCTTCACCCCTGACGCCCTTTACGAGTATTTTGTGGAGCCTTTTTATCAAAGGTTCGCTTATGCGCATCCTGGCAAGCGATGCAGTAACCTCAAGCGCTTCCATATAATTCTGTAATTCCTTCAGATCGTTCTTATCCAGCCCCTTGACTTTTTTCCCGGCAAGCGCGTCCTTTGATTGTTGTAAAGTCAGGGTAGTTCCTTCTATATGGGTGGAGTAGTGGGATTCTATCACAGCATTTTGCTTTTGAAGCCGTATAAGATTTTTCGTGTTTATATCCAGCCCCTGCAAAAGCCCTTTTATGCGCTCTATTTCGGCAATGTTGTTCATGGTATTGCCGGTTATTTGAAACTTGGGATTCAAAGCCATATTTATATCTCCTTTCATATTTTCAACGTTTTCCTAAATTATAAAAGCAATATGCGAGGTCTGACCTCGGATCCAATTATCATCATGTGCAAAACTTACACATACTGTGTTTCAAGTTGCGTTTGCTCTATTTTAGCATAAAATTACGCTTTTTGTGCCTGCCGCAGTTGTCCGGAATTTCCGGAAAACTAAAACGGCATGCTTTCTCATACAGCGTTTTTTAAATTTCTCGCCTTACCTATTTCGAACTATTAAGTATTTCTTAATTGTTGCAAAAAATCACCTTATTTTTAAGACTTTTATTTTTTATTATCACGTTCATTACCACGTTTACCGCTTATTATCATGTTCCTTTGAGCTATTACCCCATTCGCCGGTTATTACCTTATTCGTTTCCACCCGGGTTAGCCAATATATGCCTGACAGAGACCCCTTCTTTTTTTTAACGCGTATGACACAAGCGAAAATCTGTGGCATTCCATAGGGTAATTTTCAAAATAGGATCATGATTCCGGCTCTGACCCAGCCGCCTCTGCCCTATCCATCTCATCTTTGTAAGAATAAAATTATAAATCAACCTCTGACACTGCCGTTGCTTTCCCCTCACAGGTAAAGATTTCATGATGATAGCCCCGTTGTGAACTTACATCCCGGATAATTTTTGCATCCTAAAAATCTTCCATACCTGCCTTTTCTCTCAACCAGCAGCCCGCCGCATCTGGGACATCTTCCGGTTTGTTTTACGTTATATGCTTCGGTTTTCTTAATCCTCGCGTTCAGGACATGTTCTTTTTTTGTTTCTCTGTCATTACATGATATGCCGCTGATAATATTATATATATTCGTTATTTCATTTTGCGTTAAAACTCGTCTCCCGCTCAAATTCATTATTGTTTCATACAAATCTCCCGGGTAGACCACCGGAGTTTCTACCTTATCAAAAGTTTTAAACTCACACGACCCTGCTAATACTATAATTGAAAAGTAAGGTATATTCGGGTATTTGGATAAATTATATTTAAGGACATTTATATGACCCCTGTTTTGCATGATTGGATTATAAAAATTAAATTTGTCCTGATACAGAACCTGCATCCAATTTTCACTCTCTTCGCTTCCAAATATCCACCCTTTATAGTACTTTGTTTCGAGCACTATAATACCGGAATGGCATATAACTACATGGTCAATCTGTGATGATCTGCTCTTGTTCTTTATTATTATGTCATTAATGACTATATAATCTTGTGACTGAAGCCTCTGTAATATAGCGTAAACAATACCTTCACCTATCGCGCCTTTTGCATTAGATACATATCCTTTTGTATTAGATACATATATGGATGCAAATAATTTTATTATAATAACAGCTAATATAATTAATAATAATATTTCCAAATTGTTTACCCCATATATATTATGGCTCCCGGCCGTGCTATTCTGCTATGCCGGGCCTGATTTATTCTCACATTTAGTTCATAAATCTTATCATATAATTTTTCAGGCCTTGCTTAGAGCATAGAAAACTTTCATTTGCATCTTATCAATGTTCTAAGCAAGGTTTGATCCATTTATCAACTGGCTCGTTTTTTTAAAGTTAAGTGTCTTATACTTTCTAAACGACACAGGTTCATCATTATACATAAGAAAAATTATTACCCAACCATATGCCGCTGCAAATAGAAAAAGTTCCAAATCTGATAAAAAATGCATCAAGGTAATCAAAATAATCTTGCCTGCTATAGCCCATTCTTCAACTCCCCGACATTCTTTACCACTTTATATTCCACTTCCGGAAACTCCGCGAAGTGCCGTTTTCCGCACTTGATCTTCATGTTCTCTTCCACCCTGCGTTTTGTCTCATCCAGTGAAGACTTCGTCTCAGCTACAAAGTACAGCTTCTTCTCGTTCTTAAAGATCAGCGCCCAATCCGGCTGGTAGTTTCCTATCGGCGTCTTTACCTCAAACCAGTGCGGTAGTTTTATGTAAAATTCCACATCTTCCCTCGTCTCGCACTCTTCCGCGAACTTACGCTCCGGTTCGGACATGATCTCGACATAATCCGTGATAGTTTTGCCTGCTTCTTTGACCTTATGCAGATTTTCAAGATAGGATTCTATTTCTATGCCGTCAAAAAGCGTCATGGCATATTCGGCCCCGCCTATTTTTTCGTACTTTATGCCTTCGACCATGAGCCTGTTCATCACGTCCTTTATCTCTTTTACAGCCATATCCAGAAATAGCTGCGGATTTTTAAGCACGTCTTCCATCCTGCCGGAGCCGGTCAATATCCTGTATATTGTGGAGCGTGTCAGCTGGGTCTTATCCTCTATATAAGCGTATATATCAGGTACTTCCACTATCGCGGTGTCCACATAGTGCAGATCGGAGCCTAACTGTCTGCCGCTTATGCCTTCTTCCAGCATATCTATACCGGTTTTGACCGACCTTACGACCGGCCTTTGCACTTTTTCCATGGCTTTTACAGCCTTTATCGAATCCTGTACAAGGATATCGGTATCATAATCCACCCTGTAAGTGGTCTTATGCTTTATCTTATCCCACAGGTCTATGAAATTTTTATCCAGTTCATATCCTTTTTTGAGTTTAACCGTTACTCTTTTATTCTTATCCTTTATCCTGCCCATAAATTCAACACCGCAGTCATCCTCTATCTCTTTTTGCAGTTTTTCCGCGAATTCCTCGTAGCTCTCGTTCGCGATGACCGTAAGTTTATTAATATTCTTGTCAAATATCCTCTCACCGGTATTATCCACGGAAAGCCTTAAGCCTCTTCCTATCTCCTGGCGTTTTTTGAGCTCTGATTTGGTTTCGTTTAGCGTGCATATCTGGAATACGTTCGGATTATCCCAGCCTTCCCTTAAAGCCGAGTGGCTGAATATGAACCGCAGGGGTTCATTTTGATCTAATAATTTTTCCTTATTTTGCATAATTAGATGATATACTTTTTCTTCTGGAGAATCCCTTCCTTCTTTTGATTCTTTAGAATCTTTAAAATGGCCTAATTTATCCTGCGCAAAATATCCGTCATGTACATCCTCAACCTTAAAAGGTATCACGCCCTTATATTCCGGCTTCTGGCTGTATTTTTTATATATCTGCTCGAACCATTCGGCAAATTTACCCTTTGCACCGTCTATGGTGCGGTAATTCGCGACCCGGTCTATGAAAAACAAGGACAGGACCTTTATTCCCATACTTTTATATTTCTTTTCCTTGCGCAGGTGTTCCTCTATTGTTTTTTCTATCTGGACTTTCATTATCTCATCGGTCAGCCCGCCGCGCGATTCGCCCTTATGAACCTTCACGCCGTTCGTGAATTCGACGCATTCATCCGATAAGTCTATGGATTCTATGACAAACCCGTCCTTATATATATCGCGCTTCCCGGATAACTCATAAAGGTCATCGCCGATTGCGGCTGTTATCGCTTTCCTTACTGGCTTATCTTTAATTTGCGTATCTATCTCAAGTTTTACGCTTATCTTCGACTTTGTAGCCTTAAAATCTTTTACCCCGACATAAGCCCTATTAAAATCATTCTCAGTATAAACAGAATCCACCTCTATCTGTTTTACCAGCCCCATGTCATAGGCCTTGACCGGGTCAAGCGAATAAACGAGATTATAAAGGTTCGTATGTGTTGCCGAGTAGCGAAGTGTGCATGCCGGATTCAAGTCAGCTATGGCGCGTTTTCTTATCTCTGTTTCCATATTCTGCGGCTCATCCACGATGACTATCGGGTTCGTTCCGCGTATGAATTCTATCGGTTTCCTTCCGGTTAACCTGTCATTTACCTTATTTATGACGTTTGTGTCCTTGGCAAATGAATCTATGTTTATAACGAGTATCTGTATGTTATTTGACAGCGCGAAAGAACGCAGGTTTGATACATTATCCCTGTCATATACAAAAAATTTAGCGGGTACTTTTTCATACAGCATTTGAAAGTGGTCAGCCGTTATTTCAAGGTTCTTCAGCACGCCCTCGCGGATGGCGATGCTCGGTACAACGATTATGAACTTTTTAAATCCGTATTTTTTATTAAGCTCATATATTGAGCGCAGATAGACGTAAGTTTTCCCGGTTCCGGTCTCCATCTCCACGGAAAAGTGCATGCCGTCAAGCGCCTGCGACGGCGTTATGTCGTTCCTTTTTTGTATTTCCTGAAGGTTTTTAAGTATCTGTTTTTCTGATAATGTTATCCTGTTTGCCACGCCGAATTCGTTGTCAATAAGCGTATTGGCGGATGACATGGAAAATTCAAAGTCGCCTTTATTGAGGCTCTGTCCCTCAAATATATCCGTAATGCTTTTTATCGCGTCAAGCTGATAGATCTGATTCGGGTCAAAATGAAGTTTCATTTTTTTTCCCGGCAGAAGCTGAACCGCAGCATTTTTTATACTTTTTCCCGCTGCCACACGGGCATGGATCGTTGCGTCCGGGTTTGTACCCGGCTTTTACGGGCGTTTGCTTTGACGCAAACTCCGCCGTGAGTTCCGGTCCGTGCTTTTTCAGGGCTTCATCCGCGGCGCCCATGAACCAGGCAAGCGCACCCGGTGTGTCCATCCATGCGCCCGCGCTTTCGTGCATGTATATGACAGCCTCTTCCTCGCTATTTATAGAGTATGATTCCGGTGCATGCTTTGGTATCTTTGAGGCTCCGGACATAAAAGCCAGCACGAATAAATTACGTTTTATGGCATCCATAGCAAGCTGTCGTGCTTTGGGAGTATCACCGCGCATCCCGAATTCCGCGAGCGCCCTGTTATAAAACCATTCTATTCCATTATCATCATTGTATTTTTCCGAGTTCATCAGTTCTTCGGCTTCAGCAAAACGCTGCGCCACGCAGAGAAATGAACACAGCATATAGCGCGCGCCCTGATTGTCATTCTTATTCAGTTCCAGCATTTCCCTGTATTTATTTATTGCCTCATCCTTTTTGCCGGCGTACATGAGCCCGTTTGCGACGCCCTCCATGGCGCGCATATAAGGCCGCGCCTCATAAAACATCCATAGTTTGCCTTTATTCTCATTTATGAATGCTTCACCCAGTGCCCTTCTCCCGGCCTCCTCGGATTTTTTGTATAATTCAAGCTTTTCGGCATCCGATTTTGCCTCTTCCTCCGCGAGAAGATTATATGCGTCCGCGCAGTCCGGATATATGTGAAGCGCCTTGTATGCGAGCAGTATTTTGTCCTTTGAACTTTTTTTATCATAAGCTTCATATATCATATCCTGGGCCTGCTCAGCCGGAGTTTTAATCCCGTCGAATTCAGGGATTTGCTTACCTGTCAGGGTATTCATAAAAGCCTGCGCGTCCTCTATGGTGTCAAACTGCTTTGAATTCATGATTTTTTGGATATCAGCAAACGACTTTTCCATGGACCTCTTATCCGGAAATTTATCTTTTTTCATTTATAACTCCTTTTTTTATATGATACCCGCCGGTTTTGGGGCTGCCAATAAATTCTATAATATTTTGCTTTTTTAGTTTTCCAATCTGCTTTTCCAGAGTATCCTGTGGAATGCCTGTCCCTGCTGAAATTTGCGGCACCCGCTGTCCCTCGTTTTTATTGATATAATCCAAAAGCGCATCTCCGCCATTTACTCCGCCATTTACTCCGCCATTTACTCCGCCATTTACTCCGCCATTTACTCCGCCATTTACTCCGCCATTTACTCCGCCATTTACTCCGCCATTTACTCCGCCATTTACTCCGCCATTTAC
>Ga0224525_1000906_pt1 | contig 11870 bp, 14 predicted proteins | sample CFST100metaG_FD_179874 | JGI IMG/M metagenome (GOLD analysis project Ga0224525, IMG submission 179874) | Peat soil microbial communities from Stordalen Mire, Sweden - C.F.S.T100 | ecosystem: Environmental > Terrestrial > Soil > Wetlands > Peat | place: Sweden: Norrbotten County, Stordalen Mire...
CCCTTATATCACGCAATGGGCCAACAGCTTAGGCTGGAACTCCACCGATGCTTTCTTTACCTCCTATCAGGTTTCGCTTGAAGGCGAGACCTATGACGAGAACAGCGCCTCCCAAGCTGACCTCTTGACCAACAACGTTTATGAAAACACCGTCGAGAAGTTCTATAAGAACGAAACTGATTTCGATGAAGGCAGCTATGGCGAGAAGTATTTCCTCGTCTTCGTCAAAAAAGATTGCTCGGCCTGCGCCGCGGCCGAAGGCGGCTTCAAGTATCTCGAGGAAAACTGGAATAACGCTTCCTACAACCTCGTTCCGAGCGATGGGCGGAACTTCGCCATTCATACGATCTTCTCAAGCGAAGTCTCCTCGAACGATGATGACTACAAGATCTCGGCCAGCGGGGCTTCCGCGTTCAACCGCTATCTTTCCATCCACATGGATTTGTTCAATCAAGTCGGCCCGCAGGTGATGAAGGCCCCTTATAAGGACAACGCCAGCGTCGCCGATACCAACTATCTTACCTTCGCCCTTAATTCCTCGTCTTCCACTTCCACCCCCGTCGCCGATTTCCCGGTCCCTTCGATCGGCTTGGTGGATTATTCCGCCGAAGCGATCGCGGCTGGCCGAGCGGGTTTGTCCGAAGTGCTCTTCGGCGTCACGGGCGAGAACGATACCGCTCGGGCCAAGCTTCTCCTCGATATGTGGAACCACACGAACACCTATGCCGAGGATCCGAACAACCTCTTCGTTCAGAAAGACTAAGCCTAAATATGCAAGAGAACCGCCAAGCGCGGTTTTCTTTTTGTATAATAGTGCCATGGATAAAATCAGTTTTGACGTTTTCCCGGAACTCGAACTTGCCACTTATACGCGAGACGCGGCGTCGCTTCCGACGGGGGAGAAGGTCATCGCTTTGACCGTCACCGCCGAGAAAGGCCATCCCCTCATCGTCGAATCGGCCGATGCGATCCCCTTTTTCTTTTACGATAAAAAGGCTTCCCTCATCGGAGCGGCCCGCATCACGAAAGACGATACCTTGGCCGAATCCCTCAAAAACGATATGCATCGCGTGATGGTGCAGTATAACCTCATCCCGCTTGACCTCGTTTGCTATTTGGGCCCTTCGCTCACCTTCTCGCACACCGTGGTGGAAAGACCGGTCCTTCTCAAAGTCATGGAAATGGGCTACCGGGCGGCGGCCAAGCGGACCACGGGGGTCGACTTCTTCGATGTTCCGATCATGAATGTCATCATGCTGAGAAATCTGGGGATCCCCGCCAAGAACATCTATCTCGACGCCCACGACACCTTCGAATGCGACAAGCTTTTCTACTCCGAACTCCGAGGCGACAAAAAGAACAACCTTTCGATCATCGAACTGCTGAAATGAAAAAGTCTCCCGCGGGAGACTTTTTTCTAGGATTTTGATTTGGCGGCGGCCGCCTCAAGGTCTTTCTTGTGGTAGGCCGCGACGACGCAAGGCGGGACAAGAGGCGAGATATTGGCTCCGTTGCCGTAAAGCTGATTGATCGTGGATGAGGAGATGAAAGTCTCTTCCTTGCTGGCCATGAAGAAGACCATGTCGATTCCGCGATCCACGAAATGGTTGGCGGCAGCCAGCTGGAATTCGTATTCGAAATCGGTGACGGCCCGAAGGCCGCGGATGATATGCTTGGCCCCGATTTTCTTGCAGTAATTGACGGTCAGTCCTTCCGAATAATCCACTTTGACGTTCTTGAGGCCTTGGACCGCCTCTTTCATCATGGCCAGGCGTTCTTCGACCGTGAAGATGGATTTTTTGCTGGGATTGACGGCCACGAGAAGCACCACCTTATCGAAAACTTTGAGGGATCGTTTGAGGATATCCATGTGCCCATTGGTGATGGGATCGAAGGAACCCGGATAAACAGCGATGCGCATAAGCTTACCTCCTGAGGATGAGGACATGGGTCCTGCCATAAGTATATTCCTTGAACGAAGCGAAACGGGCGCGAGGCGCTTCGACCGCCCCTTCGTATTCCAAAACGACGGCCGCGCCCGGATTCAAAAGATCATGATCCAATAAATAAGCCGGAACTTGGGCATAGACCTCTTTCATCGCATAGGGCGGATCCACAAGCACGATGTCGAAATGACGACCGGCCAACTTCTCCAAAACCCCTACATAGTCACCTTGGACGACCTCGCCATGGGTTTCCTTGAGATTGGCGAGATTCTGGTTGATCACGGTGATGGCCTCGGGGGATTTATCCCCGAAGACGCAGTGGGCCGCCCCCCGCGAAAGCTCCTCGATTCCGAGAGCGCCCGAACCCGCGAATAAATCCAAAACCGCAGCGCCGTTCGTTTGGTCCATGAGCGCATTGGCCAAGGACGTCCTCACAATGGATTTGGAGGGAATCGTTTCTTCGGCGGGAGTCAACAGAATCCGCGAACGGTATTTCCCCGCGATGACTTTGATCATCAGGCCACCCCTTCAAACAGAACCTTGTTCCGATAAGGGCCGAACAAAATATCGTCGATCGCCATATAAAGATCCCGCACCGCGATATAGGCTTCGTTATAGTTTTTCACCAGCGGATAATCATCCAAGGTTTTTTTGGCCAAATAAAGCGATTTCTGAAGGCTGAGGGCTTTGGGGTCCGTTTCCTTCCGATAAGAAAGGAGGGAGCAATAGGCCTCTTCGGCGGCATTTTTCTTTTTGACCAGTTCGATCAGAACGGCATCTTGGCTTAGGGAGGCTTCAATTTCATCCAGTTTTTTCACCCGAGGATCGTTTTTAAGGGCGACCCTTAATTCGTCGAGGTCTGCTCTGAGTTCTTTTTCCATGAGCTAATTTTAAGATTTTTTCCGGCCGTGTGCTACAATACGTTTCGTCATGATAAGAATAGTGAAAGATACGGCTAAAAGCCTCCATTCTCCTTCCAAAACGACGGAGCTCCCCTTGAGCGTCGAGGACAAAAGGCTTTTGGACGAGATGATCCAATATCTCAAAGAAACCCAAAATCCCGCCCTGCGCGAGAAAAATCCCAAAATGCGGGAAGGGATCGGTTTGGCCGCTCCGCAAGTTGGCGTGCATAAGCGGATGCTTGTCGTTTATTATCCCAAAGATGAAGAAGGAAAACAATTCGTTCAGCATGAGCTCGTCAATCCCGTGATCGTGGTCTCTTCGATCAAGAAATGCTATCTCCAAGCCGGCGAAGGTTGCCTATCTGTGGACAAACCCCATCCCGGAAACGTTTTCCGGGATTTTAAAATCACCGTGAAGGCTTACGAAGCCTTGGAAGGCAAAGACGTCGAAATTAAGGCTGAGGGCTTCGATGCCATCGTCATCCAACACGAAATCGACCATTTGGATGGCAAGCTTTTTTATGACCATATTGATTCTAACAACCCCACAAAGGTTCTAGATGGGGCTATCGCAATTTGAAACTTTGTAATAAAATACCAAACGGATGAAAGCTCATAACGTATTGACTTTGCTTCTTTTATGTCCAGTCCTTTTGGCCTGCCAATCGAATGCCAGCGTGGCTTTGGATAGCACCGCTTACGTCAAAACCTTGGCCGAGACTGGGTCTTCTTTGCATGTCCTGCAACTCACGGACATCCATTGGAATTACACGACCGATTTGCCTACTCAAACGGCCTATTTGACTTCCGTAAAAAACGAAGCCCTTGCCCTCAGCGGAGGGCAGTTGGATTTCATCATGATCACCGGCGATTCTTTTTTGGACGCCAATAAGGAAATCGCCAATGATCTTTATGATCTCATCGATAGTTGGGGCATCCCTTATGGCGTGACCTTCGGCAATCATGACCGTCAAGGCGATTGGTCCCCGGAATGGATGAGCCAGCGCGTGGCTTCGGGCAAGAATTCTCTTTATACCGAAGTGGATGACAACGTGACGGGGCGAAGTAACTACGTCATCAACGTCACGAAAGGCGGGAAAGTGGCCTGGCAGATCTATGCCCTGGATTCGAATTCTTATGATCCCGGGGTTCTGACTTACGACTACGATTACATCCATGACGATCAGGTCGCCTGGTATGAGGCGCAAGCCGAGGCGGCGAAGACCAATAACGGAGGAACCTACGTTCCTTCGGTGGCTTTTTATCACATCCCCGTTAAAGATGTCTTTGCGGCGGGGGAGGAAAACGGAGTCTTGAGCGACCGCTATGAATTGGGCGGCGAAATCCATGAAAAAGCCCCTTACTTCTATTCGAGCAGCCACGCCTCGACGTTATTGGATTCAGCGATATCCCATGACATGAAAGGCATGTTCTGGGGACACGACCATTCCAATGATGTGGTGTATGACTACAAGAACATGATCATGGGCTATGGCGTCAAGAGCGGAACCGAGCTTTATTATGCCAAAGCCAATGCCGGCTATGACATGACCGGCGGGGCTTTATACACCTTATATGACAACGGGTCCTTCGATCTTGAGCATTTTTTCCTGCAGACCTCCGATCCCTCGGCTTTCCATTCCTGGGAGGCTAAAAACTTATGAGCAAAAAATCCCTTCTCAAATATGAAGAAACGCTTTTATTCCTCTTCGCCAGCGTCGCTTTCTTTTATGGCTGGTACATTTTGGCTTCGGATTTCCAAGATTTCAGCCACCTTGATAAAATCACCCCCTCCATTCTTGCGTTCTGGCTGCCGACTTATGTCCTCGTCGTTGTCCATCTTATCCTCCATCCTCTCAGCTTCGAAAAACTCCGACAAACCTATAAAATCAACGGGATCGCCCTCGGTCTGATCGGGGCGGGAGGAAGCCTTTGGGTCGCCATCTTGGTTTTAATCAATGTTTATCATGGCCTTTTCCAAGGCTTCATCACGCCGCTATTTCCTTTCGATATCTTATTGATTTACCTCGCGGTTTTCTTTCTCGGCGCTTACCTCGCTCATCATGGTTATAAGATCAAAAAAACACCGGATCTGATTTTCGCCAAAGCCGAACCTAGATGGGCCAAGAAAATCATCCGGAGCCTGGTTCGGCCCCTTTATCTTTTTCTCGCTCTTTATAATTTCGGGGCTTTCCTCGCCGGCTTTGGCTTTGCCAATTATGGCAGTCCCACTTTCGGCTATACGATCCCCTTCTACCTCTTGATGTTTTTGGAGGGAGGTCTTTTCCTCCTCGATGAGCTCGTGATCCGCTCTTCTGGCTATGCGATTCTCAAAAAGAAAACTAAGAAAATCATCGCTTGGTCGGCTTTTGGTTTCATTTCGGTTTTGGTTCTCTTGTCTTTCCTTTTCTTCCTGATCGAGCCGGATTATCTGATTGAGAACGCCATCGCCTACTATCCTTTGGATTTTATGGGCGGCTACAATCTTGCCCCTTTTATCACGGTAGTCCCGCCATTATTGGCTTCGGGGGCCTATGTTTTGTCGTTCTCCGCCCGAGGCAAGAGGAACCAGTAAAAGCGCTTTCGTGGCGAAAAGAGCAACCTTTGAGATTCTTTATGCTATATTAAGGGAGCTGGTTAATTCGCAAATACCGATAATCATGCCCTTTTATTTTTGGAGGATATTCCATGTCTAAATTTGATTCGCCCGTCAATGTCTTTGCACTTGGCGGTCTGGGCGAGGTGGGAAAAAACACCTACTGCTATGAGACGGAGAAGTCGATCATCATCGTCGATGCCGGCGTTCGTTTTCCGGAAGCGAACCTTCCCGGCGTGGATTACGTAATCCCCGATTACACTTACTTGAAGAACAACCGCTCCAAAATCAAGGCCTTGTTCATCACGCACGGCCATGAAGACCATATCGGGGGCATTCCCTTCCTTATTCGCTCGGTTTACATCCCGGTGATCTACGCTCCGAGATTGGCGGCCGCCCTCATTCGGCACAAGCTTGAGGACGCTCGGATCAAAGACGATGTCAAAATCGTCGAATACACTTCTGCTGACGTCATTACCGTCGGCGACGATTTCAAAGTCTCGTTTTTCCGGGTCACCCATTCTATCCCCGATTCCTATGGGATTTGTATCGATACCAAGCAAGGACGCATCATCGAGACGGGGGATTTCAAAATCGATCTCACGCCCGTCGGACCTAATTTCGAGCTCAGCAAGTTGGCTCGGTTGGGCACGGAGGGGGTCGATCTCTTGATGAGCGATTCCACCAACGCCGAGATCGAAGGCTACACGCCTTCGGAAACCAATGTCCGCGCCGGGGTCCAAGAGATTTTCGACAAAGCTCCCGGGCGCATCATCGTCAGCACCTTTTCTTCGAACATCAACCGCATTCAGCAAGTCGTCGAAGTCGCCGTGGAGCACAAGCGCAAGATCTGCATCTTGGGCCGTTCAATGGAGACCGTCATGACGATTGCCAGAAAATATGGCTATATCAAGATTCCGGATGCTTCCATTATCACTGACGACATGGTCCGGAATTTCAAGACGAGCGATATTTGCATTCTTTGCACGGGGTCCCAAGGCGAAGCCATGGCGGCTCTTTCGCGCATCGCCAACGGCGATCATAAAACGATTCACATCATCCCCGGCGACACCATCGTCTTTTCCAGCAATCCGATTCCCGGAAACGGCGCTCTTATCGATAAACTCGTCAATAACCTCGTCAAGCAAGGCGCTGACGTCAAACAGAATAGCCTCGCTTTCTCGCTCCACTCCTCGGGCCATCCTTCTCGTCAAGAGCTTCGTCTGATGCTACGGCTAGCCAACCCGGCGTATTTCATGCCAATTCATGGCGAGTATCGCATGCTGAAGCTTCATGGCCAGGTCGCCGAAGGTTTGGGGCTTGCCCACGATCATGTCTTCATCTGCGACAACGGCGATACTTTAACTCTCCGTGACCATGCGGTCACCCGAACTGGCAAAGTCCAAGCCGATGATATCTACATCGATGGCAATGATCTGGATGGCCTCTCGAGCGCCGTCATTCATGATCGCGAAGAACTGAAATCCGATGGCATGGTGGCCGTCCTTGTGACCATCGATAGCAAGAAGAACACAATGGTGGTCCCACCCATCGTCTATGCCCGCGGTTTTAACGCGGGCCAAGACACCCACGTCATCCGCCACAGCCAAATGCATGCCGAAGAAGCCATTCGGGCCTTAATGGTCAACAAAGTCACCTTCAGCGAAATCAAGGCGACCATCAAGACCGCCGTCTCCCATTACATCTATCGCAAGACCGAGCGGAATCCGATGATCATTCCGGTCATCATGAACGTCAATAACTGAGGCAACGCATGCTGATTTTGGCCAGTGGGTCCCCCCGCCGCAAAGAATTGCTCAAGAAACTCACTTCCGATTTCACGGTGGTTTTGCCGAACATCGATGAACGGATTCTTGATGATTCTCTGGAACCTCAGGATCTTCCCGCCGAAGAGAGCCGTCTCAAGGCTTACGCCATTCATGCGATGTATCCCGATGATGAAGTCATCGCTTGCGATACGATCGTGATATTGGATGAAAAAATCCTTGGCAAACCCCTAACGGAAGACAAAGCCATCGCCATGCTTAAAGAAGAATCGGGCCACCGTCAAATCGTCCTTTCGGGGTATACCTACATCGGTAAACGAAAAGAAATCACCCGCAGCGTTCCCACCGCGGTCTATTTCAACATTCTGAATGATGAGGAAATAGTCTCTTATGTCGCGAAATTCCATCCCCTCGACAAGGCCGGGGGCTATGGGATCCAAGACGAGGCCGGGCTCATTAACCACATCGAGGGTTCTTATGACAACGTGATGGGTTTTCCTACCGAGGATGTCGCTTGGCATGTTTTTGCCAAACGTTAGGCTTTGAAGATCAAATCGTAAACTTTGGCGGCCTCGTCTTTGACGACTAAGGTGAGTTTGTCGCTCTGAGCAATAAAGCCGACGATTCCGGATTTTTTTAGTTTTTCCTCATCGACTTTGCCGTAGTTCTTGAGATGCAGGACGATGCGGGAGCCTTCGATCGTCCCATCAATGAGGTTCTCGGCGCCCCCTAGAGCTTCGAGATACTCGTCTTTGGCGGCCTTCGGGGCTTTTGACTTGCGAAAAGTCGACCACCATTTTTCCAGAAAATAGGCCACGATGAAAAGGAAGACGATCCCCAAAATCACGAGCCACCATAAGTTGCCTAACAAAAAGTCTTCGCCGAGGGTTCCAATTTTTTCCACTGGGGTATAATAACACCGAGGAATCAATATGAGCAACGCAATTGAAATTGAAGCCAAGGTCCTTCTTACAAAGCAAGATTTCGAGAAATTGGTGGCCCTTTACCGGGGATTTGGAACCTATACCCAAACGAATTACTATGTCGATGACGACAAGAGCACCTTAAGGAAAGAAGGGGTGGCTCTCCGGGTCCGCGAGAAAAACGGCCTTTATGAGATGACGCTTAAGACCCCGCTCAGCCAAGGTCTTTTGGAAAAGAACTGCACTTGGACAAAGGGGACTTTCGAAACCTTCCAGCGCAGCAACGTCTTTCCGGATGGGGATATCAAGCGCTTCTTGACGATGCTCGATATCGACACGGAAGTTTTGAAGATCAAAACGGCTTTGACGACCAAACGAATCGACGTTCCCTACGAAGGCGGCAAGCTTTCGATCGATGAGAACCACTACTCGGGGATAACCGATTACGAGGTCGAGCTCGAATACAACAACGAAGAGGAAGCCGAAAAGAAGCTGAAAGAGCTTCTCGAGAAAAACGGGATTCCCTTCAAGCTGAACAAGAAAACCAAGGTCTCGCGCGCCCTCGAAGCGGCCGAGGCCAAGAAGAAATAACGAAAAGCCCTTTCCACCGAAAGGGCTTTTTCATTCAAGAGGATCTTGCCAATTCTAAAAAACGCTCATTTATTGAGTTTGAGTTTTCCCTCGATGTCTTTGGAGGGCTCGCATTTTCCGTAAATGTCGCATTGATCGACCGTGCAGGCCTGCTCGGCCAAACGACGGGCCCGAGGAATGAAGGTCCGGATCTCTTCGGCGTTATAACCCACTTGAACCCGATGATCGTCCACGATGATAGGACGGCGGAGGACCGAGGGATTTTTCCGGATGAAGGTAATGAGCTCGGAAACCGTCATATCATCGAAATTGATATGATTCTCCGAAACGATCTTGCTGCGCGGGGAAATGATATCATCCGTTCCGTCGATGCATTTGGTGATGATCTCTTTGAGGTCGGCTTCGGAAAGGTTATTCCCAAAGATGTCCGTGCTTTCATAGGGTATTTTTTGCTCGTCAAACCACTTTTTGACTTTGCGGCAGCTGGAGCAACTGGGGGAATAATAAATTTTTATCATACCTAAGAATTGTAACACCGCTGTCAAATCCGCAAAGGGGTTTTAGAAAAATACTATGCGATAAGGCGAACGGTTCTATAATGTCACGGAAGGATGTGAATGACTATGGAACGCATTTTATCTGGCATCAAACCCACCGGCGAATTGACCCTTGGAAACTACATCGGGGCGCTTCGCCATTTCAAGGATTTTCAAGATCGGGGGGAGGTTTTTCTCTTCATCGCCGATTTGCATGCTTTGACGATGCCGATCGATCCTGAGGTTTTGCAGAATAATTCCCGGGATATCGCCGCTTTCTATCTGGCTAGCGGACTCGATCCCAAGAAGTGCACGATTTTCCTCCAATCGACCGTCTCGGCCCACGCCGAACTGAACGCCATCATCCAAAACTACCTTTACATGGGCGAGCTTAAGAGAATGACCCAGTTCAAAGAAAAGTGCAGCAAGATGAATGATTCGGAAATCGGCTTGGGAATCTTTGCTTATCCGGTCCTGATGGCTGCCGATATTCTTCTTTATGACGCCAACGTCGTCCCCGTGGGAGAGGATCAGGTTCAACATGTGGAGCTTTGCCGCGACCTGGTCCACCGCTTCAATTCCAAATACGGCGAAATTCTGACGATGCCTCGGGCCGAAGTCACGAAAGTCGGCGCCCGCATCATGAGTTTGACCGATCCGGCCAAGAAAATGTCCAAGAGCGACCCCAAAGGCGATATCTTCCTCAAGGATGACTTTGCCCTCATGCGCAAGAAGATCATGTCTGCCGTCACCGACAGCGGAACCGAGATTGTCTTCGACCCTGAAAACAAGCCGGGCATCTCAAACTTGTTGACTATTTATGCGGCATTGAAAGACATCACCCCCGAGGAAGCCACAAAAATCTTCGTCGGTTCCCATTATGGGGATTTCAAGAAAGCCGTGGCCGATTGCGTCGTCGACACTCTGACGCCTTTTAAGGCCCGCTACGAGCAAATCATCGCGTCAAAAGAATACATCCCGGTTCTCAAAGAGGGCGCCCTCAAGGCTTCTCTCGTTGCCAACAAAACCCTCCACCGCGTGCAAAAGGCGGTTGGTTTATTGCAACTTGAATGAAAAAGAAACTTTTGGCCATCGACGTCGACGGAACGCTCATCAACGATCGCTTGGGATTAACCAAGAAGACTGAGAGCGTTCTTATGGCGTTGTCCAATCAAGGATTTCTCATCGTCCTGGCTTCTGGGCGCCCCTGGCGGTCGATGGCGGATTATTATGAACGACTCCGCTGCACCGGGCCGGTCATCACGTATAATGGCGCCCATGTTTATGACCCTAAAGACCCCATGTTCAAAGAATTGAAAAAAACCTTCGACCCCGAAGACATTCGGGACATCGCGAATAAAATGGGTAATAAGATCACTTCCTTTATGTGCGAGACCGGATCGATGGTTTACCTCTCTCGCATCGATGATTATCTGAACCACTATTTTCCTTACCTGAATGGTCAATATTACGTCGGGTCGATTGCCCAATTAGTAAGACTGCCTTGCTATACGGCGATTTTCCGTTGCGTTCATCCATATGACGCTGAGCTAAAAAAAGTCGTGGAGGCCCATCCTGGCGTTCTTTTCAGGCATTGGACGGAATCGCTCTATAGCGAAGCTTTTCTCAAAGGCGTCAGCAAAGGCGAAGCCCTTCGCTATATCCGCGAAACTTTAGGGTACGCCAAAGAGGACGTTTATGCTTTTGGCGACAGTGATAACGATTACGAGATGCTGTTGGAATCAAACCACCCTTATGCCATGAAGGGCTGCAAGTCCCAATTCTTATCGAAACACTTTCCATGGACCGAGGCCGATAATAACCATAGCGGCGTGGCCCTCACCCTCGAAAAGCTTTTCCTTAAACCGTGAGTTTGGCCAATAAGTCTTTTTCTTCGGGGGTCAAAGGGCTAAGGAAGGTTCTGCCAGCGAGTTCGCTGAGAACCCCTTCTATTTTTCCGAAAGAAATCGCAGAGGCGTGCAAAAACTGATGGTCGAAACCATAGTCGCTCTTAAAGACGCGGTTAACCGCGAAGTTGCCATATTTCCCATCCCCAATGATGGGATGGTTGATCGAGGCGAAATGCACTCGGATCTGATGGGTTCTCCCTGTCACAAGCTCACATTCCAAAAGAGTCGAATCGATGTAATTCCTGAGCGCTTTCCATCGAGTGAGGGCCTCTTTCCCCCCTTCATCAAGAGAGGTCACGGAGACCAAACCCGAATCCGCGTTCTTCTTCAAGGGCTTGTTGATCTCGCCTTGGCCTTCTAAATCGCCGGCCACCAAAGCGGTGTATTTTTTCGTGATCTCCGTCCGATCTTTGAATAAAGCGGTCAAATCTTTCAGAGCGGCATCCGTTTTGCCGAATACGACAAGTCCGGCCGTGTTCCGATCAAGGCGATGGGCCGGAGACGGAACGAAAGCGTGATTATTGGGATCGAACTCGCCTTTGAAATAGAGATAATCCAAAACTTTGCGGGCGAGGGTGTTGCGAGTTTCGGTTTCATCCCCGATCACCAAGAGACCCGAAGGCTTGTCCACAATGAGAACGTTAGCGGATTCATAAACGATGGGATAAGAGAGGGGAGC
>Ga0224525_1000908_pt1 | contig 11864 bp, 8 predicted proteins | sample CFST100metaG_FD_179874 | JGI IMG/M metagenome (GOLD analysis project Ga0224525, IMG submission 179874) | Peat soil microbial communities from Stordalen Mire, Sweden - C.F.S.T100 | ecosystem: Environmental > Terrestrial > Soil > Wetlands > Peat | place: Sweden: Norrbotten County, Stordalen Mire...
TACTTTACGCACCGGCGAATCAGCTCTTCCCATGATGCGTTCCATGCCGTAGGCGGCGCCGAGAAAATGCGTCTTATGGATATTTTCCTGACCGCCGAGTCCGACCACGATGTTCTTGCTGTAGCCGGCCATACCCGCCACTTCATGCGGAACCACCTGGCTTATGGAAAGAATGCAATCGTAGGAGCGGTCGAAAAGCTCTTTATTAATGAGAAGCGGTATCGGATATGTTACGCGGCCTTCCGACGCCTCCGAAACAAACTCCGCGGGAACCGTCCCCAAACTACGGCAATCGACGCGCCATTGATGCGCCTTAAACAACCGAGCCGGCACGTTGCCGAACATGGTCGCGATTTCTTCCTCGGTCATGGGGCAGTGCGTGCCGAGCGCGGGAAGAATACAGGCGACCGATTCGGGCGCGTATTCATACGCAAAGCGCGTCAATTCCCCCGCGCGGGAATGAAACCGCGTGATATCAGGCGGAACAATCAGCATTTTTTTGATTGCGCCGACCTGGTCAAGCGCCCGGCATAAGCCTTCCCGCATATCGTCCGCCGACAATGCCTCAACGGAGGAACCGCGTTTGAAATACATCATAGGAAGCGCTCTCTTTCTTTTTCAAGCATCGTCATACTCCCGAATACGCGCTGAATCCTCCGTCAACCGGCAAGACCGTCCCCGTGACGAACTTCGACATATCGGAAATCAGATACAGCAACGCCCCGTGAAGCTCATCAGGCGCGCCGAACCGTTGCATCGGCGTCGCGGCGAGGATTTTTCCGCCTCGCGCGCTTAATGCGTTCGTTGCCTGGTCGTACATAAGGAACCTGTTCTGTTCAGTTAAAAAAAAGCCCGGCGCTATGGCATTGACGCGGATGTTCCGGCGGGCCAGATGCACGGCAAGCCACGCGGTAAAATTATTGATCGACGCCTTTGCGGCCGAATAGGCCGGAATTCTGGTTAACGGGCGAAATGAATTCATGGATGAAATATTGATGACCACGCCTTTCTTACGGTCGATCATATCACGGCAGAATACCATGGTCGGCAGAATCGTCCCGAGGAAATTAAGATCGAATACTTTACGGAACGCGTCCATTTCCAAGCCAAAAAACGTCCGTTCGAGCTGGTCTATATCGCCGTCTTCGATGGTTTCGGCGGCCGTGGTGGCCTTGGGGGAATTCCCGCCGGCGGCGTTAATGACGATGTCGATGGGTCCCCACTGGTCGTTCACGGCTTTTTTCGCCCCGGTGAGCGACGCCTTGTCGAGAACATTGCCGCCAACGCCGATAACCGCGCCACCCGTGGCGGAAGCTATTTCCCTCGCCTTTTGCCCGGCCATCTCCGCGTTCAAGTCGACAATCGCGGTTTTTACGCCCGCCTCGGCGAGGCATTGCACCATCGAACAGCCGATGACGCCCGCTCCGCCCGTAATCACACAGCATTTTCCTTTAAGATCGTCAATCACCGAATTTTTCATTGCAAGCTCCTTGGAAACCGTTTAATTATTTGAAAATAATTTGCAGGCGGAGTTGAGTCCTAATGCGCAGGCCTTTTTAATATCCTCAAGTCCGCGAGCATCGTCGCCCCCCGCGCTGTAGGCCAACCCCCTGCCGTAATACGCCTGCGCATAACGCGGATTGAGCGCGATGGCGCGATTGAAACTTTCGATTGCTCCATGTATGTCGCCCATATCCTTATAGGCGACGCCGCGATTATTGTAAGCCTCCGCGTACTCCGGATTAATCGCAATAGCCCGATTGTAATCTTCCACGGCGCGCTGTAGCTCACCCTTGAAACATAAGGCGAGGCCGCGACCATAATAGGCGTCGGCGTATTCGGGATTAAGCCTTATCGCGCGGCTATAGGCGATTTCCGCAAGGTCAATATTGCCCGTGTAGCAATACGCCCCTCCCAGGTTGCTATAGGCCTGAGCATAGCGAGGGGCCAATCGGATTGCTTGAGAAAAGTCCTCCACCGCCCGGTTGAAATTGCCGGCGGTTTTAAAAACGATTCCTCGATTCGCGTATGCTTGAGCATAGCGGGGATCGAGCGCGATTGCCTGATTATAATTTTCAAGGGCAAGGGTAGCGTCGCCCATCGCGCTATAAGCATTGCCCCGGTTATTATAAATCGGCGCATATGCCGGGTTCAGGCCGATCGCGCGATTATAATCCTCTATGGCGCGCGAATAGTTATGGCGTAAAGCGTACGCAAAGCCCCTATTGGTATAGGCGACCGCGCCCGGAGATTTATTGACAACGTCATTCCAGAGCGTGAGACCGTCTTTCCATACTTTGCATTGATGATAGGTCATGGAAGCGAACCATACCATAACCGCGCCACCCAGGCATAGTAGTATGGCTCGCGCTATGTTTCTTTTTTCAAATGTTTTTTGTAAAAGAAAATAAAAACCGGTTGCCGATAAAAAATAAACCCCAATCAGCGGAATATACGTATAGCGGTCGGCAACCATGGTCCACCCCCCGGAGGACGCTATTTGAAGCACGGGCAGCAGGGTGATGAGGAAAAACAATACGCTGAAAACTCCAATTTTCGAATAGCGGCGGCTATAATACGCCGCCACCGCGATTGCGCATACCGCAACCGCGGAAAGCGCCATGGTAAGGGTCAAACCGGCTTTGTGTTCGTCAATACCATACAAAGCGCACAGGGACGCCGGAAATACCGTTTTAAAAAGGTAAAAACAAATGTTATAAGTCGGGCTCAGCATGTATTGCACCACGGAATAATGAATTCCCTGGGACACGCTATCCTGTACGGAAAAATAAGCGATACAAGCGAACACGGCGGAAACGCCGAAAAAGGGGATCTTCTCAACCAAGGACTTTTTATCAATCCTTCGGCCCATTACATAATCCATGAGCAATAGAACAAACGGCAGACTGATCGCCATGCTCTTGGATAAAAGCGACGCAATGAACGTCAGCATGCAGACGGCATAGCGCCCCTGACCGCCGTTTTGGCGATAGCGAATATAGGAAATGAGCGAAATCAAATAAAACGACGCGGAGAGCACTCCCTTTCTTTCCGCAATCCATGCGACGGATTCGACCCGTAGCGGATGAATCGCGAATAAAAGCGCCGTGAGCATGCTTACCGTATGGTTCCTTGAAAGCAAATAGATCAGCCCGAATAGCAGAAGGGCGTTAAGCACATGAAGCGACATATTCGTAGCGTGATAGGGCGCGGGATTCAATTTAAAAAGGGAGTATTCTCCCATAAAGGAAAGCATCGTAACCGGCAGATAATGATTGAGATACGTCGAGGTGAATACGGTGATGATGGTTCGAGCGTTGACCCGATGTATGTCGGGATTCGCGCTCACGAGGCGGTCATCGTCCCAGTTGGTAAAGCCGTTACGCAGCGAAGGGAGAAAGGCGGCGACGGTAACGCTCGCGATAATCAGGCAATACGATAAAAAACGTCGGATAGCGGGGGGAGATTGAGGCGTCGAGGTTGACGCGCCTGGTAAAGTTATCATTTAATCAATTTCCCGCCCGCTCCTTACCTTGTCACAAGAATAGTTACAATAAAATAATTCCCCTGATCCGCCGAAGAAATAGATTTATTCAAGCGCGCGCGTTATTTCCTCTCCCCTGCCGCCGCTTCATTGACGTTCACCATATATACGCCGTCCGATACGCCGAATTCCTTTTGAAGATTGACGGCGTTATTCTTGACAATTGCTTTACGCAGTAGTTTTCCCGAGCAATCGTAGACCGTTACGAGCTTGAGCATACCGTTGTAACGAACGGGCAAGGCCGTCAGGCGATTGCCGAAAACCTTCATGGACGCGGTCACCGAGCTCCGCGAAAAGCTATACGCCGGCATATCCGGAGACGTCATGGTGCCGTCATAGTATTTGATGTTCGGCTTAGGCGCGGGAAGTGTCATGCCGTAGCCCAGATAAAAACCGGTGTGCGGAGGTTGATTATATGCAACGTTCTGCCAGGCGACGGCCAACCGGTATTGCGGATCGTGCATGAGCGTGTAAATGCGGTTGGTGGTAGGCGTGGTCGTCGTATAAATCCGCAGGGAACTACCGCAACTGAATATAACCTCTTCCCGCCAGTCGCCGAAAATATCCACCGATAAACAGGGCGTTGATTTCGACCCGTTGATGGAGGAACAACCCGAAGCGGTAAGCAGCGTACTGCCGCCGTATTTACTAATCGAGTTGCTATTGAGAAGTTCTCGGGTCAAATCGCCGTCCCACCAAATAACGAAATTGGTCGAACTCGGTACCGTCCCCACGGTCAGCCCGGTTTTGCAGCTTACGAGCCCATGCGCAGCGCCCCACCAACACTGACACCCTTTGGTGTCGGCCAACACATTGTCGGCGCACCCACGGCCAACGTCGATTGCCTTGTCCCAACCGTAAATGACTTCACCGGTTTTAGCGTCAAAAAGCGCCGCGCCCCAGCCGGGTAACCCCGCTATCACGGCCTCGTTTTCATGGATACCGAAAACCTCAAGCCCCGGTCTGTCCGGGTCTAAATCGCCTAAGTGCATTGCATCGCCGTGGCGAAGCCCGGTTGTATACAATCCTTTTCCATTATCGTCAACGCACATCGAACCGTAGACGATTTCATCCTTGCCGTCCTGATCAACATCGCCCACGCTCAAGTTATGGTTGCCCATGCCGCTGTAAGGGTTGGTCCCATCCTGGCTGTCGAACGTCCAGCGATTCGTAAGTTTTCCATTCCTCCAATCCCAGGCCGCCAGAACCGATCTACCGTAGTATCCACGGCAGGGAATCACGCTGGGCCGCTCGCCGTCAAGATACGCGACGCAGGCGAGGAACCGGTCAACCCGGTTGGTGCCGTTATCGTTGCCGTTATTGCCGCCGATGCCGCCCCATCCGCTCAGGTTACCCCGAGCGGGTATATAGTCTACCGTTGCAAGCTCCGCTCCCGTCTTCCCGCTGAAAATAGTGTACCATTCCGGACCGGTTATAATTCTGCCGTCGGAGCCTCGGTAATCCTTGGTTTGGTCTGCCGAAGCTGCCGGCCCAAGCTTGAGGTAATTGCCCAATCCGTCCTTGGTTCCGGGTGCCGTTTTACAGGCAATTTCAGCGCTCCCGTCGCCATCGAGGTCATACACCATAAACTGAACATAGTGAGCGCCCTCCCGGAGATTAATCCCCAGGTCAATGCGCCACATTTTTGTTCCATTAAGCTTATAAGCGGTAAATTTAACCTGTCCGGTGTTTCCTTCACCGGTGTTATCCTTCGGACTATTCTCTTCCTTGAGCACCACTTCATATTGCCCGTCACCATCCAAATCGCCGCAGCTTGCGTCGCCGGCAGTATACCCGGAAACGTTCTGAAGCGGAATCTCCAGGTAATTCTGTTGAAGGACCAGCGCCTGTTCGGAGGCCGCGCCTTCCGTGCCGTTGGTCACGGGTTTGACGGTATACGGGCCGGTCCCGGCGCTGTTGTCCTGATAACAAGTTGACTCGGTGATCAACGAGGTATTCACTTTGGACGATCCTTTATAAACATTGAACCCGAACGTGGCGTCCTGAGGATCGGTCCCGAACAACCGCCAGCTCAGGTAATAGCCGCTGCCCGACTTGACCGCGATAAGACCGCGGTCGAGTTTTTCCATAAAACGCTGCGCGTTCACGGACCCCGCTATCATGAATGCCAATCCGATTGCCGCAGCGGCGATTATGTTATAGTTGCGGTTCATACGGAACCCTCCCTTTTGTTAAATATGTACATGGTCTTTTATTGTTTGCAAAACCTTGTTTTCCCAATTGCGGCGTTATCGATATTCATGGCAAGCGCGTAGATGCCCATGGGCAACGCGCCAAGTTCCCGCCACGCCAACGATACCTGCGTTTGAGTGATGATGGAACGTTTCTCGGCAATCCGGTTTCCGTTCATCGAATAAACCGAGAATATTGCTTCACCCGCGCGGCCGGGATTGAACCGGAGAACCTGCGCCCCCGGATTGACGGAAAGTCCGCAATCATTGGAAAGCGTCTTTCGAACTTCGGAAGGTTCCCGCGCGGCGGTAATCGTGCCCGGTCCGGAAAGGTAATTGAGCGGATCGGGCTTTGACGGATCAAAATTAGTATAGCCGGGCCTGAGATCCGCCGCAATGTCCAGATTAAGGCCCACGATTTCCTTGGCAACCACGCGGGCAAGCTCCAATGAACCGTAATCGGAAAAGTGTGTGCCGTCGCCGGTGGCGTATAAAGCCGCTACGTTGGCCGAGCCGATGGATTGGTGCAGCGCTATCACTCCAGAATTGAGCTCAATGATCTTTACACTGTTGGTTTTCGCGCAGTCGCGCGCTTTTTGCGCCATGCCGCCTACCGACGTGGCGGGGTCGTTTTCAGTCTTGCGGGCCGTGGGAGTTACGTAGAGAGGCGTGGCATTTTTAGATTTGGCAAGGGCGCTGTACTTCGTTAAATTAGAGCAATAGTTCGCGATGTCGGTAGGGTTTTTTTGATCGTTATGCCCGAATTCCGCTAAGACATAGTCCCCGGCCTTAACAACGGTCCCAACCATGTCCAACCGGCGCTGGCCGATAAAACTGCTGGCCGTAAGGCCTGATTCGGCATAGTCGGCAATGGAAACTTTCTCATTGAACATGAGGGTTATCATCTGCGGCCACGACATGAACGGTTCAGCCGGCTGGTCAACCGACGTCGAATTGCCGCAAACATACACGGTAATGACCGAGGCGTCGGCCTTTACCACGTCCATACCGCACACGGCTATCTTTGAACCGGCGAACCTGAAGTTCAAGCGGTCGTCAAAATCCATATAAGTCAACTCGCGGTCCGTACGTCCTATGGTGGTGGAGCCGTTTTTATAGTCGCGCCTGTTGATGGTAAACTTTTGGGTGGAGGTTTGCCCGGAAGCGGTCGTTGTTCTGTCTAAAAAAAGCCGCCGCTGTTCGCCTGAAACGCTGGTGCTTGAAGTTCCGCTCAAATCGCCAAGGTACACCGTGACCGTATAGTTTCCCAGAGGCAGGCCGACTGAAAATGAAAACGAATCGGAACTCGTGCAGTAATCGGCGAACACGTCGCTTCCGGTTCGGGTTACTGCGGTAATAGGCGACTTGTTCTGCTCAAATCCGTAGCCCTGTGAAGAGGAATAGACGGTGGTAGGCGTCACTTTCGTGTAGCCCGGCGCCGGGGTCCCGGTTCCGAAATCGAATTTGGTGGGCTGCGCATAAAGCGCAGTCAAGAGAGACGCTACCGCCATGGCAAAGGCAGGAATCACCCTTGCTATGGACAGGAACGTTAAAGAAAAGGAACGATTTGGAACGCCATTGAATTTGACCATATACACCCTCAATTCTATTTAAAGGCTTAAAAGGATTTATATCCGAGAATCTTCAATGGTATATATTCTCCAATCCCGCTGTGCTGTACTGAAACCCTATAGTGTCTATTTGAAGTACCTACGCGCGATGCGCAGGTACTTCAAATTTGGAGACTTGATTTTCAATGGATGATTGTAAAGAAAGATTCGGCGCTAAGTTTCTTTTTGTCATCCCGTAATCATGGACGCCCGACAAGCGGGCGTCCGTTTCAAACCGTTTACTGTTAGCTTAGTAAATTGCAGCCCAATCTCCCAAACCGGTATAGGTCGAGCCCGACTTTTTAACGGCGCGAAGACGGTATTTATAACCGGTCTTATAGGCAATTCTAACATTTGATATAGTCTTGCCGAAGCTTGACGTCTTCCATGTTTTACCCTTATCGGTAGACGTTTGGACTTCAAAGGCGGTCTGTAAATTGTTTGCAAATCCGGCCCAACCCGACCAACTTATATCGATGATACCGGGATCCAAATACCACGAAACGGGGAGAGAGCTGAAATATACCCAATGTATGGAGACGATACTCGATGAACCGCTGGGGGTTCCGTCCGCTTTTTCAGGTTTAATACATGTTTGGACTCCATACTGAATATCTTCATCATACCCGAATTCGTAATCCGTGTAGCTGGCGCCGGGAGCGTCAACTATATCCCAATCAACCCACACGCCGGCAGGTATATTCCTTTTCCATATATGCGTCCACAACAGGGTACTTGCGGAGACATTGGTCTTCCACTTCAATAGTATCGTGCCGCTAGCATTGCTCACGGCAAGATTACTTGGCGGAGCGACCGTAGCGGCTACCTGAGTTGATTCCGTGTTCCCAACACCAACCGGTTGGACATTGTTGCTGCATGAACTCATCAATAAAACGGCGGATAAGCCCGATATCAAGGCCGTTCCTTTTAATAGAAAACTTGATTTCATAGTACTTCCTTTAATTTCGTGAAAAAGTGAAATGAATCATTTGTACTTACAGTCAAACAAAAGTCACTTTTGCGCCGAGCCTTTACAAACATTCAATTGCTTTCCGCTTCTTCCCCTCCCCCTTACTTTGCATGGACGCCCGAAGGCGGGCGTCCGGTTTAAATAGTTTCCTTGTTTACATTAGTCAATTGGATGGACATAGGTCCATTCGCAATAGGCATCCGACGCTTTCTGGACACGAACACGGTATCGGAATATTTCGCCTTGCCCGGTTTTAAAGTTGGGGTCCGCTATATGCCAATAGGTCCCGCTTTTGGATATTGTTCCGCTGAGCTTACTATAAGACGCCCCGGAGTTTGTCGAACGTTCGACGTAAAAGTTCGAGGATTTAGTAACGGTCCACTGCAGATCAAGTCCTTTTGAAAGAAGTACATACGTAGCGCTGAGAATATCATTCGTAAGTAAATTGAAAGCCTTGGCGGATGTCCAAGCTGAATTTGTGCCATTATTACTGGCGCAAACCCTGTAATAATACTTAACATCACGAGCTATTTCATAGTCCAAATATAGATACGGTGAAATGGGACTCAGGTAATGATCCTGCCATGGCCAATTCTTGCCGTCAAAGCCTCTCTCCAACCAGAATCCCGTTACGTTTTTTAAATTCGAAGAAAATGTTATACTTATCGTGCTATAGTTCTGATCGAGCGTCACGGCAAAATTCGTCGGCGTAGCCGGTTTGGTAGCGGCGGTCTGCGTCAAGTCAGTATTCCCAACACTAACCGGCTGAACGTTACTGCAGGAACTCATCAATAAAACGGCGGAAAGCCCCGATACCAGGACCGTTCCTTTTACTATTTTATTTATTTTCATTGTTCATTCTCCTATTTCGGATATTTATGGATGAAATAAAAGGTTCGGCGCAACGATACCCTTTGTCATCCCGTAATCATGGATGCCCGACGACGAACATCCGTTCGATTTGATTAATTAGGCGTGTAAACATACGCGTGTTTCGGAATAACCCAAGCCGAATGGGAGGCACCGTTTTCCGCGCGTATACGATAATAAACTTTGATATGCTTTGGATTCGTCGGATACTCATAATCCCAATATTCTGAGCCGCCATCAGTAACGTGGTCCCAGTCATACCAATTTTTATTATCAGTGCTTCTATCGATTCTGATTTCCGCAGGGATTGGCGCATTATTGTGCCAATGCACATGCGGCGTTCCATAACTGGAACTCCAATCCAAGTCAACGCCGGAGGGCGCTAGTACAGTAGCGGCGGTCTGCGTCACTTCAGAATTTCCAACGCCGACCGGCTGAACGTTGCTGCATGAACTCACCAACAAAACCGTCGACAATCCCGCAGCCAGGGCGATTCCTTTTAATAGAAAACTTGATTTCATAGTACTTCCTTTGATTTCGTGAAAAGGTGAAATGAATCATTTGTACTTACAGTCAAACAAAAGTCACTTTTGCGCCGAACCTTTACAAACATTCGATTTCCTGCCGTTTCTCTCCCTCCTTGTTTTTCATAGACGGTTTTTCATGATGATGAAAGCCGCCCCCACGCTTCATTCAATCGTTTACGAACATTCCCCTTTTCTTTATATTCGCCTTTATCAATATTTCACGTTCAGCCTGAACGCCCACCACCAGTCGCCTTTGCGTTCGAGAACATCCTCAGTATACTGGTATTGGTAATTATTATTGATCGGACGCATGTGGTCGCGGGCGAATTGCAGAACAACCGAGAATCTATCGACAATGGTCTTTTTCATATAGATCGACCAGAACAAAGGATACACTTTGCCCGATCCGCCGCTGGGAAGCAGACTCGGCACCGGTATGGACTGGTTTGACTGACCGAACATATAGAGGCCGCTGTTGGGATAGCGGTTGGGATACCATTCAAGTTCACCCGACAAAACGTCCAGCACTTTACAGGTAGGGACGTTGACTCCCAGCATATACAGGGTCCTGTCTTTTCTATCCGCGTAATAGTTGCCTATTCCGCCGGCCGCGGTATCGACCTTGGCGTCATAATTGTTGTAATTTTGCAAACCCGAAATGCAGACTTCCCCGTACAACCGGAAATCATCCTTGCCGAACCCTTTCCATGGAATGAGCGGTTTAGGGTCTATGGCGAACCTGGCCATGGGCTTGATACCCGCGAACGTGTAGTATTGCGTGGAATCGTTTATATCCTTATACGTGGAACCGGGATTTTGCGGGGTCGTTATTTTGTCATCAACGGTGACCAGATGGCATACGCTGATTCCAGCCCCGACGTCAACCACTTTAAAAATGGAATAACTTGCCAGATACGACAGGGTCAAATCGACGAGCGGCGGAAGCAGGTTTGAGCTTGTCAATAAAAGGTCCTGGTGAAAATCCTCAAAGAGCGTGCTGCTCGCGCGGACTCCCAACAAGCGGGCATACGGACGGTTGAAATAATTGATCACATAGACCGGATAGGTGCCCGTCCTGAATAAATAATCGCCCAAATTTTTAGCGTCAGGATTGGTTTTAAAAGGAAAATAGCCGAAGCCTGCTTTTAAAAAAGGCGCATCAGGGTCTCCAAATGAATACAAGGCTTCCGCCCGTTCCGGATAAAACGAAAACTGCGGCTGATGCCCTTCCCAAACGGCATATTGATCGTAGGGATAGCTGAAACTCATCTGGCATTCAACCGTCATGTAGAGATGCAGTCTTTGACTCAGCGAAAGTTCATTGCCGTAATTGAAAAGAAGCCGTTCCTGCCATGATTTGGTAATTTCACGGCCATTGTTCGCGTGATTGTCATCTTGAATACCATGAACGATTGCCCCATTTTCCAATCCAAGAAACCCGGATTGTTTCAAATTCCAGTCATGGGTGGCCGTAGAATCGGCCATGCAAAAACCCGTCAATACAAGAACACCCGTCACCGCAATCATCATCAATCGCATACTCTTCCTTTCGTGAAGCTATCGTGTGTTTCAGCGCAAAATCAGCGTTATAGCCGGCGTTGGAGAATCCAGCGTTTCCGGCCGCGAGGAACCCGGATCATTCGCCGTAATTTTCATTATATTTCCCGACAAGCGATATAACGCCGAAATTTTTTTCCCCACAGACGAGGCCGTTGAACTTTCCGATATGGCAATATCGATATGCCGGGGCGAAACGGTTGTATCAAGCGTAAATGTTCCGCGGTATTTTTCCTGAGCGTCGGCGTCAATGCTGATGGAATCAAGCGCCATGGTGTAGGTCCATTGAGTTTGATCGATACCGTTATCGTTCATGCCATCCCAGGTTCCCTCAAGTTCGGATGGCAGTTTAGGCGCCCACGCGGCATACAATAGTACATTTTCATTGCCCATAATAAGCGTATCCGCGCCCGCGGCATATAGTTTTCCGCTTCCATCCGCTATAACGGTCCATCCGGTAAAATTGTAGCCGGTTTTTTCCAAAAATCCGGTATTGCCTTTTATCGTTACCGTTGCCCCCTGCGCATAGGTAGTATTATCCACCGGTACGCCGCCATTCGTATTTCCATTACCATTATAAATAACGGAAAAAAC
>Ga0224525_1000910_pt1 | contig 11831 bp, 6 predicted proteins | sample CFST100metaG_FD_179874 | JGI IMG/M metagenome (GOLD analysis project Ga0224525, IMG submission 179874) | Peat soil microbial communities from Stordalen Mire, Sweden - C.F.S.T100 | ecosystem: Environmental > Terrestrial > Soil > Wetlands > Peat | place: Sweden: Norrbotten County, Stordalen Mire...
GAGGTGAAATGAGAAAGTAAAAAGGCATATAAAACGGACAACCGTTAATGATTAAAAAAAGAATAAAACACGCATTACCGGACCACCGGCGCTGTTAATTAAAACCGGAGGAAAAGAAAATGAAAAAAACAACGGTTATATTTGCAATAGCCTTACCGGCTTTGATCCTATCAGGCCTGAATGCTTTTGCCAAAACAACAGGCACGGCCGCAGAAAATGCCGCTGCTTCAGCGCCTGCGGATAAAACCGCCACCACGGCAGGAAATACAATTACAGCTGCTTCAGCGGGCGTAAATGCAGAGGCGGCAGCTGCAATTGCAACCACGGTTTCAGCCGCGGCAAACAAAGCACAGTATGAACTTGAGGATGTTGTTATAACCGGGACAAAGACAAGGCTGAAAGTAAAAGACTCGCCTGCGGCTGTGGAGGTTGTTACAAAGGATAATTTTTCAAAAAGCAAACAGGTTATTAATATTGACGACGCGCTGACCAACCTGCCCGGAGTTCAGGTCGAACGGACGGCAAAAGGCGGACAGTCTATAGTGTTGACCTTAAGGGGGTTCCCGGATTATACCAGAAGTCTTGTTCTGCTTGACGGGTTTGACATTCAAAATCCGAATAACAGGCGCCCTTTCTGGCAGCAGGTTCCGGTAAACCTGGTGGACAGGGTTGAGGTAATCAAAGGCCCGTTTTCCGCGCTTTACGGCAAGAATGCCGAGGGCGGGGTTATAAATATAATCACGAAAGAACCTGAAGGTAGAAGCCTGAACTTCAGCAGTACTTACGACAGCACAAATATCCGCGTAAGTTCGGTGGATTTTTCGGACAGGCCGTTCGATCAGTTTGGTTATTTTATAGGCTATGAAAATGAATATACGGACGGGTATACCGTCACACAGTACATACAGAAAAGTCCTGTGACGGGTACGACGGCCACAAAGGTTGACGGCGCCATCGCAACAACGGACACAAAAGGCAATCTTATTTATAATATCGGGCAATCGCCAAGGACACAGATAGAAACAAATTCCGCTTCAGGCAAGTTCTATTATTCGCCGTCCCGTGATCATAAGATTTCGCTGCTGCTTGATTATTCGAGATGGGATCAGCCCACAAACAAGGCTTTTGTCGGAAAAACTTTTTTAACGGATCATACAACCGGTAATCCTGTGTCAAACGGAACAGTCCAGATTTACGGTACAAATGAACTTGTAACCCTTACACAGAGCAATTTTTTCGTGGGCCAGGGTTACAACGCTATATGGTCCGGAACCATAGACTATGAAGGAAAGATCAACGACGCTTTAAGCCTCTCCGGAGGCGTGGAATATAAAAACGGCCCGCTGAAACATACGATCGATACTATAGCGGCAAATGCAACGGCTTTCTCGGGAACAGGGTCATCAACATCAGACTGCCCAAACGATATTGAACGGATATTAAATGCCAAGGCGTATCTGACTCTCGGCCAGCATTATCTTACCATCGGCGTAAATAATGACAATTCTTTTAACACCTGCGATACAGCCACTTATACCCGCTGGTGGGACAGCAGCCAGGAGACTGTAACCGTGCACCAGAACCAGAGGTCACAGGAAAATATCAATTCTGGATATGTCCAGGACCAGTGGAAAATATTACAGCCTCTGACGGGATATCTGGGAGCCAGACTGGACAACTGGACATTGACGGATGGGCGGTACTATGATACATATCTGCTGCAGTACGTGAATGTCCCGGACAGAACCGAAAATATAGTTTCTCCGAAAATCAGTTTTGTTTACAGGCCGTTTGAAGAGCTGAGCTTCAGGGTTTCGGCCGGAAGGACATTCAATCCTCCGCCGGAAATCGATCTGTTCACATTTTCATACAGTACGACATCGGAAACAATCCCCAACCAGAACCTGAAACCTGAAATAGATGATGCGTGGGAAATCGGCGGAGAGTTCACATTGCCGATTCAGACAACGCTGTCGGCCACATATTTTCAAAATTACATAACAGATTTTTATTATTCAAACTCGACCATTGCGGGCGGCTTTACAACGACACAGTGGGAAAATGCAGAAAGAGCTCAAATAAACGGAATAGAGGCGGAGCTAAAACAGCCGCTGCTGCCTTTTTTGAGTGCCTTTGGCAGCTACACGTTCCTTGATTCCGAGATTGTTAAAAATTCGTATGCGCCGATAACAATCGGCAAGCAGATACCGAATATAGCCAAGCAGTATGGAGTCGCCGGGCTTGATTTCTCATGGAACGGATTCAAGGCGTCGTTTACTGAAGTTTTTTCATCAAAAATTTATACACTGGCCGGCGATGTGGACACGGTTAACGGAGTCCAGGGCAGTTATGACCCGTACGCCGTTTCCAATATTCAAGTCAGCTACGGATTTAACGGCGGAAAGGTTTCCTTTGGAATCGACGATATTACCGATCTGAAATACTTTACGCAGTACCAGAATACGGGAAGAACCTACAATTTTGGTATTAATTTCAGCGTGCTGTAAATACAATTTAAATAAACAGGATAAAATATTTTTAAAATGCGGTAGAACGGAATAATTATCAGACCAGTCAACTGGATGAAGCATCAAAGTTAAAACTTTGGTGCGGCAAAAAGTTGACTGGTCTTTTTTATTATTAAAAAAAGAAAGAAAACACGCATTACCGGACTACCGGCGCTGTTAATTAAAACCGGAGGATTTGATCATGAAAAAGAAAAGCAGGAAATATGTTGCCGTGATTTTAATGCTATTATTATCGGAGTTGTCGGTTTTTGCTGAAAATGCGATTACACCTGAGAAAAATACGAATACCTCATCAACTCCGGGAATAACCGAAACCGCAGTTTCCGCGCAGAGGTCTACCGTTACGGCAGAAGCAGCAAAAGCACAATATGAGCTTGAGGATGTTGTTATTACAGGGACAAAGACAAAGCTGAAGATAAAAGATTCGCCTGCGGCGGTAGAAGTTGTGACACAAAAAGAAATCGATCAAAAAAACGTTGTGTATTCTGACGACCTGGTGACAGGATTATCAGGCGTGCAGGTGGCTCGTACGGAAAAAGGCGATCAATCAACGGTTGTAACAATGAGGGGGATCCCGGGTTATGATAAAAATCTTGTTCTGCTTGATGGCAGATCAATACAGAATCCCTATAATGGAAGAGTTTTTTGGAACAGAGTGCCGGTAGAGCTTGTGGATAGAGTTGAAGTGGTAAAAGGGGCGTTTTCCTCCCTCTATGGGCAGTATGCGATTGGAGGTGTTATAAATATAATAACAAAGGAACCGCAGGGAAGAAGTTTCAATTATAAAACTTCTTATGACAGCACCGGGATTCTGACCAACACTGGAAGCTTTCAGGATAAACCCATCGATCAATTTGCTTACTATCTTGGTTTTGAAGACGAAAGGCTTAATGGTTATTCTTATTATCAGTATATTCAAAAATCCGCGCTTACATATACGGCTACGGCCGGGACGCAGGCCACAGGATACAAAACAACAACGGATTCGCAGGGTAATGTTCAGTATATTGTCGGTGAAACGGCAAAACCGGAATTACAGAATGACAGTTATTCAGCAAAATTATATTATTTTCCCTCCAGCCTGCATACTGTTTCTTTCCTTGTAAATTATTCGGTATGGGATCAGCCTACGGCGGATAACGTGTTAGGAAAAAGTTATTTGAAAGATGCGTCAGGAAATATTATAACAAGCGGGAACGTGCAGCTTAGCGGAACCGATAAAATTATTTCGCTTAAGCAGACCGATTTTTATAGAGCACCGGGACAGAATTTGATGATAATTTATATACTGGATTACAAGGGCAAAGTAAATGATATATTATCATTATCAGCATCCGGCAGCTATGCTATTGGAACACAGTTAAATTCGGTAGGTACTCTTGCAAACAACGCTACGGCTCTTTCGGGAAGCGATTCGGCGAAGGGGGGGCTTGGTGACCAGTATGAAAAAACCGTTAATTTACAGAGCAAATTAAATCTTGGCAGCCATCGTTTGATTTTTGGCGGTGCCTATGATAATTGCCTTAACAGAAACGCAGTAACTACGCATTCGTTCTGGAGAGAACTGAGTTATACAGTTTTGTATGATTCATATAAATCTGAAGGAAATATTTATTCGGCATATGGACAGGACGAGTGGAAAATATTTGATCCATTGACAGCGTTTTTAGGCGTTAGATATGATGATTGGAGCAGAAAAAACGGGACGGTATATGACACTTCATTAAGCGAATATGTGCACTATCCTGAAACTAAGGCAGATGTTGTTTCACCTAAAATAAGTCTTGTATACAGGCCAAGCGACAGCATCTCTATACGATCTTCAGTCGGAACTGCTTTTAATCCCCCTACATCGGCAGAACTGTACAGCTATTCATCAAGTTCTACCGGCCAGACGATTTCAAATCCAAATCTTGTTCCTGAAAAGGATGTTTCGTGGGAATTGGGCGGGGAGTATACGCTCCCGACGAAGACAACTATATCCGGAACTTATTTTGAAAATTATCTTCAGGATTTGATATATACAAATGTGACATTCGGGCTTAACAATTACACAACGACACAGTATGTTAATGCAGGTAAAGCGATTGTTAAGGGAGCTGAAGCGGAGATAAAACATCCCGTCTTTTCTTTCCTTGATGCTGTGGCAAATTATACTTATGTATACGATACAATTGTTGAAAATAATGCAGATTTAACATCGGTCGGAAAATTTATACCGGGGATCGCGCAGCATTCGGCAAATTTTCAGTTAAATTTCAAATGGGATAACTGTACGTTTGATTTTACGGAAACCTATCAGTCAAAAATTTATAGGACGTCAAATAACAGTGATACTGTTAATGGCGTACAGGGTAGTTATGATCCGTTTGCAACCAGCTATTTGAAGATAGCTTATTCTTTTGGAACGGCAAAAATTTCCGTCGGAGTAGAAAATATAGGAGGAGTAAAATATTACACTATATATCAGACGCCCGGAAGAACATATAATATTGGTTTAAAATACAACTGGCAGTAGAACAATCAATAAGTAAATGACAACGGTTAGAAATTAAAATAATATCGGAGGGAAATAATGACAAATGCTAATAAAGAGACAGGCAACAACAGCGGAAATTTATCGAATAAAGTTATAGAGGAAGCACTTTACAAAGAACTTGAAACAAGAATTGATCTTCAGGTTCAGGGTATCAGTGTAAAGCCTGAAGAGCTAAAAAAACTGGAATCCGGTTCATCATATCAGGAGCAGGTGCATAAAACGCCGATAAGTGAAAGTGATAAACAGTTTGTACCGGTGCCGATTTTACCGGGCGGCTTTTATCTGCCGTATGGTATTTTTACAAATTTTGTATGGAACAGGGAATCGCCATACGAATTAGTGTCGGAAAACGGAAAGCCGGTTATTTATAAATATATACGGAAGAAAGTAACGCGTATCGGAGAAATTGAATTCCGCAAAAAAAATCCTTTTTTTGACCGGAAAACCAGCGATGGAGTGCCATTTAAAAAAATTTCAGGCAATGCATCGCCTGAAGGAACCCTGGGTGGTGGTTTCAGCAAGGAGTGTTCGTTAAAGGAAAGGGGGGAGGACTGCCTTTTTTGCGATATTAATGTCCGTGAAGACGCATCAGGAGACAAAAATTTCCGCAAGACAGCGGCCCAGCTGGCAGAAGTATATGCGGCGGCGGTGGAAGCAGGAGTGGCTAACCGTATAAATGTAACCGGAGGCTTTATGGCTGAACGAAGAGAGCTGGATACATACGTGGATATAGCTGAAGCCATTAAGGCGCGTGTCGGGCAGGATAAGTTTGTAGGATCAATTTCCATGGGAGCGCCGCTGGACTATAGTATTATTGATAAATATAAGGAAGCCGGGTATTACACCGTCAGAATGGATATAGAGATATGGGATAAAAATATAAGAAAAGCAATAGTTCCCGGCAAAGAAAGCCAGTGCGGAGGATGGGATAACTGGGTCAATGCCCTTGAATATGCTGTAAAGGTTTTTGGATGGGGCCGCGTGGGTTCAAATATCGTGGCGGGTATTGAACCAAAAAAATCAATACTTGAAGGAGTTGAATATCTGGCTTCTAAAGGTATTGCAAGCCCCGCAAATATTTTTCACCCAAAAGTTGGCACCGGTCTTGAGGGGTTCCGCACTCCGGAAACTTCGTGGCATCTTGACCGTGCGTTTAAAGAAGCGGCGATTATGAGAAGATATGGATTTACTCTGGAACAGCTCCAGCATATAAAACCGTCCGCCATGGAAACGCATTATATATATCAGATCGAAGAAGAACAGTTTGAAAATGGAAAGTTAAAACAATGGAGATTTCCTACCTTAAATAAGAAAAAGGAAGCTGTAGCGGCTGAATAAATACAATAAAGCGGTAAATTTCAGACCAGTCAACTGGATGAAGCATCAAAGCTCAAGTTTTGGCGTGGCAAAAAGTTGACCGGTCTTTTTTATTTGTATATAAACAAAAAATATATTTGGGAGGGCGGGGAGGTGAAATGGAAAAGTAAAAAGACATAAAAAACGGACAACCGTTAATGATTAAAAAAACGAAATAAAACACGCATTACCGGACTACCGGAGCTGTTAATTAAAACCGGAGGAAAAGAAAATGAAGAAAATAGCGAGTATATTTGCAATAGCCATAGTGATTTTGATTTTATCCGGTCTGAATGTTTTCGCCAAAACAGCCGACACGGGCGTAGAAAGCACCGTTGCTTCAACGTCTGCGGATAAAACCGCGATCCCGGCTGGAAATGCAATCACAGCGGCTTTAACCGGAACTGCGGCAGAGGCTGCAATTGCAACCACAGTTTCAGCCGCGGCAAACAAAGCACAGTATGAACTTGAGGATGTGGTTATAACCGGAACAAAGACAAAGCTGAAAATAAAAGATTCGCCAGCGGCTGTGTCGGTTGTGGATCAGGAAAAAATTGATAGAAAAACAGCTGTTTACAGTGATGACCTTGTGACAGGGTTGCCGGGTGTACAGGTGGCGCGTACAGAAAAAGGTGATCAGTCAACAGTAGTGACTTTGAGAGGAGTACCGGGATATGACAAGAATCTAATATTACTTGACGGACTTTCCATACAAAATCCAGTTAATGGGAGGGTGTTTTGGAATAGGGTACCTTTGGATCTGGTTGAAAGGGTAGAAGTTGTACGCGGCCCGTTTTCCTCGCTTTATGGTAAGTATGCGCTTGGAGGAGTTATTAATATAATAACAAAAGAACCCGAAGGAAGAAGCCTGAATGTAACAAACAACTATGACAGTACAGGAATCCGCAATATTGCGGTAAATTTCCGTGATAAGCCGAACGATAAGTTAGCATATTATCTTGCATTTGAAGAACAAAAAGTTGACGGATATACATATAATCAGTATATTGAAAAATCGGCATTGACGTATACTGCCGGAACGAAAGTGACGGGGTATAAAACAACAACAGATGCAACAGGGAAAACACAATATATCATAGGCGAAGTAGCAAAACCAAATTTAGAAAATTATGTTTATTCGGGAAAATTATATTATTCTCCGGCCGAGGGGCATACACTGTCTCTTCTTGCAAATTATGCGTATTGGGATCAGATTACAAGGGATAGTCTTTTAGGAAAAACTTATTTGAAAGAGGCTTCAGGGAATCTGATATCAAGCGGAATAGTACAACTTGACGGAACGGGCAAATCGGTAAGTGTAAAACAAACTGATTATTATACAACGCCAGGGAGCAATTACTTTTATTTTGTTGGGCTAAATTATAAAGGAAAATTAAATGAAATTTTAAATTTATTGGGCCATGTAGAATATACAGTAGGATCAAATGTTTTGTCGGATGGTACTCTTGCCTCGAATGCAACGGCTTTAACGGGAGCGGCAACAAAAGGAGGGCAGACTCGTGGTGTGGAAAAAAAGGCGGGATTACAGACGGAACTTGCCCTGGGACAACACCATGTAATACTGGGAGTGGACTATGTAACAGATCCTATTTACACGTCAGACGCAGAGCATCCATTCTGGAGAGATCTTGATAATTATACAGAACCATATAATAGATACGGATCAATTACGGATATTTATTCCGCGTTTGCTCAGGATGAATGGAAAATTTTACAGCCTTTAACCGCTTTCCTGGGTTTAAGATATGACGATTGGAACAGCAAGAATGGATATGTTTATGATGAATCCCTGTCACAATATATATACTATCCTGACAGAAAGGCCGATGTTGTTTCTCCAAAAATAAGTATCGTATACCGCCCACTGGAAGAAGTATCTATAAGAACATCAGTTGGCACAGCATTTAATCCGCCTACGGGCTCGGAATTGTACACATATTCTTTAACTTCTACTAATGAGTCTATTGCAAATCCCGATCTCAAACCGGAAAAAGATACGGCCTGGGAATTTGGCGGTGAGGTTACATTGCCGACTAAAACAACAGTATCAGGAACATATTTTGAAAACTATCTTACGGACCTGATTTATTCCAATGTTACTTATGGTTCCGGTGGCTTTACAACGACACAATATGTAAATGCCGGAAAAGCCACTATAAAAGGCGTTGAGACTGAAATAAAGCATCCAATATTTACCTTTTTGGAAGCTTCTGTCAATTATACTTTTATTGATGGAAGAATTATTGAAAATACAGCCTATCCTACATCGGTCGGAAAATTGATACCAAATATAGCACAGCATACAGCTAATTTTGAATTGAATTTTAAATGGGAAAATTTCAGCACGTCCTTTACAGAAGAGTATCAGTCAAAGATTTACAGAACAAATGATAACAGCGATACAGTCAGCGGGGTACAGGGAAGTTATGACGCCTTTGCAACCAGCAACATTAAATTTATTTATTCCTTTAATAACGTCAAACTCTCAGCGGGTATAGACAACATTGGCGGTTTGCAGTATTACACAATTTATAAGACACCAGGCATAACATATAATGTTGGTTTGAAATACAGTTGGTTGTAAAACAATTAATGAATAGAAATTATTGCAAGATATTATAAAAAAATATTGGAGGAAGAAAAATGGCACAGATTAATGAAGAAAAAAATGGCAGCGATGGACAGTTGTCAAATAAGGGTCTCAAGGAAGCTCTTTATAAAGAACTGGAAACAAGAATTGATTTACAGGTTTATGGCATAAGCGTTGAGCCTGAAGAACTTGCCAAGCTGAATCTCGTAGAAAAGTATCAGGTCCAGGATCATACTACGTCTATTACTGATAAACCATTTGGACTAAGAGGGGTTTTACCAAACAGATTTTATCTGCCATACGGCATATATTCAAATTTTACATGGAATCCGAACTCACCATATGCATTAGTTTCTGAAAACGGGAAACCGGTTATTTATAAGTATATAAGAAAAAAAGAGACACGTATCGGGGAAATAGGATTTCAGAAGAAAAATGCATTTTTTGACAGAAAGACAAGTGACGGAATTCCATTTAAAAAAATTTCTAATTCTGTCTCGCCGGAGGGTACTATCAGCGGCGGATTTAGCAGGGAATGCTCGCTTAAAGACAAAGGTCAGGATTGCCTCTTTTGTGATATTAATGTACGCGCGGATGCCGCTCCGGAAGAAAAAAATTTTCGTAAAACATCAGTTCAGATAGCAGAAGTGTATGCCGCGGCCGTGGAAGCAGGCGTCGCAAACCGTATCAATGTAACAGGGGGTTTCATGTCGGAGCGAAAGGAACTTGATACGTACGCTGATATAGCAGACGCCATCAAAGCACGCGTGGGGCAGGAAAAGTTTGTAGGTGCAATTTCAATGGGGGCGCCATTGGACCACAGTATTATTAATAAATTAAAAGAGGCGGGTTACCACAACGTCAGGATGGACATAGAGGTCTGGGATAAAAATATAAGAAAAGCGATTGTACCGGGTAAGGAAAGCCAGTGCGGCGGATGGGATAACTGGGTAAAAGCTCTTGAATATGCAGTAGGAGTATTTGGAAGGGGCCGGGTGGGATCAAATATTGTTGTGGGTATAGAACCAAAAAAATCCGTACTTGAAGGAGTGGAATATCTCGCATCCAAAGGTATTGCAAATTTTGGACATATATTTCAGCCGAAAGTCGGAACAGGACTTGAGGGATTCCGCACTCCGGAAACGTCATGGCATCTTGACAGGGTATTCAAAGAGGCTGAAATAATGAAAAAATATGGATTTACGCTTGAACAGCTCGAGCATCTTCAGCCATCCGCGGTGGAAGTTCATTATATTTATCAGATTGAAGAGGAACAGTTTGAGAACGGAAAATTGAAACAATGGAAATTTCCTTCACTAAATAAACCGAAAGAGGCTGTAGCTGCTAATTAGAGATTACGAAAAAGTGTTTTACACAGTGTTATGCCGGGCTGGATAGTTTTTTATTTTATCGTCCGTTATTACAAATTATAATTGAGTTATCGGCTTTGGACCAATAAAAATTATCCGGCCCGGCAGGTACGCTGCAATAAGAATGGCATATTATAAGGTTTTTTTGCCGGTTTTAATTAAGGAGGATGATAATGAAAAAAGGTACGGTAGTGTTTGCTGCGGTAATTGTTTTGGCAATTGTGGCTGGCGTATTTTTTTTATCTGCGAAAAAACAGCCTATTTCCAAAGATGTAGTAATTAAAGTATCGGATTCTTCCACAACTCCCGATGATTGGGATATTGTTTTCAAATTAACAGGAAGAGATATCTTAAAAGAAGAAGGTGTTAAACTTAAAAGGATACCCGGCACTTCCGGGAATACTCCTCCGTTTCAGGCGCTTTTGACCGGCCAGTATGATGTTGAATCACGCGCATGGGTTGGATGGCCGAATGTTATTGCCAGAGGGGCAAAAATCAGGGCTGTTTTTTCTCCGGGTACTGTTACAAAAGAATTGATTGGAAGAAGCGGAGTACTGGTCCTTGAAACAAGCGGTATCAAAACCGTTAAAGACCTGAAGGGTAAGACAATAGCGATCAATGTTTTTGGACTTGCAGCGGAATATACAATCAAATTGTTGCTCGAAAAAAATGGCATTTCACCGGATCAGGTACAGCTGGTACAGGTGCCGATTGAAAATGAGGAACAGGCGTTACGGACAAAACAGGTGGACGCGGCAGTCGGTTCTATGAACGGCGGAACATGGTTTGACCTGGCTATGGAAAGAGGCGGGGTATTTATAATTCCAGGTACGGGGCCCTACGAAATTAATGGCCAGGATTCGTCATGGATGGGAACCGGCTTCAGGCAGGATTTTATCAGTTTACATCCGGAAGCTGTAAGACGATATGTAGCGGCTGTTATTAAAGCAAAACAGATTATCTGGGATTATTTTAAAAAGAATCCTGAGCATGTCTGGGAAGTTTATGCTGAAATTGCGCGGGAAAAAGGCGGAAATCCCAAACTGGCGAAGTATTATTTGCCGCTGCCGCCGGAAACTACTTTAATTAAGGATCCGGATATACAGTACTGGATCAATGTTCTGGTATCTGTTGGACAGCTCAAAAAGGGGCAAATCCGGCCAGTTGATGTTTATACGAATGAGTTTAACCCGTTTTATAAAAAAAACGCCGGTTAAAATTAAAGCAAACATATATAAAAATTGGAAAGGAAAAGGCGTAATGAATAGAGAATTAAAAATTTTGTTGTCCTTAGTTTTAATAGCAGCTGCTGCGATTACATTCGCGGGTTTTTCGTTATCCAAATCTAAAAAGTTAAAAACAGATACTGCTGAAATAAAAATTCTTGGATCCACCGCTCCTACGGAATGGGAAATCATGAATAAATT
>Ga0224525_1000913_pt1 | contig 11815 bp, 9 predicted proteins | sample CFST100metaG_FD_179874 | JGI IMG/M metagenome (GOLD analysis project Ga0224525, IMG submission 179874) | Peat soil microbial communities from Stordalen Mire, Sweden - C.F.S.T100 | ecosystem: Environmental > Terrestrial > Soil > Wetlands > Peat | place: Sweden: Norrbotten County, Stordalen Mire...
ATTTTATTATTTTTATCAATTGCGATAATTTTTGTCGTATATTCCTTCGTGAGAGTGTTATGATCTTTCCATTGCCCCTGCCAAACACCCTTCTTGTCATCGCCGCTTATAAGCTTCAAGGCAACTTCGTCATAACTTCCTTCAAAGGGAATCTGCGCCGCAACACTCTTTATCCCGGCACCGCTTTCCAGAGAAACGGTCGTGGTCTGGATGTCTCCGATTTTGGTTTTGTTCGGAGAAACAGAAACGGAAGAAAAAACTATGCCTTTTATTTGTTGCTTTTCTTGTTTCACTTCAGTTTTGCGAGAAGCAGTCTTTGCGCTTATAAAGAAAACAGCAAAAACTCCTACAACAAGCAAAACCACCGCGCCGATCAAGATTTTTATTTTTCTTTCCATATGTGAAAATTTTTTAGAGTAGGGGAGAGATATTTTATTTATTTTAGGACTTATGTGATTGGCATATGTCTGCCAAACTTATACCATCAACAGCAACACCATCAGTTTGTCATTCCAAGGAGCGCATTTGGCGACGAGGAATCCCTTCCTTACGATAGAACTATACTATATAGGCAAGACTTAATGTAATGAAGGGATTCTTCGGGATTACCTCAGAATGACAAAAGTGTAGGAACTATTGCAGGAAGGAGAGTCTGCCTGTTCGAGCGCGTAAGTCCTCTATCAAATCAAAACCACGAGGAGCAGGCCAGAGAATACTGCTCTTGCATATAAGATAAATCCATATATCTATAAAATACCATATTTGGAGAAATTTATCAAAAATATTTTTTTTGCAAGGAGACGCGATGAATCGACGTCTCTACATAAGCCTCCTAAACATTATCTGTCCTGTAAGACATACCCTTTGTTTTGTCATTCCGGGCTCGACCCGGAATCTTCGTTGTAATACGGTCATACTTTAATATCCTGAAAATAAACAAAGTATTTCGCGGCAGTTAGAAAGCGTAATATTAAGTATGATGCAATAAATACAGTATAACGAAATATATAGAAGATTCCGGGTCAAGCCCGGAATGACAGACTAAGAAGGGATGGCAAATTATAGTATCGGGATTGCCACGTTGATACAGGGATCCTTCGGAGTACCTCAGGATGGCAAGGAGCAGGTCAGAGATACTGCTCCTGCAATAAATCGACGTCTCTATGGACATCCTATTTCATATTTTTCCACCTGAAGTAAGGCACAAGGCGAAAAATATACAACGTCGCACAACGTTTCTTTTACGACACAAGTATCAGGAAAAGTCCTTCTGTAAGCCAAAATTCTAAATTGCCTTTTGTTGATAATTTATTCTTTATAATAAGTTATATACTATTTTTATCTTTAACGACAAATCAATGTCTAAAAAATTTTCCGCTGACATTTCCCTGTTATTTGCTTTTTATTCATTCCGCATTATACGAATAAATCTTAAAATTTATTATAAAAATATTTTTTGACCACTCCCCTAAGTTTTTATTCGGTTTGACAAAATATAGAAATATTATGAAATATGAAAATAAAACGACCTCATATAATGCTCTATTTCGAAAAATTTTAATAGGGGCTGATACTTATATCAAGTATTTTTGTAAAAATAATTCTATAATAAAAAATAATTCTGAATTATCACTACATGTCATTGTATCATTTTGCCCACCTGTCATTCCGGCCTTGAGCCGGAATCTTTGGTATGTAACGCTTATACTTTGTGTCCTGAAATAAAGAGAACTGTTTCGCGGTAGTTAGAGAACGTAATATTAAGTATAGTGAAATAAATAAGGTGTAACGAAATATACAGAAGATTCCGGGTCAGGCCCGGAATGACAAATATAAAAAAAGGATGAAGAATTATAGTATCGAGATTGCCACGTCGTCGCGCATGCAATAATAAGATGAAAAATAAAACAAACAAAAAGGGGACACATAAGGTTTGTCTTTTTTAACCTCTCCCCTCTTTGTAAAAATTTTACTTATAGATGATAACCTGATCTACCACGGTATTTGTTCTATATACGGTTTCCAAATATTTCCGAGTAGTTGCGAGATAGATATTTGCTCCGCTTTGGCCGTTCCACATTACAGGATCATGTACGATGTATCCCCTGGCATCTTTGCTGTGGATGACGACGTAATGTCCGGCATTTCTGCCCAGAGCGCGGATAAATACGATGACAGGATTTCCTGCAGTGATTTCCCTGTCAATCCTATCCCAATCCGATTGTTCGAGTCCGCCGCTTTTGTGATATGAATTATAATCCAAATCCAAAAACCTCCATTGTGTCGGCCAGGATATAAGATCACGTACGAATATGGGCTGCTTGGCCATAGTTTCGGGGTTTATATCGATGCCGTGATAGCGGAATACCATTGCCACAGATGTAAGCGCACAACCATAGTCGCCGATAGTAGAGTTGGAAACCCCGATAAAATCATTCTTCCATCTGGGATCGTCCTGCGAGAAATACCATGCGGTTGAAGCCATCGAGGTCGGACGATTCGATTCTGCGGCAATCTTGGCAATCTCTTTCTGCCGCTCAATCATCAAACCATTAATATCGCCCAAAATGGACTTTCTTTGCTCCATGATATCGGAAAGAAGATTGCGATATTTGCTTTCACTGCCCTTCGTCGCATTCAAAAGTTCTTCTTTGGACGCTTTTTGAGCTGACAGTGCATCCCGATTACTCTGGATTTCCTTTTCCAGTTCCTCCAGCTCTTTTTTCTTAAGCTCAGCCTGCTCCTGTTCGCTCTCAAGCTCAGCCTTGTCGCTTTTTAAAGTGTCCAATGCGGATTTTATTTTCTCCCCCACCGTGTTTACATAATCCGTTTCATTGAAAAAACTTGAAATTTCTTGATTTTTCAAAAGGATTTCAAATACAGTTTGGTTGTCATAATCATTTACCTTGCGGATAAGATCTTTTAAAATCAGCTTTTCCTTGTCGATTTCCGTTTCCTTCGCCGCAACCTCTTGCAAAAGTTTTTCTATTTCCAGGTTTGCTTCTTCGATTTTTGCCTCCGTGGATTTTATCTGGAGTTCCATTTGAGCGATTTGGGCATCAAAAAGCTCCACTTCATTCTGGAGGCTTTGCGCTTGCGACTGGAGATTCTTTATCTGATCCTGATAGCTGGCAGCCTGATTTTCCAAATCCTTGACGCTGCCGTTTTTCTCATTTATTTTATTGTCAATCTCGTCTATCGTGCTGTTATCCGCGCTTGTTTGCGTCGCTGGAGGTAAAACAAAAGACACTATCAAAAGACAGATTATTATTTTATCAACCAATCGATTATATTTCTTTGTTTTTTTCACTACTTCCGTTTTGTTATTTTTCTATCACGGGATTATTATAACACCTTTTGTTGGCACGGAAAAGAAATGCTGTGGATAAAAAAATATTTATGATCGCGAAGTCTTATCGTATAACCAGACAAAAAACATTAAATGGCATTTTGCGCGTCATTCCAGCCTCTGAGCCGGAATCCTTAATCATATTGCGTCATATGCCCTATCCATTTTATCATATTTAACATTTATATCCTATTTTTTGCGCGGAAATGACACTAAACGTATGAGTCTGGGATATTTATTTTGTAAATTTTATGAGATCGGCGGAGCATTGTTATGGGCTAATATGTATATCTTCAAAATCGGGGTGTGGAAAAATGTTTGACATCATATAAAAAAAATGTTAAATCACAATTGGATTTATCCACAACTAATAAAAACTTATGAAATAGACATTTTTAGCTATAACAGTGCCTTGAGCTGTTTTTTTGTCCCTTTTTGCCCAGTTTCTGCTCTCAAAAAGTGAAGAATAATAATTATTTATCCACAGTTAATTAAAATAATAGAACAAAATGAGGAAAATCACGCTATCAACATTTCTGGTTTTTGTAAGTTTGTTTTTTATTTTCCCCGGAGGAAAAGTTTCGGCCGACACTTCCAATATCGGACCGCAGGCAGGTAATTGTAGCTGGGGGAAATATGATATGGATAATACTGTTTACGTATCCACCGACGGAAGCAGCGCATATGACTGCTCTGGCGGAACAAATTGTCAGGATGCAATCAATGCAGCAATCAATGCAGCTCCCCGAGGCGGTACGGTATATTTAAAAAATGGGCTTTATGCTATCAGCAAACCTATCAGAATCAAAAGTAATCTTACTATTGATGGAGATCAAAACGCGGTAGTACAACTCAAAGATCATGCAGATTGGAAGACGCTTAACCCGACTGAAAATGCGCAGAGTATCTTGGATCCTATCATCGGTGCCAATGCTCCCGGCGGGAATGCCGCGACAAACAATGTTACAGTTAAATGTTTTACTATAGACGGCAACAAAAGAAACAACGAAAGTACCGCCTTCTACAGTTGTATCGGAAATCATCAATGGCAATATAATTTTGCAAATTGCGAAACTCCCGCATATGGCGGAGACAGGTATCATGGAAATGGATACTACACTCTGATAAAACTCTCGAGCGGAAGCAACTATTCTGTACATGATATGACTTTTAAGGACGCATTAAGTGATGGAGTCCAAGTCAATTATGCTCATGGCATTAAATTTTATAATAACAACGTTATCGGAATGGGCCATGAAGGATTTTGGGCAAGACAATCCGATGGCATCGAAGTCTATAAAAACAGTTTCGTAGTTCAGGCTAGTGACGGTGTCAGGAGCGACGACAGTTCTGATTATATCATCCATGATAATGATTTTCAAACTATTAAAGATAGTAATGGTAAAACACTGGACAGCAGCGCGGGCGTTCAGATCGGCCTCGTTCATCCTGATAAGCACCAAACATATAATGTTCAAATTTATGGCAACGTATTCCATGATATATGGAACGGAGGAGTCTGGTTATCTTCCGGTACGCTTTCAATGCACGGCACCGATTGGCCGGTATCTATCCATCATAATATATTCGAAGGAAATGGACTGAGCACCAATCCCCAGGTCGGAGCTACAGGCGGCATCATTGCTGCTAGTGGTGCCGATGGCATTGTTTATAATAACGTTTTTGACGGCAACTACGGAGCCGGTATCAATGCTCTCGGATCGGGGCTGAGAGTGGTAAATAATATCATAGTTGGAAGCGCTGCCGGCAAATATTCCAGCGCCGGCAATGGCGTGGGTGTCGCAGGCGCCGCTGATGTCACTTATAATTGCTTCTATAACAATTTCGGAGGAGACGGTTCCGGGTCTTCAGATTCAACGAATGTGCACGGCGATCCGCTTTTTGCCAACCATGCTGCAGGTGACTATCATCTGCAATCGACAGCAGGCCGATGGAACGGAAGTTCCTGGGTGGAAGACAATCAGGATTCCCCATGCATTGATGCCGGCTATCCTTTGTCTGACGGCAATATAATAGACATCGGAGTATATGGAAACACGTCCGAAGCCAGCAAATCATCACTTTCTACTTATGCTCTTACAATAGAAAGCGGCACGGGCACAGGATCTTACGAAAAAGGATCCAAGATAAGTATTTCAGCCAACGCCACCCAAAGTGGTCAAGTATTTAATGAATGGACTGGCGACACGGCGTATATTATAGACGCAAATTCAGCGACTACCACCGTTACTATGCCCGACAAAGCGATTAATCTTTCGGCAAATTATAAAGATATGACAGAAACTTATTCTCTCGCCATAAGCAATGGTAACGGTTCGGGATCTTATACCTATGGCAAGACAATAAATATCGCGGCCGATGCTCCCATATACGGTCTCGAATTCAGCAAATGGACCGGAGACACGGCGTATGTTTCAAGTATCACTTCCCCCACAGCTACGGTAACAATGCCTGCACAAGCCATCAGCCTTACTGCCCGTTACAAAGTTTCTCACAGCTATCTCACCGTGAAGTATGGTAGCGGAAGCGGAACTTGCTATGTAAAACAAAGGGTTACTATTACGGCCAATGCCGCTCCATCGGGTAAAGTATTCTATAAGTGGACCGGAAATACTGCTTACATTTCAAGCATCACTTCTTCCACGGCTACAGTGACAATGCCTTATGAGTCTATAACTTTGACAGCAACTTATAGGAAGAAATAAAATCTGAAAGTTGACACTTTAACTTATGACATACAAAATAAAAATCCGGATAAACGCCGGATTTTTATTTTATCTCTGCTTTGTAAAAATAATAGATGAAAGATATACTCGATTAAATTTAGGACTTGCGCCTCTGAATAAATCATATGAATTTTGTATTTTCCCTCTCTGCGCTGGGAGAGAGAAGGGTGAGGGAACAATGATAAAATCCATTCGAACGCGTAAGCTTTAAAATTATAAGGTCATAGCTGCTGAGATTCTCCTAAGTGCCTTTTCTTTCCCCAAAACTTCTGCGATCTCAAAAGGTCCGGGAGAATTTTTGAGACCCGAAAGCGAGATTCGCATCGGCCACAAAAGTTCGCCGGTTCCCAGGCCGGTTTTTTCTTTGAGCTTGTTTATGATTTCCAATAAATTATCTTTAGTGAAATTTTTCTCATCCATTTTCTCAAGCTCGTCATAAATAAGCTGCAAATTTTTCTGCGCCTGATCGGCATCCATTTTTTTCCAGGCGAGAAGTTCTTTTTCATAAACCGGATTTTCCTCAAAAATAAATCGGAGGCTCTCCCCTATCTCGGAAAGTTTTTTCATTCTTTCCTGCTCAAGCGAAATGATTTGTTTGAGTTTTTCAAAATCTATTTTTTCGCCGGTCAATTTATTTGTAAATTCATTATCAGAAACTTTCTCAATCAGATTTTCTTTTTCCAGATACGGAATACAGAGTTCCGTCAGTTTCCCCAAATCCATCTTGCGGATATACATCCCATTTATCCAATCCAGTTTCTCCACATTGAAAACCGCGCCGTATTTATTAACGCCTGATAGATCAAACTTCTGAATCATTTCTTCCACGGAAAAAATTTCCTCTTCTGTCTTCGGATTCCAGCCCAGAAGCAGGACAAAATTCAAAAGCGCCTCGGGAAGATATCCTTTTTCCAAAAAGCTCATCGTGGAAACATCGCCTTGTCTTTTGCTGAGCTTGCTTTTATCAGCATTGAGAAGAAGCGGAAGATGTGTATATTGCGGAGCTTCCCAATCAAAATATTTATAGAGCAAAATATGCTTTGGCGTCGAAGGCAACCATTCTTCGCCGCGAATCACATGGGAAATTTGCATCAAATGATCATCAACCACATTAGCCAAGTGATAAGTCGGATAACCGTCGGATTTCATCAGCACCTGATCATCAATGAGCTCATTTTTTATTTTAATATGTCCATAGACCAAATCATCAAACTCCGTAAACCCTTCTTGGGGGATCCTCATTCGAATCACATACGGGATTTTTTCCTGCAGTTTCTTTTCAACTTCTTCTTTTGATAAATTGCGGCAATTTCCATCATACATCGGTGGCAGCTTCGCAGCCTGCCTCTCTTCCCTGACCTGCTGCAATTTTTCTTGACTGCAAAAACAATAATATGCGTAATCTTTTTCTATGAGTTCCTGCACATATTTTTGATATATAGGCAGCCTTTCAGATTGGATATAAGGCCCAAAATCGCCTTTCTGGGCGGTTTTTCCATCAGGATCAAGAACTGCACCCTCATCCGCATTAAGACCCAAAATATCAAGGGTTTTTAGTAGATATTCCAGTGCTCCTTCCACGAGCCGAGTGCGGTCGGTGTCCTCAATACGAAGCAAAAAATCACCACTATGCTTCTTGGCAAAGAGATAATTATAAAGCGCGGTGCGCACACTTCCCACATGGACATATCCTGTCGGGCTGGGCGCAAAACGGGTACGGATTTTTTTTATATTTTCTGTCATTTTGTTGAGATAAAAGTTACAAGAAACATTTGACATTCTGTATTTCCGTAGAGACAAGGCACTGCCTTGTCTCCGAAAACGCGTATAACTTTATTTTTACGAATAAACTATTGATATATCTTACACTTGTGAAATTAATATAGTATTTTTATGGATGAGGATAAAACGTGCTAACTAGACAGGGCAGTGTCCTGTCTCCACGAGAATAACAACAATTCGGGAGTTTAAACCAGTGTTGCTCTCTGGAGGAGAATTTACGTTAGTGCAAATATCATTGACATCCCGAATCTCGAGGTCCGACCTTAAAACATCTGAAAGGTCGCACCTCTTTGCTACTCCCCTATCATATCGTCTTTGCTCCAAAAAATCAACCAGATGAGCTTGAAAGTGGCATTATAAATCCGCTTTATTCTTTGAGGCTGGAGTATGAGCCGCCACAGCCATTCCAGCCCGTGCGTCCGCAGAATCTTGGGTGCACGCGGAATTTTTCCCGAAATGAAATCAAAAGATCCGCCAACTCCCATCGCCACACGCACACTGGGCAATTTCTGGATATTTTCCGATATCCATTTCTCCTGTTTTGGAGCCCCGAATGCAACAAACAGTATGTCCGGATTTTTTGCATTTATTCTTTCGATGAGCTTTTCATTCTCTTCCGCGGTAGATTCTTTAGAAATTCCCTCTTCCGCGCCAACAATCCCAATCTGCGGATATTTCTTCTCCAAAACTTCTTTGGTTTTTTCCGCAATCCCCTCCTCTGCGCCGATCAAATATATTTTTTTTGTTTTTATAAAATCGCTTTCACAAATTTCATATATGAGATCGATTCCGCTGATTTTCTCCGGCAAAACATCTTCTATCTTTCCGGGATATAGGAAAGAATATAGTCCAGTCAAAAACAGATTTTTCAAATCCGGCAAAAACTTTCCGCTTTTCTTTTTGAGAAAACTTGCCGCGCGCAGAAATCCCATTCCGTCTGCCACCACCAAATCTGCACTGTTTATTATTTTCCGGAATTCTTCATCTCTGTTTGCGCGCACGATCATCTCGGAATTGAGCGTCACTATGCAATGACCTTTGTCGGAAAATAAAAAAAACCTGATATTCTCAAGAGCTTCTTCGCTTGTGACCTTATCCACTTCCACTTTCAGGATTTTAATTCTTTCTTTCTTCATAATCTATATAAATTATGTCAATTTCGGAACCACAACTCACTTTTCCTAATCAGTTTATGTCATTCCGGGCTCGACCCGGAATCTTCTGTATATTTCGTTACATTTTATTTATTTCACTATACGTAATATCACGCTCTCCATCTGCTACGAAACAGCTCTATTCATTTCAGGATACAAAATATAAGCGTATTGTAACGAAGATTCCGGGTCAAGCCCGGAATGACAAATATAGGACATAAGGAATCATAGTCAAGATTATTATGTTTTACTCGGGTCCTTATCTTTACTTCTGAAGCGGAAAAGTTTCCACAAGCTTGTATTTTGTAACCCCCTTAGCATAAGTCTGGCTGGAATACAGATTAAGTTCTTCGACTTTCATCTTTCCCTTGAGACGGATGCTGGTTTTTCTGCCCTTGAGCTGATTTCCGTTAGCCGTTGCCAATACGATATGCGGCACAAAATCTTTTTCTGCCGTTTCAAAACCGCTTTCCCATAGATGCTCCTGAAATTTTTTGTGAAAATTTTGCACAAAACTATCCTCAAAAATCGTCGCCCAAAACATTTTCGGTTCTTTCTCATTAGGCCATAAAACGATTTTGTCGAGCCGTACATCAAAAGCTTTCGTCTCTTCAACCGTTTCCCGCAGCGCTTTTTTGATCTTACTTAGATTTTCTTTATCGACTACCCCCAGATATTCGAAAGTCAGATGAAGATGTGAAAAACCCGTCCAAAAAACATGGAGGTTCTTCCATCTGCTTTCTTCTCTCCGAAAACTCTCTTTGATTTCGTCCGGAAGGTCGATCGTTATGTATATTTTCTTTTGCATGGATTGTTTTGTTATTATTGGGACTTATAGACGAATACTTCTTATTTCCTGCGATAAAACTCACTTTTTCAATCATAATCAGTTTGAATTGATTATATCAGATAAATTTCTGTTTGACAAAAGGCAAAAATAAATATAAAATAAAAATTGTTAAAAAACAAGAGGTGTGGGTAGTTTTTAGGGAGAAACTACTATGAGAACAAAATGGGAACATTTGACAAAATATAAGAAATGTACTAGAATAGAAATAGAAAAGCGAATGAAATGCTTTTCAAAATTAGTGGGGGAAATAATTTTGTTAAATTGTGGTGCAGTGGAATCAAATTTTTCGAAGGACATGGGGATCTCTTCGAGAGAAAGAATCTTAGAAACAGGAATGATGAGCCCGATTGAATATTGGGCAGAAAAAATAAACCAAGCTGAGAAAGAAGGTTCGGGGCTTGGAGAAAAAATACCGCATAAGATAGGACATCTAGCGAAAGAAGAGCTTAGGAAGATGTGCATTGGACATAAAAAATCCGATGTCATGGCTCATCTGAACAAAACCAGAAGAGAAAGAATGGGAGGGGAAGTAGTTCCAGCAACAGGTTTCTCTTATGAAATAGCAGGAACGAAGCTGGAGAAAGAAGAAGAGAAAGAAAAAATAAAAGAAAAAATGGAGGCTCCTTATGCAGTCCTAGTTGCATATTGGAAGCAAGTCCAAAATGATTTCGGACTTAGTCCGAGAGAAGAAAGCGTTGCCATGGACATAAAAACTACAATTTTCATGGCAGGATATACTCTGGAAAAAGATAATTTTTCCAGTTAAAAATTTTTTTAAGAACAAACTGCATTCGCAGTTTTTTATTTTTTAAAAGTTTTTGAGGCTTTATGAGTTTGGATATGATTTTTGAAATATTATTTATATCCCGCAAACTTTTCTTCTAAAATAAACCTTACTATTTTGTCATTCTGAGGTAATCCGAAGAATCCCGATACTACGCGGGGGTACCTCAGAATGACAGGAATAAGGGGAATTTTCACTAGAATGACGACGTGAATGAAAAAAAACAACCTCGCATTTCGCAAGGTTGTTTTTATATTTATTCACAATTAACTTCTATTGCTTCTGTGCATAAGCGCCTGAGATCCAGCCGGTTTGACCGGATTTGATCTGCACTTTATACCAGCCGCCGTTTTCGTCAATAATACTATAGGTTTCGTTCAAAACAACTTTACCCAGAACTTTGCCTTTAGTGGAATTGATCGATCGAAGATTCACTTTCGCAGCGTTTACGATTTTTACCGTAGTACTGCCGGAAACTGAAGTGTCTTCCGGATAAGCAGCCAATGTGCTTGGCGCAACCTCAGAAACATCGCTCCATTTATAACCTCCGGCAGCGAAAGCTGCGGCAGTTTTTATCCAGCTTTTCTTTCCGTCTTTGATGACATAAACTTTGAAGTCTCCTGCGGCTTTATAAAGCACCGTGCCGCTTGTAGAAGATGTATCTTCCGGCAAGGCGGCCAACACGGTTGGCGCTACTTCAAAAATGTCAGTCCACTTGTATCCCGCGGCATTGAAAGCCTCGGCAGTTTTTATCCAGCTTTTCTTTCCGTCTTTGATGACGTAAACTTTACCGTCTCCTTCAGCCCTGTACAGCGTCACTCCGGATTGAGATGCCGGTAATACAGGAGTAGTTGGCGTAGTAGGAGTAACTGGAACAACCGGAGTCGTTGTTTTCTTGGGAGAAATAACGCCTCCGCTTCCGTTTATTATGGTATAGGTAGCGCTGGAAACAGCACTGTCAACCATGCCCGATTTAACAGCCAATGCCTTAACGGTAGTATCCGCATAGACAATCAGCGGGGACGAATAAACCAAGGAAGAAGTAGTGGGGTTGTTCCCGTTCGTTGTGTAGTAGATGGTAGCACCGGCGGTAACGCTTGAAATTGTCACCCTGGCCGAAGTGTAAGATCCGGTGTCCGGTGAGAAAGT
>Ga0224525_1000914_pt1 | contig 11811 bp, 11 predicted proteins | sample CFST100metaG_FD_179874 | JGI IMG/M metagenome (GOLD analysis project Ga0224525, IMG submission 179874) | Peat soil microbial communities from Stordalen Mire, Sweden - C.F.S.T100 | ecosystem: Environmental > Terrestrial > Soil > Wetlands > Peat | place: Sweden: Norrbotten County, Stordalen Mire...
TATTTGGTGCTTTACTCATATTTTTAACGAACGAAAAATTCTTTTTATTGTATAATATTATAGGATTTGTGTCAATATGTCCAGAAAAAGCTTAATATAATGTATTTGACATGATTTGAGCTATCATGCTATATTTTTTTATTACTTTAACAATTAATCAATCACCAATACTAACTTAAAACAGAATGCCATGCCTATCAGAAAAGGTTTCGCTGAACGCTTGTATCCGATACTTTCGGATGTTGTAAATGAATTTAAAACACCGTTTCATATTTATGATGAAGCCGGTATTGTCAGTAACGGAGGAAGACTCAAAAGGGCTTTTCACTTTTTTCCGGGTTTTAAAGAATATTTTGCCGTTAAGGCTTGCCCTAATCCGGCAATCTTAAAAATTATGTTGAACCTGGGATTCGGCTTTGATTGCAGTTCTATTCCGGAGCTAATGATGTGCCGTTCCGTCGGTGCTAAAGGTGAGCAAATAATGTTCACCTCAAATAATACTTCAGTTGAAGAATTCGAAGCCGCGGCCGTTGATGGCGGATGCATTTTAAATCTGGACGATATTACACTCATTGAGAAAGTCCCGGTTTTTCCTGAACTCATTTGTTTCCGTTATAATCCCGGTAGCGAACGGACAGGAAATAGTATTATTGGTAATCCTGACGAAGCTAAATACGGCGTCAGAGATGACCAAATTATTGAAGCATACCGTTTAGCGATTGCCAAAGGAGCAACTCGTTTCGGAATGCATACGATGATTTGTTCCAATGAGTTGGGTTTCGATTACGTTGCCGAAACAGTAAAAATGATTCTTAAAGTTGTGGCAAGAGTTTCCGCAGAACTCGACATCACTTTTGAATTTGTGAATATTGGCGGCGGAATCGGCATTCCTTATATTCCGGGACAAGACCCCTTTAATATCACGGCTTTAGCTGGTGCTTCGAAAGAGATTTTTCAACTTTTTGAAGAAGAATCTAGTTATATGCCTAAGCTATTCATGGAATGCGGTCGTTTTATTACTGGTCCTTCCGGAGTATTAGTTACATCGGTAATTAATCGGATGTCGAAATATCGGGAATATGTCGGCGTCGATGCTTGCATGTCGTCTTTGATGCGGCCAGCGATTTATGATGCGTATCATCATGTCTCCGTGCTGGGTGGTGAAGAGCGGGAAACGGAAATTGTTGATGTCGTCGGTTCTCTTTGCGAGAACAATGATAAATTTGCCGTTCAACGTAAATTACCAAAAACCAAAGAAGGTGACATTGTTATTATCCAGGATACTGGTGCTCATGGTCATGCGATGGGTTTTAATTACAACGGTCGTCTTCGTCCGAAAGAACTTTTGCTTCGGGCAGATGGAGTGGTTGAACTTATTAGGCGCGCAGAAACGATGGAAGATTATTTTCGGACATTCGTGTTCGCGAAAAAAGAATTATCATTTAAAGAGGAATGAACCTCAAAAATAAGCTTTAAAAAAGCCCCGGCATTTATTATGTCGGGGTTTTATTTTTGAAAAAATATTAATTATTGCTTTCCTGTGCCGAAACAATGCCAGCATTTGCCCGTTCCGCCGCAAGCTGAGCACATACTTCTTTTGCCGGTGTATGGGTTTGAAGTTATTCCGCTACCATAACAGACAATACAGTCTCCGGTTCCATGGCAAGTATGGCACGACTCTTGTTTGGGGGTTTGTGGGACATTGTCAGGAACAGGAGTCTGATCTCCGGGATTATAAGTTACATGATTCAAGAAGTTAACAAAATAATTGTCATCGATGGAACCAAGCCGGGCATAAATAAAACGTGTACCATTCGTGCTTAAAGATATTTTAGTATCGGATAATTTAACGATAGTAAAAATATAATTCCGGTTATCCATTGTCATAATAAGAGAATTACCGGATAGGGAATAAGTACCGTTTTGTTTCAAGTCGGGTGCTGTGGAATTCAATTTTTTGGTCGTGTAGTCGAAGTTTGTCTGATCGATGAAATAGATAAGTTCGCTATTTGACGGAACGATCGGATTTTGCAATTGCCATTTTTTCCCATTCAGGAACTGTGAAGTTACCTGGGCGTTAATAGGAATATGGGCATAAAAAACAAAGAATAAAAGAATAAGGCTGAATTTCTGAATAGGCTTTTTCATGGCTGAAACTATTTTTTTTGTTAAACAATAATGTTAATTTTTTTTAAAAAGTACGATTTAAATTATAATTCTTTTTGTGTTTTTGTCAATATTAGTTAGCCGGCTCTTGCCTTATTTTAGAATCTTGGTATAATATAAATTCATTAATTTTCCTACTTGTAGGATAACATTAATATTAGCAAATATGAAGAATATTGATAAATTTTTTGGAACAACCACTATCGGCAAGAAGGGCCAGGTAGTCATTCCAATGGAGACCAGAAAAAAGATGCTTTGGAAAGAAGGGGATAAGCTTCTCGTTTTTGGTTTGAAAAATGGCTCTGTGGTTATTACTAAATTAGACAAAATAAAAGAAATTGCCAGCCACTTAGAGAAGAAGCTGGAAACAGTCAATAAATATATTAAAAAAAATATCATTTAATTTTATAAAATTATTTAATCTAATATGGAAAATAAGAAAGAGAATTTATTAGAGCGTTTAAAAATTACTCCGGCCAAACTTAAAAAAGGCTTGATAATCTTTTTTCTCGTTTGTCTAGCCGTTGGTGGTTATTATTTTTATGCGGTCAGCCAAAGAGTCTATAGCGATAAGGCGGAAATTTTTGCGCCATTAATAACTCTTAGCCCGGAACAATACAGCGTTTTACAGAAAGTGCTGGTGAAAGAAGGGGATAAGGTTGTCGCCAACCAGGCAGTTGCTAAACTCGATAATGCTAGTTTTGTGGTTGCTAAACAAGATGGCGTCGTAGTGGCAATAAATGATCAAGTCGGTAAATTATTTGCTCCGGGTGAAGCAATTGTTACAATAGTGAATCCGGATGATTTGCGTTTGATTGTTCATGTGGCGGAAAATAAAGGTTTGGATTCTGTCCGCGTCGGGCAAAGAGTGGTTTTTACCGTCGATACTTTTGGTTCTAAAGAATTTAACGGTACAGTTGAACAAATTGCTCAAAGTGCTGATCAGTCATCAGTCGTCTTTTCTATTTCCGATAAGCGCGATGAAAAGAATTTTTCTGTTAAAGTAAAATATGATGATTATCCGGAATTATTCAACGGCATGTCGGCTAAAGCTTGGATTTATAAATAAATATGTCAAATAAGACTATTGCTCCAGCAAGCCGATGGATGATTTTAATCACGGTTATCGTCGGGACTTTTTTAAGTCGTCTTGATCAGACAATCGTTAATTTAGCGTTGCCGAAAATAATCCAAGATTTTGGCATCACGGTCTCTTCGGCAGGCTGGATTGCCACCGCTTATATTTTAGCTAATGCTATTTTTGTGCCGATTTGGGGTAAGTTGGGCGATACTATTGGACGCAAAAAAGTTTATATTCTCGGTTTTTTAATTTTTATTCTTGGTTCAGTCTTAGCCGGTTTATCCTGGAATCTTAGTTCCATGATTGTTTTTCGAATTATTCAAGCTATTGCCGGCTCGGCCGATTATCCAACGGCGATGGCCATTATTACTGTCACTTTCCCGGCCGGAAAAGAACGGACTCAAGCTCTGGGTTTATGGTCGGCCTCATTTGCCGCCGCCGCCGTGTTCGGTCCGTTAATTGGCGGTCCGTTAATTGATAATTTTAGCTGGCGTTCGGTTTTTATGATAAATTTGCCGGTTGGAATCGTCGGTTTGACCATGGCGATGACTTATATTAAAGAATCGGTATCTGATAAAAAAGTTGTTTCTTTTGATTGGTGGGGTGCAATTACTTTAGGTATTTCGCTTTCCGCTTTAGTACTTGTCCTTGATCGTGGTTTGGATTGGGGTTGGCTTTCCGCTAACAGCATCGCTTCTTATTTAGTCATGATTATTTCTTTTATTGTTTTTTGTCGGATCGAAAAGAAAATTGCCGAGCCGATTATTGATTTTAAATTCTTTAAGATACCGGCTTTCATAAATACTTTGGTCAATAATTTCGTTGTGTTTATGGGTATGATGGGCGGTATATATTTAATCCCAATTTTTGCTTCTACTTATTTAGGTCTAGATGCGACTGAAACCGGATTAATGTTTATGCCAATGGCTTTTATGATGATGATCGCCTCTCCTATTGGCGGACAATTTGCCGGTAAAGTCCAACCGCGATATATTATTGCCATCAGTACGGCGATTGCCGCTCTCGGTTTGTTTTTATTTTCTTCTCTTGATCCGCGGTCGACTGTTTGGGATATAATAATTCCTTTAAGCGTTATGGCTGGGGGGATGGGTTTTGGGATGGCACAGAGAACTAGTCTGGTTGCTTCTATTGTTCCGGAAAATGAAGTTGGTGTCGCTTCTTCGATTCTAGCTTTAATCAGGAATATCGCCGGTGCTTTTGGTATCGCTCTTTTCGGTACTATTTTAAGCAATGCCACCAAGACCAATGTTTTAAACCTGGCTCATAATAGTATTTTGCGTAGCGCCGATCCGTCTATTGTTGCTCAATTTATTTCTTTAATTACTTTGAAAGCCCAGGTGTTAGCTTACTCAACCGTTTTTCGAACTTCCGCTTTGATTGTTTTGATGGGCGCCGGTTTAGCATTGCTGATTAAAGTAGAACAGACTAAGACTAAGAGTAAGGAAGCAATTTTTATCGATTAAACATTTAAACATTCTTATTTTCTGAAATTAGGAGTATAATAATAGTAGGTTAAATTAAATTAACTCTTAAATATTATGGCAACAACAAAAAATGCAAAAAAGAAATCCGGTTCTAATGCCGGACTTATCGGTGTCAGTATCGTCGGTTTAGCGACAGCCGCCTATTTTTTCTTTGGACCAAAAGGGAAGAAGAATCAAAAAGAAGCTAAGGCTTGGACTCTAAAAATGAAAGCGGAAGTTATTGGAGAATTGGAAAAAGCGAAAGTCATGAGCGAACCGGTTTATCACAAGATAATTGATACTGTCGCGGCTAAATATCGCAAAGAACTTAAAGCCAGCCCGAAAGAAGTTCAGAGTTTAGTCCAGGATTTAAAAGATCATTGGAAAATTATTGGCCATTCGGTAGAAACTTTAAAACCGGTTGTAAAGAAGGAAGTTAAGAAAATTGTTAAAAAAGGGAAGTTGACAAAAAAAGTTACTAAATAAGCAAACATAAAAAGACAAGTTAATCCCTTGTCTTTTTTGGTATCTATTGACAAGTTTTAGACAATATGGTATTATACTAACATAGTAAAAATACAGTTAACTTTTAATTGTTCGTTCCAAAAAAAACATAACATCATGAGAAAAAGAAATTTTGTTGGTTCGTCAGAAGATATTTTGACAGCCACAATCCATGAAGAATGGGGTCGTAAAAATGATGGTCACGTTGCCATAGTTGAAAAAACGGAAGACCAGCCTATTTCCGGCATGTTCAATTCAAAACATTTTGTCCCGATAGATGAAGTTCCTGAGTCGCTTGAAGACATTGAAGAAAGCTTGATTGAAGCAATCGATGCTAAAGAAACTCCTCCGGAAACATTTGAATCCATGGGAAACCCTTCCATACCGGAATGCCCCAAAGAATTCAAAATTATCAAAATTTTCAGAAAAGGTATTCAAGCTTGCAGCTGTCCAAGAGTTGCATCAATTGATGCTCGTTCTGGCATTATTGCTCTAAGATTCTAAAAAATCTTTTTTCTCATTCGAAGTAAAGCCTTAGTCAATTCACATTGGTTGAGGCTTTTTTCTTGACAAAAATAGAATAAACATGCTATATTTTTTTATTACTTTAACAATTTATATAAATAAATATTTACCAAATATCCACTAAACAAACCAGTAAAAGAAAATGAAAAAAAATGTAAGAAAATGTGACTCCTTTTTCACTAAGATGGAGGGGTTGGGCTTGGCATTGAGTTTTAATGATGTCCGTCTGGAAACTGCCTATTCGGAAATATCGCCTGCCGGAGCAAGACTAACAACTCACTTCTCTCGTAATATCGGTATGGAAATACCAATAATCAGCGCGGCGATGGATACGGTTACTGAAGCCTCAATGGCAATTACCATGGCAAAATTGGGAGGACTGGGAATAATTCACAGATCATTGTCACCCAAAGAACAGGCCTCGGCCGTTAGTAAGGTGAAGTTCGATCTGAATGGATTTATCCCTAACCCGATTTGTGTTTCCGCTGATGATACGGTCAAAGAAGTTCTTGATCTTCGCAAACAGAAAGGCTATAAATTTTTAAGCTTTATGGTCACTGACGAAGGTGGTAAGATTGTTGGACTGGTTACTCACAATGACTTTGATTTCTGTTCTGACCCGCAAAGGAAAATTTCAGAAATTATGTCGGCTGATATCATGAAAGCCGATAGTAGTATCAACGTTGGTGATGCCTATCGAATAATGATGGATAAAGATAAGAAAATTTTGCCTATTTTTGATGGCGAAGAATTCAAGGGTATTTATACCCTATCGGATGTAAAACGTATTTTAAGCGGTAATTCTCGCGATTACAATCTTGATGCTAATGGCAGTTTGCGCGTTGGCGCCGCTATCGGTGTCGGCGAAGACAGCTATGAGCGCTTAAAATTATTAAGCAAAAGCCGAGTTGACGCCGTGGTGATTGATACGGCTCATGGTAATTCCAAAGCAGTCGTGGAGATGATTAAGTACTGCAAAGCTAATTACCCACATATTGATGTGGTGGCCGGGAATATTTCCGAAGGTGAAGCAGCAAAACGATTAGTTGATGCTGGCGCTGACGCAATTAAAATTGGCCAAGGACCGGGTTCAATCTGTACAACCAGAATCGTGGCTGGAATCGGACGACCGCAATTAACGGCAATATATAATTGCGAAAAAGCAATCCGCGGTTCCGGTGTTCCAATTATTGCCGACGGCGGAATTGAATATTCCGGCGATATCGTGATGGCACTGGCCGCCGGAGCGGACACAGTTATGCTTGGTCGGCTTTTAGCCGGCACAAAAGAATCTCCTGGAGAGATTATTTACAAAGACGGCCACCAGGTGAAAGTTTATCGCGGCATGGGTTCTTTGGAAGCTATGCTAGCTAACCAATCTTCTCGTGAACGCTATGGTCAGGAGAATACTACTCCCAATAAATTAGTAGCAGAGGGGGTAAAATCTTTTATTGATTTCAAAGGCGATGTTGTTCCGATTATCTATCAATTAACCGGTGGATCAAAAGCTGGTATGGGTTATATTGGCGCCGAGACAATTGGCGATTTGCATGAAAGGGCAGAATTTTTCCGCATTACTACGGCGGGACTTTCTGAGTCTCATCCACATGGACTGAATTATATTGAAACAAGTTCTCAACATTAAAAAAGACAGAAATGAAAAAGAAAGAATTGAAATTATTGGAAAACGTAAACACAGTGGCCATCAGTTGTCGCCAATGGGGCGACACGGGTAAAGGTAAGTTCGTTGATATCTTTGCCGAGTGGGCGGATATTATTGTCCGGGGCACCGGTGGTGACAATGCTGGACATACAGTCGTATTTAATGGCCAAGAGCTGGTAACCCATCTCGTGCCTTCGGGAATTTTGCGCAAAGGGAAAACAAATATTATTGGTAACGGTACAGTTGTTTATCCCAAAGCTTTAGTTGAAGAAATAATTAAATTGGAGGAAAAGGGGATTGATTGCCATAATCTGAAATTGGCTCATAACGCTAAGATTATTTTGCCGACCGAAATTTTACTCGATAGACTGAAAGAAGTTTCGGCTGGCAGTGGTAAAATTGGTAGTACTGGTAAAGGCATTGGCCCGACTTACACTGATTTTGTCGGTCGCGAAGGTTTGATAGTCAATGATTTACTCAATCCGACTTTTTTTCGGGAAAAATTTAAACGTCATTTGAAATATAAGTTGGCGATTCTAAAGACCTATGATTCGGAACTAATAAAAACAATTTTGGATCATGAACATTTGGAATCAGGCTTTTATTTCGATTCGGAAAATTATCTCAACTTTGAAGCTGTTTGCGAAAAATATTTAGCATATGGTGAAAAGTTGAAGTCATATATTTGTGACACTGATAGTTTTGTCCGTTCCAATCTCGGAGAAAGAAAAATTTTGCTTGAAGGCGCTCAAGGAGACATGCTAAGTATTGATCACGGCAGTTATCCTTTTGTTACCTCTTCCGATTGTACGGTAGCCGGTTTAGCTAAGGGCGCTGGTCTCAGAGAAAGCGACATCGATTTGTCCCTCGGAATCATTAAAGGTTTCTATATGACCAGAGTCGGTGCCGGACCTTTTCCGACTGAACTTGGCGGTGAACAATCTGACAGCTGGTGCAATGGCGGGAAAATCAATAAGGCTATGGAAAAAGCCCTTTATCACAGTACGCCGAAAATTGACGGTGGAGATGAATTTCTCGAAGGAGTCGTTTTGAGAATTGCCGGGAACGAATACGGTGCAACTACTGGACGTCCGCGTAGAACTGGTTGGCTGGATTTACCTTTGCTCCGTTACACTCTTGGGTTTAACAGTCCGGATTTGATTCTGACTAAACTCGACGTCTTAAATGATTGCGATGTTATTAAAGTTTGTAATCATTACAAGTACACGGGTGAAAATTGTGTGTATGCCGGTCAGAAAATTTTATCGGGAAAATATCTTGAAACAGCGGTTCCACAATCAGAAATCATGAAATTCTGTAAACCGATTTACGTCAAATTTCCTGGATGGAAATGCGATTTAAAAGATTGTCGTGATTATGGTGATTTGCCGGAAGAATTGAAACATATTCTGGAATTCATTACCAAAGAAACTAAGGCCCGACCGAGAATAATTTCAGTAGGAGCTGATAGGGAAGAAACAATCTTTCTCTAACATCCGTTTAACATTTTTTATTTTTTATGAGCCATTTGATTTTAAATCAGATGGCTCTTTTTATTTTAAAAAAAAGCCGACTTTGTAAAAAAGTCGGCCGAAGCGATAAAAGCAACAATTATTAGCGCAGATAAGTGAGGGTTAAAACATAAATGCTCTGTTGCGGAACAACAGGAAAGTCGGGTAAATTCTCGGTTCCCAGTTGAAGCTCTTTGCCTCGTTTATTTCTGACTAAGTAATTAAGGCATTTATCATTAACCACGCCGAATTCTGCTGAATTTGGCCAGTTAATAATTAAAAATTCCCCATTATAATAGGTCACTGTTTTTTTATACCTTGTCCAGTATTTAGAAGCAGTGGCGGTTTTTGTCCGAAAAAAGTATTTGTACGGTTGATCGGAGTAGACTCTATTGGGAAATCCTAGTCTTGCTTTATTCAATAGCATTATTACTTTTTTGGCGGCAACTAAAGATAAAGTGTCTTTATTTCTTATCCATCCGGGTTTAGATGATTCACATTCAAAGTTAGCTTGTATTAAATAATACCGGCTTTTATCAAGAGGGATCGGTAGAAGCCAGGAATTTTTATTATTTTTTAAATCCCTTAAGGTATAAGGTATTTTTAGTTCCAGCGGCAAGTCCGGAAAAACAGTTCTTGCCTCTTCAAGAGAAATAAAATGGCTTTTGAGTGTTTCTTTCGCTTGTGCGATAGTAACGTTTTGGGCAGTCAATAAGCTGGCTGAGATAATCAGCAAAAAAAGGAAAATTACTTTTTTCATGGTAAATTTTTAAAGAGCTATTTTAGAGGTTAATATTAGGTTTTCTTAATCAATTTTTAGGTGATTATATATATTATAATTAATTAATAAATTAGTAAAGTACCACTGGCGGTTTAAATTTTTTGCTTTTTTTATTTTTTAATTATATAATATTTTTATAACTGAATAAGTTTATTTATCAAGAGAGGTAGAGAGGGAATTGGCCCGATGATCTACCCAGCAACCTTTAGAGCCGACCGCTTTAAAAAGGTGCTAACTCCAAGCCTGACAAAAAGAGGAAAGATAAAGGTCTATTTTTTATTGCTTAAAATAAAAAACTCTTTCTCTTAAATCGGGTAAGAGTTTTTTTTATTTATTAATTATTAAAATTAAGAAAAGATTTATGTTTAAAACTGCCGAGGCCGTAACGCCTCAACACCCTGATAAAATTTGTGACTGTGTTAGCGATGCTATTTTGGATGCTTGTCTGGAAGCTGATCCTAATAGCCGTGTGGCCATTGAAACTATGGGCGGCCATAATTTAATAACGGTAACTGGCGAGCTAACAACTCTCGCTAATATTGATGTTCCAAGTATCATTCGTTCTATAGTCGGTGATAGTTATGGCATCCAAACCAATATTGTTAAGCAGAGCCCGGAAATCGCTCAAGGAGTCGATACTGGCGGCGCCGGCGATCAAGGAATTATGGTTGGTTATGCTTGCGGTGATAACGAGGCTCTAATTCCGCAAGAAGCTTATTTAGCTAAGGATTTATGCCGTTACATTTTTAATTGGCATCCGTTTGACGGTAAAGTACAGGTAACCTTAAAAGATGGTGCGGTGGATACTTTAGTAGCGAGCTTTTGCGGAGTGAAGAAAGATCGATTATTAGAACTGATAAATTCTTGGTTGAAAGAAAAAGGGATTGATTCAGTTAAAAATATTTATGTTAATCCGGCCGGTGATTGGAATCAAGGCGGTTTTGCGGCTGATACCGGAGTAACTGGGAGAAAATTAGCGGTTGATAATTATGGTCCGCAGATTCCGATTGGCGGCGGTGCTTTTTCGGGAAAAGATGCAACTAAAGTTGATCGTTCCGGCGCCTATATGGCGCGCAAGATTGCCGTTGATTTATTAAAAAAATTATCGGCTAAAGAAGTTTTGGTTAAGTTAGCTTATTCTATTGGTATCGCTCAGCCGGTAATGGCTATCGCGGAAATAACTAAATCTGATGGCTCAAAAGAAATTGTTGAAGTTAAGGGCTACGATTTAACCCCTCAAGGAATTATCAGTTTTCTTGATTTAAGAAAACCGCAGTATAAAGAGGTTGCCGCCTGGGGCAGTTTCGGCAATAACTTTACTTGGGATAAATAAGAAATAAATAAGCAAATAGCTAAGAAACCAGGCTAATGTCCGGTTTCTTTTGTTATTGACACAAATCCTATAATATTATACAATAAAAAGAATTTTTCGTTCGTTAAAAATATGAGTAAAGCACCAAATATCTCGGTGTATCAAGATTAAAAACTATAGGGTAGTTTTTCAATCCGTACATTATTGTAAAACCAAAAAAACTTAATTCAAAATGAAAAAAGTTGAAGAATTCCTCCATAAGTTGGAGGGCGAAAAAGACAGAACTACCCTAAGTTTATTCGGGCAAAAAGTTCTTAAGGGATTTGTTATTGTAGTAATTTTCATTGCGGTGATTATCCTCGCTCAAATCGGAATGTTCTTCGGAATATTCCATTGGTTGCAAGGTCTAGTCAGAACAATGACTGGTCTGGACACCTTTTTGGTAAAAGCTATCGCTTTTATCTTAATGGCCATTTTATTCGGTACACCTCTGGGTGGATTTATCTGGTCTTTCCTTCCTGTTCCGCAAAAGAACGAGAAGAAAAGAAAAGACAGGAAGAAAAAACGTTTTATCTTCTTATCGGTTTTAGCGGTTTTTTTCTTTATTGCTTATTTTACTTCTCGGAATGTTTATTTCAATCCGAAAAACGGAAAACCTTTGCAATACTATTGTATTGTTAATGGAGAATATCGTTTTTCCCAAAACGATGGCTATGACCCGGAAACTGGCGAGAAACTATGGCCAGTGACAAAAGAGGTTATCCAAAAAATGAAAGAGAAAGAA
>Ga0224525_1000916_pt1 | contig 11789 bp, 11 predicted proteins | sample CFST100metaG_FD_179874 | JGI IMG/M metagenome (GOLD analysis project Ga0224525, IMG submission 179874) | Peat soil microbial communities from Stordalen Mire, Sweden - C.F.S.T100 | ecosystem: Environmental > Terrestrial > Soil > Wetlands > Peat | place: Sweden: Norrbotten County, Stordalen Mire...
TGATAGAATAGGCCATAGCAGGCCTCCTTTCATTTCTGTAACTTATTTAGTAGTAATTACAGTATACGGAAGGCCTGCTATTTTGTTGTTACTTATGTTGCAAAGGTGGTGAGTTAATACGAGACACTTGCAATATTAGCAGTTTTATTGTATTATATTCAGGCTGTTTCTTAAAAAACTATTAATAGGAGATGATGTAAGTGCTAATAGTTTTTAGCCAATTAGATACTTCAATTAAAAATAAGGAACTGAAACAAAAGCTGATAAAACAAGGGTGTTCTGTAAAATATGAAGACAGCGATATTGTTAACACTAATAACATTGATGTTGTCAGAGCGTTAACAATTCAACCACCAAGTGATAAAAACAAAGAGTCGACAACTGTTGTCTTTGTCGGTGATTTGAACACTAAACGGTCAGCTGAAGCTCTTGATGAATTACATAGAATATGTAATCTTAGGGAGCTTGCTCTTTTCAACATTTCAGCGATGAGCTAGAAATGTTTCAACGCCCTCGCACCAATTTTTCTGGTGACGAGGGCATTTTCTATAGAAATATGATTATAAAATTCCACTATGTCACTATAAACAGCGTCTTGTTGTTGCAAGGTATATGGCTTTCCTGACTCTGTTTTGAGCTGAGCTGACATTTTATCATGAGCTTGACTAAAGTAGCTTTGAGTGGCCGCTAAGTTATCGTAAACATTAGATGTTACAGAGTCTACGGTCCCTTCAGCTAGTTGTTTGTTATATTTATCTTTAGCAATCTGGAACATTGCCGTTGATTCAACGAACAACTGACTGACCACTTTATAACGCAGGTCAGTTTTTAGTTTCAAAGCGTCATTGTTGCTGAGATTTGAGCGGTCGACATATAGATATCTAGCCAAATCGAGTAGCTGAGGCATATCTGATCCAACAATAAATCTCGGTATATCTTTTACTCTACCAGTAAAATTACCTGATTGGTAATATTCTACATTAGCCAAATTACAGTCTTGTGAAAAGTTGCTTTTATCCCATATTTTTCGATTGAGAGCCGATTCACTGTGGGCAAAAGTCGTATCAATCGAGAATACTGATGATCGACTTGATCCGGCCGTGCCGCCAGATTTAAAGATTATATCAGCGCCATTAAACAAATCATCATATTTTGAGGCGAGGAATGTTTCGGATGCAATTTCAGGATCAATTGGTTCGCCATTGATGTCGATGAAGTCCCCCATCCAGTCATCCATTTCGAGTAGATCAAAAATTGTGTATTCTAAAATATCAGCACATTTTTTTACAAGTTTTTGCCTTGGATTGTCATGCTCATCAAACCACTTTTCTTTCTTTTCGACTTTAAGACTGTCTTCTTCAATTTTATGTGGGTCATAAATTGATAAAAAATCGGTCTCTTTAATGCGATTGTTATCTATTTTAGGCTCAATTGATTCATGTATTTTATTGACATAGAGTGGAGAAACATCATTAGTCTCTTGATGATTTATAAATGATAACTCTGGTTGAAAAAAATTACCCATGTTGTTTTTTATTTTTACCTATTTATCAGTATGCTAACATATATAACCAATGTGTGTCAAAAAAGAGAAAGCCAGCTGTTGGTACTTAAACTTTATTGTTTAAGTACCAATTAACTCCGTTGAAGTAAGTTTATTATTCGGCTGCTTTTCCAGTGGTGCGATCTATAAGATTATTGTTTGAATCGTTACATTCTGAAACTAGTGTTGTTGGGTAAGCGTTAACATCGCTACAACTAGGTATGCCATTTCCGCCAGTACCATATATCCAGTTTCCATCGCTATTTTTATAGAGGTACATAACTCCGCTGTGACCTGCTGTAAAATTACTATTGCTATTTGTAGCATATCCAACGCAAGGTGCTGCACCAATTCTAGCGTAATCCCCGGCCTGCTTATAGGTATTTGTAAATTGGGAGCTTGTATTAGTAAATACGTCGTAGTTAATGGCTACATAATTATCTGAACCGGTACAGGTATTATGAAGAGCCGCAAGAACACCTATCTGATCTTTCGTTGTAGCTATTTTATCAGGAGTTTCTTGGATAACACTATTATTCTTTTGAACGACCTCGACGAATTTTCCATAGGAAGTTGTTGAAGTCGTATTATTTGCCGTATTGCTTGATGAGTTGTTTGTTGCGATCGTATTGTTGGATATCTTATTGCCCTGGTTGCTATAATTTTTGTATAATAACCAACCTACAGCACTAATTAGAACTATGGATATAATAATCAATATTATAACCAATGTGACAAGCATTTTATTGCTTTTCTTATTACCCTTTTCTTTCATAATTACCTTTTTTGTTTTTTAATTTGTATGCCCTGATTATATGCTTAGAGCATTTTTTGTACAATAGGCGCGAAGAATTCTCGTTGTTTCATATAAGTAATGTCATGTGACAATACTTATTAACATAAGGAAAACTGCTTAAAACTAACACGAGCCTTCCAACTAGTATATCCAATCATATGATAAAAAATGCCCTAGGCATTTGCCTAGGGCATAGAGATAAAATCAAATTATTGTAATAATCCAAGAGATATAGCAGAAACTTGTTTGTAAAATTTATATAAGCGTTAGGGCAACTAACGATACGTCTATAGTTAAAAATATTGTGGCTATAGTGGTTAAAGTAACCAAATACGCTAACCAATGTTTCGTTTATTTGAATATCGAACTGAGACAGAAAACCATTATCGTTGAGAATGCCCCACATATCGCTATAAATTCGATTGACTTACCTATAGTAACGGTGCCACCGATAGTGACGGATATATCTACTATCGAAAAGAAAAACCACGATGCGGATAAGATTATAATCCAGCAATTGTGTACTACGGTTCCAAACCACTTTGGCCTAGTCTCACCTTTGGCGGAAATACCGCTTTCGCAAGTACTATTTATGTATTTTTGACTATCCACTATAAATTCCTCCTTGAACCATTCTATCTGTTGCCTGCCATAAAAGGTCAGGTGACTAGAATGTGCAACAGCCTGATTTATAAAGATCGTCTATTACAAACAACACCACGTTGCCTGCTTAGATTGCGTAACAATAACATAAAATAGTAATTAAGCCAATACTATTACAGATACGTTGACAAAACAGCAATATAATTATACTATGTGAGTAATCCGACAGGATAGTACTTACAAAAGGTGGTTAAAACAATGAATAATGGTTTGAACTATTGTTGGAAGTTTGAAATTTCAGCTATTAGATTCAGCGTTAATCCATATAATTCTATTGAATAGCAAAAAACTATTTAGCTATTATTTAACAAATTAGAAAAATGGATTAAAGAACGAAATTGATTAAGGATGGTGTTACACTTGCAAAAAAATCAGTTAGATTGGTTGCAGAATAGTCGTCAGGTCATTGAGGGCAATATAGGAAATATCAAGCAAGCCATTCTGCGGCGTGAAGCACTTAGTCACATGACTGGTGGAGATTTAATTGGTGAAGCTGATTATATACTTTATGAGTTACCTAAGGAACAGACCTATTTTCAGTTTCTTATACTGAAGGCTACTTACAATGGTTGGCGTGATCGAGCGCTGTCTTGGGGCGTTGAGTTCAGTGAAAAGCCATTATTACCAGAGCCGACAGGGCCATTAAGCAGTTGGTTTAACTAAACTTTTTACCGGGTGCCTTACATAATAAGTAAAGGCACCCATTTTATATGATTTAAGCTTTTCTTATTTTGCTAAAAAGGCCAAAGCTGATCTCATCTTCTCATAACCTTCGCTGTTCATATTTGCAACAAAATTGTCATGAACATATGTGCCATTGCGTGCTGCTAGATAGTTTTCTCCGAAATCCCAAACATAGTATGTCTTTTTAAATTCCTCAAAAGTTTTGTCCTTAGCTGCTTCTAGAAACTGGTGTACAGAAGCCAAAAACGAACCACCGTTTTGCAATATCCAATTTTCTATACCAACGCCGCCTAGACCACCTTGAGGGCTGTCGCCTCTATTAGGCTTGTAGGCTTTTGCTTCTTTCAATACGTTTTTTGCATATAAAATATTGGCAATAACTTCGTAATAGCGATCCGGAGATTGTTTTTTAATAGACAGAAGTCTATCTTTTAGGGCTTGCTCGGTCGAGTAATTAAGTTTATCGCTTTTTTCAACAAATGTAATATCAATATCTAGGGGCTTTTCTATACCATTGACATGTGCATCTTTCAGACGAAGATCGCCATTGCCAGTTTTAATCATTTTTGTATTGTCGCCCGTATTAAACGACGCTGCTAGAGCTTGTTTGATGCTTTCCATTTTATTGTTATCAAGAAAATCGGACTTATCAACACGCATAATAAAGTCGAAATCACCATCTCCGTGTAGACTAGTTCCTCTGCCTGTTGACCCAGTGTCTATAAGCTCAACTCCAGGAACAAGTGTGTTATCGAAGTTCTTCATTGATAAACCGATTTTGCTAAGCGATGAACTAATTGCACCGTTGATTGCTGTCCTTCTTCGATCGGTTTCTTGATCATTAGCCTCTATAGTTCCAGCTAATTCATTAATTCCTGCAAATGATAGGTTCGGAGCAAATTGGTAATGGTTTTGATCATAATATGACATGCCAGACATTTTTTTAACGAGACTATCATAGTCATCTGGTGAAAAAACCGTTTTTCCGCTTTCCCTATCAACCACTGGTATGTAGAAACCGTTTTTTGCGATTTCTAAACCAATTCTTTCATCATAGTTTTGGGTTATAATACAATCAATTTCTGTTGAAGGAAATCCTGTACGGATGCCATAATGACCTGGTCCGATAGCACCGGTATAGAAGACTTCAAATTTATCTTTTTGGTTAGTTGATATATCTACTTCTGTCTTGCTATCTTCACTAGGTGATCGTCGTGTTGTCATGAATCGTTCATTGTTTTTTAGAGCGAACCAAATTTTGCCATAACCCTTTGCTTCGGTATTTTCAATACTCTTATCTATGTTCTCGTAGTTGTCCCTTATTATGCTTAGGTCAGTGTCTAAAGGCGTTGAGTCGCTACTAGCAGAATCATCTAAGAACTCTTGTGCTACAGAACCATTCTGTAAAATATTTGATAAATACTTAATATTACCGATGCCTTTTACAAAATCACCTTTATCTAAATGAAAACCAACTTGGTATGTCATACGATTACGCCTGTCGGCTCTGATGCATGACTGGTCAAGATATTCAACCGCTTCGTCAAAATTATGTAGACCAAGCGGATAAGCAAACATACGTGTAATTCTATCCGACAAAGAATACCTGTCGTTAGGTTTAAACATATCAATGAGGCTAGTCAATGTTTCATTGTAATTTTTCGAAAAGTCTATTTTGTTATTTTTTGATAGCTCTGTATTCTCAAAGATAGTCTCTAATCGGTTGGTAAAATTTTGTAATTCAAGCTGTTCATCATCGCTTAAATTTTCCCACTGATTTTTATTAGTAGTTAATTTATCTATTAATACCTGATTTTGTTCTAGAGCTGAAAGGAAACTTCTTAAAGAGCGATTATTGGAACCGAAAGCACATTTTAATAAGTCTGTAAAAATAATTTCTTGTCTCGATTGGTCATCAGCTTCCTTTAAAACGGGGCTAATTGTCTTAGAATCGGATATGTTAAAATCTTTTTCTAGACTATCTGCTGGATGTAAAATTTTAAAAACCGAGTAAGCCTTACCGACAAATGGTAGATTATTATGAATAAATATTTCCTCAATTTTTGACAAGTATTCTTCAGGATGGTCAAGGTTGAGCAGCTGTTGGGCTAGCACTCCACTATGTTGTGCCATTTCGCTAGCATTGGATTTGGTCAGTCGATCAAGTAAACCAGGTATTGATTCAAGTTTTTCGTTTGATAAATCATCAAATCTATCTAATACAAACTTTTTGAAAACGTCTCGAACTGATGAATTATCAATATTTTTAAATGTGTTAATAACAGTTAGTTGTTTATCTGTCAGCTGCATATTGTCGATTGTTTCTTGGGTTTGGGATGAAACAAAATCAAATTCGTTGTTATTAAATTCAAGTTGCCACAATTTTGGAGTAGCACCGGAATCATCGAAATAATCAGTTTTATTTTCAGTTGGTCTTATATCGATTAGAAAACTCTGAAAATCTGATTGCTTTAAGAAGTTTAAATACTTCTGTTGAAGAGGAGAACATAATGTTACGAGTTCAGGAATTTCACTTAATGTAGTGACAGCACCAGACTTATAAACATCACTAGCAAAGGTATTTGTTGGTCCATTGTTGTCGAAATAAAGATTAATTTTTTCACCAATGCTTATGCCATGATTGCTTAAATCGGCACTGATTCTTTCATATTTTTCGGTAAAATCAATAAACAATAACTCATTATTTGTGAAATGTTCACGCCATCTTGGATCTACTTGTGACAGCTCTCGTCTTGCACGAACAGAATCTTGCAGGGAATGACGGTAAAAATTTTCAGTCCGACCTTTTTCGTCAAAAAAATGTTCTTGTCCACCAGTAGAATACAAGAGAAACGCTTTTTTAGTATCTGTGTCGTCAATAGAATTATACTCTTTAACAAATCCAAGACTCTCTTTGTCATCTATCATGGATAGATTTGAGCCAAAAAATGTCATAATGTCGTCGGCTAGCTCAATATTTTTGCTATCGCCATAACCTTCATGATTAAATGATCTTGCATAACGCATAGGAAAATTGTACTGATTTGAAAAAAAAGTTTTTGTAGGAATGCCATTAGAATCGAAAGATTGTTCAAAAACATCGGAATCGTAGTGATTATTATTAATTTTAAGCAGGCCATTCATTACTAGTTCCATCGAATCTTTGCCAATTTTGTCGGATTGAGTATGCCAATATTGAGCTAACTTATCATCGTCGGATGGCTCCAAGCTCAACAGAATAGGTGGTACATCGCCATGCCCGCCGTTCTCTGCCCACTCTTTCATTTTTTTGAATTTATAGCTATACATAAGATCAACCGTTGACTCGTTTATTAAGCCAATAGACGATAAATTTTCTTGTACAGTGGTCGAATTGCTATTGTCGAATACAATTTGCAAATCTTCTTCACTGGAAAGTGGTTTAAAACCAAGTTGCTCTAATTTATGCAAATTGTTGGTTATTGAGTCGCGTCTCTCCTTGTTCTGTTCATCTAAAAAATAGTCCTTCTGAAATTCATATTTTTCATTTTCCAAGGCGATGTCACCATAGGTTTGAATATCTACGGCGTTAGCTATTTTTTCATTGTAGTTTGGCCTTTCAGCTATTAGCTGAATAAGAGCACCGTTTAAAGGAAAATTATACTCGAGATCTAGCCGATTACCTTGTTCGGCTAACTGATTGTTCATAATTTTAATAGTTTGATTAACTATGGTATCGGCAACATGTTGGTTACCGACAATTTTATCGAGAGAAACGCCGCTATTAACAAGTAAACTAATTTCGTTGCTATTAATACTCTCCTGGTTGCCTATTTTATTCAGATATAATGACGATATTCTTTCGTTGCCAAGATCTATTTTTCCAGACAATACTTGGCTTCTAAACTTAGTCAACTGACTATTATCGTCGCTACTTAGCATGTCGGCAGTTTTTTTTACCATTCTATTGTCATGAGCTTCTCGACGATAATTAATAATTCTTAAAATTGAGTCATGCACGCTCATTCCGCGGTATTGTTGGTTGTCAAACTTTTCAGTGTTTTCACGAGTTTCATCTTCAAAACCTGAGTCAACCAATCTTTCTGTTGGCGTATCCGTGTTCTTTTGTTCGCTCACTTCATCAATCGTTCTGATAGTGGCTTCATCTAAGTCTGAAGAAACAGCATTTTTGTCAGAAGGCCTATCGCCCATTTTTTGATTAGTAATATCATATTCCGTTTTATCAACAATATAATCGTCTAAGGCTTTATCAAGCTCAACTCCATTAATGTCAAGATTTTTTGAGATAGATTGTCGGTCGTTATCGATTTTAACGGATATTTGTTCAGCTAATGAAGAATCCTCTTCGTTGTTTTTAATAACTTCTTTTGTCATAAATACTGAGTCAATAATACATTAAAATAGAATAATTTTGTATTAGCACTAACAAAAGTGTTCATTAACTAATTAGTAATTACTAGATAATAATAATCTATTGTAGGATAAAATATGTTATTGGATTTTAGCAGCAACTTTTTTTGATTCTATTAGTATCTCATTTAACGGTAGGTTAATTTCAGTTACAAAACTGCCTGATAATATGTTTTTTAATTCCAATGGAAGCGCTTTTTCAATTTTTGGAATCATTTCATCGCGACCACCAATGATAAGAAACTCAATATTCTTTTCTTTAGCAAATTTAGCAGCTGTTTCGCAAGCATCTTTGACGTGAAAACCAAGTAAAACATCATTATGTCTAGACGCTGTGTCATCCGTGTTATAGTTCATGCTTCGACCGGTAAGACTTCTCTTTTGTGGCACAAAGTTATCGTTAAAATCACGATTTTCTATAATTTCTCCCTGTTCGACTGTAAAAACACGGGCTTTTTGACGATCGACTAGTAAGACTAGATATTTGGAATATTTTTGTTGGGCCATGATAATCGGTTCTAAATACGGTGATGTACTAATGCTGATTTCTGCAGGTAGTGAAAATTCGAAACCGATAACTTCCCATAAGTTCTTCCCTGCTGAAAAGAATATCAAGCTTCTATCCGATGGCTTATAATCTTTCAGATAATCCTCAATCCTTTTTATGTCATCTTCAAAAATATTTCGTTGATCATCGTCTAACTGCTCGTGAATCAATGAATGAAATTGTGTTGTTAAAAATTTTTCGGATGGAGACTGTAGACTATCTACACCAAGATAAACTGAAAGTATTGGAAATTCAGAGTTGTTATATTTTTTTATTTCGTTAATTTTGTTAGGTTCAATCATTTTTTATCCTTGTCTGTTTTATAAAGGTTCTTATGCTTATTCTAGTTGATATACACTACTTGTCAATAAAATCAGGAAGAGCGTTTCTGCGATAAAACAGCTAACATAAAATTTAGTGTTGGAAATACGGATATTATAAGTTAATCTTTGTCTTTCTTTGATGATAATAACCTATATTTATCTATAAGTTTAAGGTCATTTAAATCTTTCTCGCGACCAAGACTTTTCTTCCATTCGTATACATCATTAAGGCTAAGATATGGAATATTGTCTATGTATTCAGCTCGATCAAGTAATTCGTCGACATTTTTGCCATACCAATTTGTACCAAGTTCGAAAACATCCTTTTCCATGACAACTTGATCAGGCCATTTACCATGATCCCAGCCGAGATTTTCAAATTTATCGTATACATTTTTTATAACGATTAAATCGATATCGCTAGATTGCCGAATTGCTAATGCGTTTAAAATGCCACTGCCCACAACAATGTAGCTTCTCTTTGGTAAATTTAGTTTTTGAATTTTTTCTGAGATGTTCATATATTCTTCAGTATACGTCAAAAAATATGGTTTCACTGTTGGTGGTGCATGCTTATTTTCAATAAAACACATCTTAGACAAGTATAGAATTAATAAGCATATATTTAACTCCACAAAAAGCATAGGTTACTTTTTGTGAAATGATATGTTTAGCTATCAAAAAATGGCTTTTGAAAAAAATCTATCCGTATAATTCACTGTGAGATCCTATTAATGCAAAAATAATAATATTTTCGCCCTTAACAAGATAAAGTGCTCGGATATCGCCATTTACATTCATGCTCCAATAACCGGCATAGTTACCCTTTAATGGATGTATTCTCAGCTGTGGTGACGTTGGGTTCGCTATAAAAAGTTTAAACCTATTGTCAAACTCTTTTTGAAATTTTATTGGTAACTTTTTATATTGTTTTTTTAATTTTGGCAAATACTGAATAATCATTATTTACGCCTTTAAATCAGCCAAAAAATCAGAAGTATTGTCAAACTCTTTGCTGATATCGCCGCTCTTAAGATCTGCTTCAATTTCAGCTATTAGTTTCTCGAGATTTGGAGTCATAGTTTCAGGTGCATACAATTCAATACGTCTTGTGGCTACCACTTGACGTAGGTATGCACCAATTAGAGTGCTAAGAGTTAAACCGGCACTTTTTGCGACTTCTTGTGCAGATTCTTTGATGTCCTTGTCTAATTTTACACTTATGACCGTATTCATACTACATAGTATATACATTGTAGTGTATGATGTCAATATTCGTTGCAGGATTAATCGTCGGATATATTAGTAACACTGCTTTTTAACTGTTTAATTTCAGCGATTGCTCCACCAGTAATGCCTTGAAGCTCGCCATACATTCCTATCGTATTATCAATAACGCCATGGATCATTTTTTCTTGTTTAGCCCAACGTCTTTCGGTTAAGCGGCGCTCTTGCTCTAGATCGTCTTGTAATGCAGTATAATTTTCGACGATGGCTTCAATACGGTGACGAAATTCTGGCCCAGTTAAAAACTGATATAATGTTTCCATTTTAATATCTTTATTCTCATTATTATGATTGGCTGTATAAATTCCTATTATTTGAGAACGCATAGCAGCTGCAATAGCTAAGGCTAGTTTTGGTTTAACGGCCCAAACACCATTATCAACATAGTGCATATCACCATAATTAGCGGGTAATTCTTTGGATACCAGAACTCCGATATTTGCATTAGCATTTCTAATATCTTCTTTAAATTTAGGAACCCACGAAGCTTGCCAAGCAGCATTCTTTGATTCCCAAAGTAATATGCCACATTCTTTAAGCTGATTATTTATAACTGTCTGAGTCACATCAGCACCACGCATACCTTTCTTAACTTCCATAACTCGGTCAGTTGGAAACTCCATACGCAGGCTATTCTCTAGATCTAGTTCAAGTACCTCGCCTTGATTCTGCTGTGAACCTTGCTCGGCTTTACGCTGTGCGTCCGATAAGGCTTTTTGGGTATCGGCTAATTTCTTTTCCATTTCTAACTGCTTTAGTCGATGCTCTTCATCGGCATTTTTTTTGGCTTCTTCTCTGATGCCGTCCTCTTCTTCGCTAAGTTTTCTCTTTGCTTCTAGCTCGGCATTGTCTTTAGCTTTTTTAGCAGAACGTAATTCTTCCATTAATTGGCTTAATTGTTCATGGAGTTTTTTATTGCTCTGTCTTTCATCTTCCATATCACCCTGAAGTCGTTTCAACTGCAACTCGCTATTTTGAAATTCGGTTTTTTTCTTAGATTCGAACTCAGCTTCCATCTTTTCGCGCTCAAGCTTTAAACTGCTCTCCTGCTTTTCTTTCTCGATTTTAAGTTTTGTTTCAGTTTCTTCTCTAATGATAGCTAATCTAGACTCTAGCTGTTCGTTTGATTTCTTTTCAAAATTATTTCGAAGACTAATAATTTCTGATTCGTGCTTTTTATTATCTCTTTCAACTATTTCAGACTCTATCTGCTTGTTGAAGGCTTCATCAACTTTTATTTTATAGTGACAATTTGGACATTCAATCTCGTTCATAGTTAACCTTTCATTAAGTTACAATAAAGTGAAAATATATAAAAAATTTTGTGATATTTATAGAAGATTGTTGACATCTTAACGCATACCTCTCTATAGAATACATTTTTTAGTAGATATAAGATAATCCATTATAGGTTGATAAATCCATCGATTAAATAGAGTTGGCCTTATCTAATTAACTAACAATAATCTTATTTGTAGAGGAACAGTTTACTGATAGCTAATCAAATTGATCTGCGAGGCTTGCTTATTCTAAAAT
>Ga0224525_1000917_pt1 | contig 11779 bp, 11 predicted proteins | sample CFST100metaG_FD_179874 | JGI IMG/M metagenome (GOLD analysis project Ga0224525, IMG submission 179874) | Peat soil microbial communities from Stordalen Mire, Sweden - C.F.S.T100 | ecosystem: Environmental > Terrestrial > Soil > Wetlands > Peat | place: Sweden: Norrbotten County, Stordalen Mire...
TATATATTGAGGTAATTTATAAATTTATAACAGGTTCAAAAAGAAAAAATAGTATAGACGCATTAATATCAGCAATTCATTAATTTTTTATGAATAACAATTTTATTGAAAGTAGAGAGACGGATGTAAAATTAGACGAAAATAATAAACAACCAAAAAATATTTCTGAAGTTGTTGACATTAAAATTGGAGAATTGAATAGCATTGTAAAAAATTATAGCGATTCCTGTGTCACAAGTTCAGAAAAAGGAAAATATTTTACCGTTATTGTTATTATTTTTTCATTTATTCAATTAATTGTGGCCGGTTTATCTTTTTATTCGTCACATCAAACCAATGATTTTTCTCAGAAGAGTAGAGCCTTTGATACATTAACAAAAATAGAAGACAGAATAAAGGATAGGGACGCAAAGGTTATTTCTGTATTAGAAAAAAATGAACCATTGTTAACAGAAAATAAAGGCATGATTACAGATGAAGAATTTGAAAATTATTTAGACGATGTAATGTCGGTGCAACTTGCAGAGGAAGAAAAAATTATCAACATTAGCCAAGCCTATACTTGGTTTTTTAATGATTTTGATATAGTTGTAAATAATAATGAAGCCATGGGCTATATAAAAAAGATAAGATCGAACAACACATCATCTCAGGATTTTTATGGAGGATTTGAAGAGTTTTGGAACAGAATGAAAAAAGGAAACTAATAGCAAATAATATTAGCAAAATTAAAAAAGAGGCATTGCTTTAAGCTTTGCCTCTTTGCTTTATCTTCAACCTTTTTGGTTTAGATACTCATAATTGTTCGATAAACATTTTTACCACTTCAGCGAATCTTTCAACATCGCTGAAATTGTTTGCGTATCCGAACGATGCTCTAATAGCGCCAATCGGTTTATCTCCGGAATACTTTCGGAGATTTTCAATCGTAATCTGGCTTGGTAGAATAGCATCATTATAAAACTTTTCATAAGTATCAATTTCATACCCGAAAAGTTTTTCGTTAACGCCAGGATTACAGAAACAACCAGTACGGACATAAACATTATGTTCGTTGGCAAATTGTTCAAACTCCCACGCATCAAGAATATGGCAACCCGATTCATCAGTAATACTGAATGTAACGGTGTCACTCCCTATCGGACTGTGGACAATAATGAAATTTTTTTCCGTGTTCATCGCTAATAGCGCTTTTCTTAACCAATCAGTGATTGCCTTGACTCTCCAAGTATATTTTCCCAGAGATGTCATAAACTCAAACCCCCTAACAATTGGTTGCATAGCGGCGAAATTAATTGTCCCATCTTCATACCGAGCATGGCCAATAGTTTCCGGAGCAAAAAAATCTTTCATTACACTTACCAGTAGAATACTCCCGCCGGAGAAAAAACTTTTATTCAGCTTTTCATATTTCTCCTTCTTAATTATCAGACATCCAATTCCCGTCGGATAGCCAAATATTTTATAGAAAGAAATAGGGACGAAATCTGGTTGTACGAAATGTAAATCCAAACGATTATTGGCCGAGTAAGCAGCCGCATCAAGTAGAACGTCCCAGCCTTTTTCTTGGGCGATTGAAACCCACTCTAAAGAATGTAACACTCCACTGTAATTTGATTTTGCCGGATAACAGAACAGTTTATTGTGTGTCGCCCGTGGATAAGACAGGGCTCTCTCCAATTCACTACCGATTATCTGTAAATCATTATCAATCGGCGAATAACGAACTATTGCCCCGTGCCTTTTAGCCGTTTCTCGTAATCCGTTAACAGAATTATGATTATCGGCGGTAAGCAATAAATCTCCTCCTTCAAACATATAATTATGCAGAAGTAGAATGGCTCCAGTGGCGTTAGCTGTAAAAATTACATCATATTCATCCGGGTCCGCATTAAAAAAATACAAAACTTGGGTTCGGGCTTCTTCTGCCAATTCCATTGCCAAAGCTGAAGGCGCGTGATGTGAATGCGGGTTGCCAATCAAATGTTTTTTTTGAAAATCGGCATCGCTATCTATTAGGGAGCTCGGTTTAGGTGCCGCTCCTGTCCAATCGGCATATACGCAGTCCTTTAACAGAGGAAAAAATTTTTCTCTAATGGCGTCCAATCGTTCGTTTTCATAATACGGGTAATCTTTAAGAAACTGTAAAAATTTTTCTGTTTTTTCCATCAGAATTAGTGTTTGATGTTAATATTATTTTTATTTGTTGTCAATTTACTATTAATTCCAGATGCTAACATTAATTAATATTAATGTCAATGGTTTTAAATTAACATTAATTACATTAAGCCTTGCCTCTTTTGTCATGATGAAAATTTATTAATAGGCGTATTATCTTGTGATGTTAAGTCTATGTCATGTTAACCATAATTTACGTTATCATTGACCTTTAGCCTTAATTTATGTATAATTGTATATTCGTTATTTTAAAATAAAGTTATCATGGAAAAATTTTTTAGTTCCTTGCCCATCGGGTATGTATTTCTTTTACTTTTGGTTTTTATCCTTTTATTTCTTCTTTTGAGGAAAGATCAGGAAAAAAGAAAGAAAATTACAGTCAGGAAAACCAATAGTCCCAATCATGTTATGCTCCAATTAAATGGTTCGGAAATTAGCCGAAAAAAGCGAACGGCTATAAGACATGCTTTAGGCTTAATCCCTGGGATTAAATTGGCCGTCGGTTATAAACAGACTGTTAACTTGGAAAAAGATTCTGACCATTTATGGAAGAATATTTTGCCTGAGGTCGAAAAAGTTTTTTTAAAATTTTTATCCCGGGAAATAGAATTTCCCAAAAATGGTTTTGACAATTAATGTCATGAGCTTATTTCTTATGGCCGTTGTTATTTAGCAACGGTCTTTTTTATAAAAAAAAGGTTTGGAATAATCGTAATTCCAAGCCCTTTAACTATACAAGTAAAATTTTACTTTAATAGAATTTTGCTTGTATAAAAATGAATAGCCATTCACTTAGCCCGATAATGAGAAAAGCTACTTTCCTCGCCAGCAGAGTCATGTTGTTTTTTCTCAACAACTTGATTGCGCACGGCGTGAACATCATTGGTAGCCAACTCAGGCCGTACAATACGTAGGCGGCATTTTTCCAAAAACTCATTGGAGCCAATATTCCGCAAAGTTCAAAAGCTACGCTTAAAGCAACAAGAATAAAAGTTATCCCCCAAAAACTAGTAATAATGAGGTTAAACCATTCTTTCTTCGCCCCGTAAATGTAAATAGCATTTGCTGTTTCAGCGATGCCATAGAAAAAGAAGAAGATAATCATTTCTTTTTGGTTTTGTGGTATGTTTTTATTAATTAATTATTGCGCCAAAGATTTCCCCATTTTTAAAGAGCAAATTTTATATTTGATAGTATCATTTACTCTTATAAACGTCAATGATTAACTTGTGTTGATTTGACTTATGTTAATTTTTATATTAAATTAATACGAATCGTTATTTAAAAAATCATTCTCCAAATATTCACCATTTAAAACAAAAGAAGTAAAAGATGAAAAAATTAATTCTTGCTTTGGACGGGATCAAGACCCCGAAATTAATTCTCGAAAAAATTATCGAGACATTGTCCACTCCTTCGGAAATGCCTGATTATATCAGTCATTTCAAGTTCAATGACGCTTTTCACATGGATGGCTTCAAAGAAATACTGCCGACAATTATTAGCAGCTATCCTGAAATCTTTATTTTTTGGGATTTTAAGTTGCCGGACACAAACGGAACGGACGCAAACATTTTACGTAATTATGTGGAATATATGCGCCCGGGAGACATTGTTACGGTCACCAGCACTGCTTCGTTGAAAGCCTATCGTGAAATTCGCAAAGTTGTTCCTGCTGGCGTTGAAATTGCCATGGTATCAGTTTTGACTGACACCGATAGAGCCGAATGCAAAACTCGTCGCGGTATGAGCCCGGAAATGGCTATCTTGAACGATGCCCGGAATCTTTTAGAACTTGAACCTACCGCCATTGACGCCATAATCTGTTCCCACAAAGAACTTGGTTTTTTGAAAAGGAATTTATCTGGTAACATTAAATTCTATGTTCCCGGTGTTCGCGATTCTTGGATGGAAGTTGGGCAGCAATCAAAAGACCGAATTTCCGGTGTCAGAAATGTGATTGATGATGGCGCAAGTGGTGCTGTTCTCGGCGCTCAATTCATGAAGGGAAACCCAGAAGCCGGAATCAGCGCCGAAGAAAGCCGACGGCTTACTTTGGCTGAGCTGAAAGACAAGAAACCAGCAATGGCAGTAATTACTGGCCAGGAAGATTTCTTGGATGTTTTAAAAAAATGTAACGGCTATTACGAAAGCCCAAAAGATGAAAACGGAGGATATCTCGGACCTTTAGTTGCTTATGCTGGGACATATGAAACCCAAAACGGGCTAAAAAATAAAGTTGGTTTTAAATACTTTAATTTTGCCCGGGCTGAATCTAATTCCCGTGCTCGTTTATTGTTCGGCAATGAAATTGGTAGAGGAATAGCGGAATTTTTAAATTCCAGCGATCTTATTCCTTCGTGCAATAAAGTTTTAGGGGCTCCAATGGGTGGAATTTTATTAGCTGGGACTGTTAGCGATTATTTAGACTGTGAGGTTATTTTCGCTGAAAAGAAAGTAATGGCCTTGGCTGATAAAGGAAAAGGAACCAAGGAAGTATCTGAACTGGTTATTGATCGCCATGAAATCAAACCGGGGGAAAATATTTTCATCATTGAAGATGTCTGTAATAATTTTTCCACCACGGAAAAGCTAAAAACAGAGATTGAAAAACATGGTGGAAACTTAATTGGCATTGCCTGCGCAATAAACCGTTCCGGTCAACTGGAATGGGAAGGATTGCCGGTTATCTCTGCTTTATTTATTCCTACGGAACAATACAAACAGGAAGATGAAGAGGTCGCTGAATTGGTCGCCGCCGGAAAAATTGTTTGGAAACCTAAACAGGAATGGCAGACGCTCAAAGACGCGATGTCAGGAAAAAAAGAATGAGAAAGGTTATTATTTTATTAGGCAGTCCTATTATGGTCTGCCTTTTTTATTTAATATTAGCCATACTATTTCTAAATATTCACTACATATTGACAACAGATTAGTTTTATGATATAATTACTTTTGTTAAGTTAGTCTTGTACATTCAAAAAAATAACCAATAAATAAACAATACTGTTATGAAAGCAACTATCAGAATTTCCTCTCGTGAAGCCAGATATTTATCATTGATTTCTTCAATTTCCGTTTTGGCTTTCCTTTTCTTCTTTTTATTCACAATGCCGAATCATTACTTGATTCAAACTATATTTTCCTTTATCGGTTTGGCAATCAATATCTACACTTATTGGACAATTTCCAAAATCTATAAAGGATATGTTGTAGAACTTACAAAAGAACAGAAAGATACAAAAGAATATATGGGTTGGCATACAGTAATGTTTGCCATATTATTCATTTATTTATTGAGTTCTTATTTGGAAATTATTTAATTTCCGACCCTGTTCTTTCGAAAAGATGTTCTTTCGAAAATTTTAAAAGACCGTTGCTCTTATGTGACGGTTTTTTCTTTTTATCAGATATGGACATCCGGAAAAATTCGTGCCAATATTTAATCAGAACATTTAAAACAATCCCAATAATCACCATGGACAAGAAACAAATGAATAAATTGGCCGCCCTCTTGGACGTACCAATTTGGCTAGTTAAGGAGTCCTTGGGGATTCCTTTTGAAAAATGTACGTCTAGTTCCTTGGGCTCCGCAATTTTAGCCTTGGAAAATGCCGATAGAGACAGCGACGAAGAAAGGGCGGCCTTTATTAAAGCCGAAGAACTTATTTTAGAAAGTTTGGAGAAAGTATCTTCTATTGAAAGTCTTAAAGAGCTTTACTCAACCGCCCATAGGTTTTTGCGAGGTAGTGAAGCAGAGAAAAAGATTTTAAAAAAATGGAATGAAATTTCCCTTAAATTATTGGAAGCCGCCGGAGACAATATTTCTCGGATAATAAAAATCTGTAGAGATTCGCCTCGCGATAGTGAAGCCAAAAAAAAGGCGATACAAGTAATCGCCAAACTTAATTTTGAATCATTGTCTGACAATGATTAATTAGCCCCTATGAAAATATTGAGGGGCTTTTTTATTTTTCTGGCCTATTTTATCAAAATATAGTAAAATTATAAATTATAGACGAAGTTCCAGGATGTCTGGGGATGCTTTATTGACAAAATATTATTATTATGATACAATAAACAAAGTCAGTTAACTATAAAAAAGGGAAATTTATTAATCATCAAAAAATATGAAAGAAATTTTAAACAATGGAGTTGAGACAGGAGCCGTAGAACAAGAATATAAAGCCGAAATTCCGGTTAATAAAGAAGAATTGTCTAAGGAAATTCTAGAAGCAAATGAAAAATTTAAAGTCGCGTCCGCCCAAGACAGAGCGACTAGCGCTGAGGATTATCAGAAAGTTTTACAAGAAACAAAAGGCACTGAAAAATCCGAACAAAATTTAACAGAAGTTAATGCGCAATTAGACGGACTCAAAAAAGAGCTTGATGATCGAAAGAATGATTTTAAAAATTTATTTATAAGCTACTCTTATGACGCTCCTACTAGTGGAGTTTCCTATCAAAAAGGCGGCGGCGTTAAGGCGCTCGCCGAAAAATATCAGGGGATGGATAAAATAGTTGCTGCTATTCAAAAAGCCAGAGAAGCTGCGCAACCAACCAAAACTGACGAAAAAGCTGATAATATTTGGGGTAAATTATTTGGTGCTAAAAAAGTAAGACCGGCCGAAATAACCGCTGTTAGAGCTCAGGCAATTGAAAATGCTTTAACTTCCGGTACCCCCGGCTTAAATGCTTCTCCAGAATCTTGGAAAAATGTTATTGGATTTTTATCTAAAAATTCTCCGGAATTATTAAAGACAGAAAAATATCAAGATATTATTATCCAGTTAGGCCAATCAGATGCGGAATTTATGGAAGCTAATAAGAGTTTATTAGTTAAACCGGAAGAAATAACCGATGAACCGACAAGCGTTCGCGATTCGATTAATTTATGGAAGGAAGGAAAAAATAAAGAGATTACTGAACTTGAAAATAAGAAATCGGCTATAGAAGGATCCGATAAGATAGCCGCTTAAGATATAATTTGAGACATATAAGCAAAAAACGGGCTCCCTTATTTGGAGTCTGTTTTTATTGACAAATTGGAAATTATCGTTTATACTTTAGTTAGCAAAATTTAATAAGCACCTATAATAAACTTTCTGGATTTTTACGGCTCTTGAGCCTAGGTGGCCAGAAAACTCAGTCGCAAGACCGGGGTTAGAAAAACTTTTTTATTTTAAAGAGGTTTTAAATAATATGGAAGACAAAAAAGTAGAAGAAATGAGCGAGTTTGGAAAACTGCTCGAAAAAGATAATATCAAAATTCCTCAGGTAGGAGATATTGTTAAAGGTAAAGTTGTATCCGCTTCTAAATCAGAAGTAATGTTGGATATTGACGGCGTCTTAATGGGTATCGTTCGCGGTCCTGAGCTTTATAATGAAGTCGAAGAATTTTCAACTTTAAAACCGGGCGATGAAATCGAAGCCGCAGTTATTGACGAAGAAAATGAGAACGGCGAACTGGAATTATCTTTTCGTTTAGTTGGTCAAGAAAAAGCTTGGAAGAAATTACGCCAGGCCTTTAAAGACAAGACTACTGTTAAAGTTAAAATCGTTGATGCCAATAAAGGAGGATTACTTAGCCGTTATTGTCAGATTGATGGTTTCTTGCCGGTTTCTCAATTAGCTCCGGAAAATTATCCTCGCATTTCTGGCGGTGATAAGAGCAAAATTTTAGAAAAATTAAAATCTTTTGTTGGTTCTGAATTTGAAGTTACTGTTATTACTTTAAGCGAAGAAGATAATAAAGTTATCTTCAGTGAAAAAGATGTTTGGAACAAGAAGCAAAAACCAGCCCTTGATAAATATAAAGTCGGTTTGCAAGTTGACGGAAAGATTACTGCGATTACTAATTTCGGTGTCTTCGTTACTTTTGGTGAAAACATTGAAGGTTTAATCCATATTTCCGAATTAGCTTGGCAGAGAATCGATTCTCCAAGCGAGATGTATAAAGTCGGCGATAAGATAAAAGCCGAAATAATTTCTATTGATGGTGCTAAGGTTTTCTTAAGCGCTAAGAAATTATTAATTGATCCATGGTTAGAAGCTAGTGCTAAATATAAGATTGGCCAAATCGTTCCCGGGACAATTTTAAAAGTTAACCCGTTTGGTTTATTCGTTAAGTTAGACGAAGAAATTCATGGCTTAGCTCATGTCAGTTTATTAAACATTGCTGCGAAAGATAAGATTACTGATTTATATCAATCCGGTGAAGAAAGAAATTTCGAAGTTGTCAGTATTTCTCCTTCGGAACATCGCCTAGGTTTAAAGTTAGCCGGTGAAGGCAAGGAAACAGCTAAACCAAAAGCCGAAAAAGCTCCTAAAGCTAAAAAGACTGAAGATAAAGAAGAAGTAAAAGAGGAAAAGAAAGTGAAGAAAGAAAAAGTAGAAAAAGAAGATAAGGAAGATAAGGAAGAAAAAACCGAAAAGAAAACTAAGACTGTAAAGAAAGCAAAATAAATTTTAGACTCGTAGAATAAACAAAAGCGCCCGGATTACCCGAGCGCTTTTGTATTGACTTAAATAAAAGAAAGTGTTATACTACAAAGTTATATTTTGTCCTTTTTAAAATATTAATTTACCAAATAAACGCCGAGTAGAACCGGTACAAATAATGAAAAAATTTAAAGAACTTTTAGCTGGGGCCTATAATCAGGCAAATATTAAAAAAATACAACGGCAAGAGATTAAGCTCTCCGTTATACCAGTAGTAGGAATTTTGTATTTGATTTTGGCAGGCAAGACTGATTGGTTTCCGAACTCTAAGGTAGATATACCAGTTGTCGTGTTGATAATTATCAGTATATCTTGCCTAATTAGCGCTTTGTTTTTAGGTATTTTGCCATCTATCGGTAAAGTTAAAATAAAAGCAGTCAAACAGGCATTTTTTAAATTGTACCATAAAGAATATTTGGAATTTGAGGAGTATAAAAGTGATATTGAAAAAAATATTAAACTTCTCACAGAAAAACAAATTTCTATTGGTAAACTTTTAGATGGTAAACTTCATGATTTAGAGACGCTGCTGGATTATCAAAAAACACTGGACGAAACGTCGGAATATATAAAAGCAGGTATGTTTATGTCGCTCCAGGAACCGCTTGATCTAGTACGTATTTGTATGTTGGGAATATCGTATCTTGATAGTGAAGATGAACTCAATGAGGCTATTGATAAATATTCCCAAAAACTTGATTTGGTAAAGGCCAATCTTAAGGAAGAAGAAGACCGACTGGTTTTAGCAACTGAAAGTCTGACGCTTTTTCAAGAAGAAATGTCCCCGTATGTAAAAGTATAAATGTATAATTATTTATCATACATAATTTTACAAGCCCCATTCTAAATAAAAAAAGGAATGGGGTTTTAAATTGCCAAAAACCCTTTTATAACCTATAATAAAGATACTTAAATATAAAATTACCCTTAAATACAATGAAAAAATTAATTAAAAGTTTTCTAATTTTCTTTATCGCCTTTTTACTGATAAGCGCCGTTTTCAGTTATTTTTTTGATAGCAGTGCAAAAACAAAAACAGTCGGTATTGAAGCCTTAATCAGCCAGATAAATAATAATCAAATTTCCGAAATAGTTATTAGTGGTAATAATTTGGAAGCGACCCTTAAAGATAATTCTAAAGAAAACATTCTAAAAGAATCGAACGAATCGCTTTCAACACTTCTAAGCAATTATAAAGTTGATCCGGCTAAATCAATGGCCATAAAAATTTCCGTTAAAGAGGAAACCGGTTGGGATTATTTTATGGTAAATATTTTACCATTCCTATTGCCATTTTTACTTGTTGGTATTTTTATCTTTTTTATGATGCGCGGAGTAGCCGGCGCAAATTCAAAAGCCATGAGCTTCGGTCAATCAACTGCTAAAGACTTTAAACCGGATGAAAAAAATCGAACAACCTTCAAAGATGTCGCCGGTGCCAAAGAAGCTAAAGAAGAATTAAAAGAAATTGTTGAATTTTTAAAATTTCCAAAGAAATTTCATGATTTGGGAGCAAAAATTCCGCGAGGGGTTTTATTGTTAGGCGCTCCAGGAACCGGTAAAACTTTATTGGCGCGTTCTGTTTCCGGCGAGGCGCAAGTGCCATTTTTCCATATGTCCGGTTCGGAATTTGTGGAAATGTTTGTCGGCGTCGGTGCTTCTCGTGTCCGTTCGTTATTTGAAAAAGCGAAGAAGAGTGCGCCTTGTATAATATTTATTGATGAAATTGACGCTGTTGGTCGCCGCCGCGGTTCCGGTCTGGGCGGGAGCCATGATGAAAGAGAACAAACTCTAAATCAAATTTTAGTTGAGATGGATGGCTTTGAACCAACCCAAAATATTATTGTAATAGCGGCGACTAATCGTCCGGACGTTTTGGATCCGGCTTTGCTTCGTCCGGGACGTTTTGACAGACGAGTAATGATTGATTTACCTGATTTGCAAGATCGTGAAGATACTTTACTTGTTCATGCGCGTCAAAAACCCTTAGCTAAAGATGTAGATTTGAAAAAAATTGCGCAAAGAACCGCCGGTTTTTCCGGTGCCGATTTGGCCAATATTTTAAACGAAGCCGCTATTTTAGCCGCTCGTGAAAGTCGGAAAGAAATTGTTAATGAAAATTTATTTGAAGCAATTGAAAAAGTTATGATCGGCCCGGAAAGAAAGAGCCGCGTTATAACTGATAAAGAAAAAAAGATTACGGCTTATCACGAAGCCGGCCATGCGCTTGTTTCTCATTTCTTACCCGACACTGATCCGGTTCATAAAGTTTCCATTATTTCTCGCGGCTCAGCTGGTGGTTATACTTTGCAAGCCGCTTCGGAAGATAAACATTTTCATCCGAAGTCAGAATTTATTTCCGATTTAGCGGTACTGTTAGCGGGACATTTAACCGAAAAAACTATCTTTGGCGAAGTAACAACCGGCGCGACCTCTGATTTACGCCGAGCAACCGCCTTAGCTAGAAGTTTAGTAACTGATTATGGCATGAGTGATAATCTTGGCCCGCGAACTTATGGCGAAAAAGAAGAAATGATTTTCTTGGGCCGAGAAATCCACGAACAGCGCGATTATAGCGAGAAGATCGCCGAAAAAATTGATGAAGAAATTGCTGGCTTTATCAAGCAAGGAGAGAAAAAAGCCCAAACTATCATTGATACCGAAAGAGAACGTCTTGAATTAATCGTTTCCACCTTACTCGAGAAAGAAACAATTGAAAAAGATGAATTTGAGAGAATTATGGGACCAAAACCGAAAGCTTAATTAATTTGACTAATACAGTCTTTACGTTATACTAAAAAGGTAATCATTAATTTTTAAATTTTATGGCTAATCCAAAAAAACAAAAGACCCATGCAGCAACACATAAGGGTCGTGCTCATTTAGCGCTCAAAAAAGTTACTTTAACTAAATGTCCTAAATGCGGCAAAATGCGCAAACCACACACTGTTTGCACTTTTTGTGGTACCTACAAAGGACGTGAAGTTTTAAAAATAAAAACAAAAGCAGCCGCAACCACCAAAACCGCTAAAACCGCTAAAAAATAATAACTATGTCTAATCGACATTTAGCTCGAACAATTGCTCTGCAAACCCTGTTC